>VOFG01002437.1_pt1 | contig 43267 bp, 84 predicted proteins | sample 5384171 | NCBI WGS metagenome assembly VOFG01 (sample SAMN12384726, study PRJNA508395) | human gut metagenome | isolation source: healthy gut F | host: Homo sapiens
TGCACCGCCGCAGCGTTATCGTGTATGAAGGCCAGAATATCGCCGTCCTGATACGGCACCGTAACGCAGCAGGGCCGATTGCTTTCGCCCAGCTTTTTTCCGTTATGGCGCTTTTCAGCTCCTCCAGCCCCTGCCCCAAAGCGCCGAGATATAAACCGCACCCTTGGCTCCGGCAGCGACTGCGCCGCATCGCATTTGTTGATGACGGTAATGCGGGGAAGCGTCTGTGCGCCTATCTGCTCCAAAACCTCCTCTACCGCCTCAATCTGACGGAACATCGCCGGGCTGGAGCCGTCGCACATGCAGCAGCAGATCGGCGCATGCAGCCTCCTCCAGCGTGGAGCGAAAAGGCCTCCACAAGCTGATGCGGCAGCTTTCTTATAAACCCTACCGTATCGGTAAAAGCATACCTCCGTGCCCCTGTCCAGCAGGCAGGAGCGGGTGAGCGGATCAAGCGTTGCAAAAAAGACGGTTTTCCGCAAATGTTTCCGCACCGGTAAGCACCTTCAGCAGCGTGCTTTTTGCCGGCATTGGTATAGCCCACGAGTGCAATCTGCGGCACACGGTTGCGCGTGCGGCGCTTGCGCTGAAGCCCTTTGCGCGCCGAGCTGGGCAAGCTGCGATTTAAGCTCGCCTATCGCTTCTTTTTTATATGCCGCCTGTCCGTTTCCGCTTTTTTCTCCGGGGCCGCGCGTGCCTATGCCGCCGCCCTGCTGGGGCGCCGCCCCCCACCAATCGGGACAACGCGCATAGTACGCCTGCGCCAGCTCCACCTGCAGCTGGCCCTCGCCCGTACGGGCGCGCATTGCAAATATATCCAGTATAAGCGCAGTACGGTCAGCACCCGGCAGCCAGCTCCTGCTCCATATATTTCTGTTCCACCGCCGTAAAGCTCGTCATCATAAACGGCAAGATCAATATTTTCCGCCTGAATATAAAGCGCTATCTCGTGCAGCTTGCCCTTGCCGAAGCCTCCGTCGCGCCCTTTTGCGCACAAAGAGCCCGCCGTCACACCGCCTGCGGTATCCACAAGCGCCGCCAGCTCTTTGGTGATTCCTCCTCGTGCCCCAACGGCACAACACGCTCGGTATGCTTTTTCGTTGTCAAAAAAAGCAAGCCTTTGCCTATTTGCCGTCCGCCTGCAAAAATGCAGTCCAGCCACCGGCCGTGCGGTATTTCCTGCATCTGCACAATAGTGCATATCTACTGTTAATTCGCCGTTTTTCATCAACATCAAGCACCGCCATGCTTATTCCCGACGGCTTACCGTCCGCTACGCCCACGGCGCTCATGGCATCCAGCCTTAGCTTTTTCAGGCTTTGTATATCCGGCTGCGAAGGCGGGCATTTCCTCCGGGATGGGTATGAATACGCAGGCCGGCCTAGCCTGTCCTGACTGCGCCGCATGGTCAGCGCCGTAAGGGACACCCTGTCCGCCTCTCCTATTGCAAGGCTTTCTATATCTCCCGCGCGGGAAATATACGCAGATTTCCCCTTGCCCGTTTTCCGGTTATGTCCGCCAGCTCATAAAGAATCTCCTGCGAAACATATTCTCCGCGCTCCACCGTCATTTTTTCCATCTGTTCCAGTCTGTCCGCAATGCTGCGCGGCAGCCCCTGAATATTTCCTTCTATCATGCGATTGCACCGTTTAACCGGGCTCTCCTTCCGTAAATATTAAGAATTAAACCTAATGCCTTTCGGGCTTTGTTTTATCGGCTTTGCTCTGTTTTTTTATTCCCGGCGCGTTTCTTTTTAAGCACCCTTTCCGTTTTGCCTCCAGAATCCGCATTGCCGATGCAAAACCCTGCGTATATGCCGATAAAATTCAGTATCACATCATCAATATCGCAGGTGCGCCCCGATGTAAACAGCAGCTGCCACAGCTCTGCACCAGGAAAGCGCACGTCAGGGGCAGGCCTGTGCCGGCGCAAAGGCACTCCGTAGAGACTTTAAAAGGTTATATTGCCGCAAGATTCACGTACCGAATGCGCAGCATAAGTCCGGCAAAAGCATGTCTGCTTCCGGTATCAAACCGATTTTGCACGATTTTGATTGCCGGAATATGCAGACACATAACCGCAAGTACCGTATGCTTCGGGCATTATGCATACGGCATCTGCCCGGTGTACGGAAATCATTGCTTTTCTCCTTTTTGTTTAATCCGGCTTTCCCTTTCGCCTTCGCCCATTAAATATATTGCCTCTATTGCCTCACGAAGGCAGGGCAGGTCCGCACAAAGGCCGATGCGGAAGCATTTTGTTTCAGATTATACCACAATACCTTTGCTCCGGGCAAAGAACGCATTTGTTTCCGACGCCCGGCTATGGCGAAAAATAACAATTTTTCTCTAAGCGATTATTGACAATTCCGCCGCCGCTGATAAAATATTGTACTCGACGGCAGCACACAGAGCATTTATTGCCATTCCTGCCGCCGGGGAGAAAAAATGGACTCAAAGCGACCTTGTTTTTCAGCTTACGGCTCCCCAGCTTTCGCGCAGGCCTTCGGCGAAATGCTGCGGGATTATTCCCGTGCGGGAACCTCGTTTTTGGGGAATGTACGATCAATCGGACTATGATGATTTTGCGCAATGTGCGTAATGCACTCGCAGAGAAAACGGCTTCCGCACGGAAACACCCCCTTATACGCGTTATTTCTTGTGCGACAGACCGGATATATGCGCTCAGGGCGATGTACGCCACGCCCCACACCCGAGCTACGGATTATTCCGGGTATCTGGGCTACAGGGGTGCCGCCCTCCATGCGCCGCCGCGGCTACGGCAACCGTTATGTGCGCGCGGCTTTGAAACAGCATGGCAGTATTACGATTCCGTAATAATCACCTCGCCGCTTTGATAACGAAGCCAGCCGCCGGTAGAAAAAAACGGCGGGCGGCTGCTGGATGTGAATGGTGGAAAAAGAACGGCTGCTTTATGCGCCGTTACGCTGTTGACCGCCGCTGATTCCCTGTTTGCCCGGAATATCGGATATTCCCAAAAGGCTTTTTACAAGCCCGTATAAAGCATGGCAGACCGCCGCATCACCTGTTTTTCACAAACATTCCGTGCATGCGGACCGCTCACACATTCTTCGTGCGAACTTCAAAAAAATTTGTGCAGTTTTTTCATTTTGATGCTTGTTATTTTACAGCCTTTATGTATTATAATAAGCACAGTTATATTAACCATCGGTCTGCCAGCGGCGGAGGATGCCGACAGCTTTTATAGCCATTCAGTCGTCGGAGGAAATGGAGTACATATGCCAGGTTTCTTTACTCACTATATTACCGGTAAAATGGTCAGGGGCAGCTTGCCAGCGCCGAATGCCGGCAAATGTGACGACAGCCGACAGATCTACGAGTTTGGTCTTTCAGGGGCCTGATTTCTTCAAATATTACGGTGCTCCCTTCCGCGCGGACAGGCCATAAACCATCACCCTTACGCACTGCGGGAAAGAACCGTAAACGAATGGCTTTTGAACGCGGTATCTGCCATTTTATTTGGTGTGTACTACCGTGTAAACTGCGCCGTAAATCCCCATTTCATATTCCGTGGGCTTCAGACCCCTGGCAACCGATTTGCCTGAGGCGTTTCAATGTATGCAGCAACCGCTTCATAACCGCCATGGATGAGCTTATGCTTAAAAAGTATGAGAACAAAACCCCGGCGGAAATGGATATTAAGAAGATTTTTATGTTGACTATAAAGATCTGCTGGAAATATGCCGTCTGTATCCGCTGCACTTAAAGCGCATTCTCGGCCGCGAGATATCGCGACGAAACCATTCGCGCCGCACAGAATATGTAACGAGCTTATCCGCAAGCGTATAAAGCCCGGCTTTTATAAGATATCCGTTCCGAGTTTCGAAGCCTTCTCCAAGGATGTTTATCCGGGGACCTATTCCAGCGCCGCTTACGGCCGCATAACCCCCCCGGTATCGATTATCTGAACGAAGCCCATAAACGAATGGTTCCTGCCCTGGGACAACAAGGCCGCACACACCGAGGATGTTCCCACGCTGCTGGATAACGGCGTAAAGGAAGCCGTTGAAATGATCAATTTCGTATATGACGGCTTCTGCGGCAAAAACACCGACCTTCAGGTTCAGGCCGCCCTTAAGAACGATTCCATGCTCACGGGTGTTGCCTGGAACGCACCCTTCCTGCCGAAATTCTTCGACTGCGTGTTTCAATGAGGACGAAAAGAAAATAGCCAAAAAGCTGGAAAGTTTTCAGGCAGAACGCCTCAAAAACGAATAAGGCATTGCCTTTTCTGCCCGCCGTGCGCGGGCTTTTTGCGTTAGAGCAGAAATTTGAACTTTAAGTGTTTTGACGGTGGATAACGGTCAATGCCGCATGAAAATTTTCCGATCGTGAAACCGTTTTTTTTTCGCGCCTTGCCCGTGTCAGCACAGTATATACGGCATATATGATTATAATCCGAAGAATAACCCAAAAGGAGGATGCACCCTTGCAGGACATAATAAACACCTTTTGCCGCACGGAAAAAAGTATATACTTACATTTGCGCAGTATGAAGCTTTCCGAAAAGAAACCGGCTCGCTGATATTGCCGGACCGCTACGGCTGGAGCACTATATGCTCTCTTTATTACGACACTGCGGATTACGAGCTCATACGGCGTTCCCCTTGATAAGCCGGAATACAAAGGAAAGCTGCGCCTGCGCAGCTACGGCGTGCCCGATGCCGACTCCACGGTATACGCCGAGCTGAAAAAGAAATATCGCGGCATCGTATACAAACGCCGCGCCGCGCTTACCCTGCGCCGGGCGGAGGAGCGTTTGAAGGGCACATGCCCGATACGGATGACCCCGTGCAAAGGCAAATACTGCACGAAATAAGCTACTGTCTTCCCGATACACGCTGTTTCCCAAAATGTTTATAGGCTGCAAGCGCCTTGCGCTGTTTTGCCCAAGCGATCCCGGACTGCGCGTTACCTTTGATACCGCACTACGGTACCGCAATACCGAACTGAAGCTTTCCTGCGGCAGCTTGGCGCCCCGATACTTAAAGAAAATATGTTTCTTATGGAGCTTAAGGCACCCGGCGCCCTGCCGCTGTGGCTTGTAAAAGCGCTGGAGCACACGGGGCTTACCCCGCGTTCCTTCTCAAAATACGGCACGGCCTACCGCATGGCTTCCGGCTTCCCACCGGGCTGCCGCAGGAATATCTGCCGTTCCCGACACCGCCGCGCCTGCCGCATCGTCCCCGCCGCAATAAACGAATAAAAATAAAAAGGAAGTGTTTCTCCGTGTTTTCAAAGTATTTTCGGCTCAGATGCCGTAATAACCGCCGCAAACGCCGTAATATGCGGCGCCGTATCCCTGGTTTTGGGCTTTGTCTTGGCCCTTGTAAACCAACGCACCGATGAGCGCAGCACCAAAGCATGTTTTCTCACGGTGTGCGCCACACCGCTGATCGTTCAGGCGGTAATAATGCTTGTAAACGGCAAGCTGGGCGCCGGAATCGCCGTAATGGGCGCGTTTTCCTTGCGCGCTTCCGCTCCGCACAGGGTTCGGGACGCGATATCGCCGTGATTTTCGCCTCCACCGCCGTCGGTCTTGCCTGCGGAATGGGCTATGTAGCTTTTGCCGCCGTTATCGCCGCCGCCTTTCATCGCCGTGCTGCTGCTTGTAAGCCTCACCCGCTCGGCGAGCCCCGCTGCCGGATAAACAGCTGCGCATAACCATCCCGAGTCCTTGAATACGATACCGTGTTTGATGACCTCTTCCGTCAGTATCTCTCCGCTGCACGCTTCAGCAGGTAAAAACCTCCAATATGGGCAGCATGTTTGAGCTTAAATATCTTATACGCCTAAGCGACAGCCGCAAGGAAAAGGAGTTCATCGATGCTCTGCGCTGCCGCAACGGCAACCTTCCCATATCCGTCGGCGTTGCACGCACCTATCGCGACGAGCTTTAAGCCTCGTTTTACGCCCCTGCATACACATAAAAAAAGACCGCTTTGCGGTCTTTTTAATTTTGTGCGCATATCTTATAGCTGCAAATATGCCGGCTGTCCGATTCGGCCGCTTTATTCCTTTGAATAAACCGCCACGCCTACCGCCGCGGTGCACTCAAGGTTGTCTGTGTGCCCTATGCGCCTGCGGCAGCCCTGCCTGTTTTATAAAGTACGGTGTCATGGCAAACAGCGCCATGATCTCCTCTGTGCTTTTCATATTAAAGGAATAACGGAGCCTTCGGTTTTCCTCAGGGCGAATCCGGCAATATCCGTTTTCTCCTCCGGATTTTCCCGCGGAATATCGTATATTGCGCGCTTTAATTCCATCAGATGCTCCGGCAGCGGATATACCCTCACAAACAAACCGCCCATGTTCAGCACCCGCCGCACCTCGCCGGCATCATACGGCGCAAAGATGCTCACCGCGCAATCAACGCTCTCCGGCTTAACCGGTATATCAAAGGCGGAAGCCGCAAATACCGATGCCGCCTTCGCCCTGCCGGCCGTCATTGCACAGGCCCTGCCGGAAACATCAAAGGCATATACCTCCCTGTTCGCCAGACACATATGCTGCGTATAATAGCCCTCCGCAGCCCATATCAAGCAGTCGGCTGCCGCGGCAGGCCTCTGCCACCGCCTCCGCAATGGGCAGATAATGCCCCTTGATAAAAATCCCGTCGGGCCTCCAGCATGGTTTTATCGTCTCCGTGCCGCCCGCCTGCACGCATGAGCAGATTTTACATATCCTTTTCGCGCAATATCAAAGCAGTGCCTGTTTATACATATAAGGCTTTTTCCGTCAGCACTATGCATAAGGCCGCCGCCGCACACGGGGCATTTAAGTATTTCCGTGCGCATCGTTTGCCTCTGCCGTGCCGTCCGGCTCTTTTTTCGTTTTTTGCAGGATCTTCCTGCACCGCCGCGCCGGACGAAACCTCCTGCATTGCCGTTTCCGCCGGTGCATTCTGCCGCAAAGCCGCAGCCGCCGCGCCTTTGCCCCTCAGCGGGTATTTCCCGCCTTGCGCAACGCCAGCTTTGTTGCCACCGGCCCTATAAGCTCATAAATAAGCGTGGCGCAAAGCACAACCGCGCGGATGGTATCTCCGTATTGCGGAACTATTTTATGGCAAGCAGTGAAAGCCCGATGGCCACACCCGCCTGCGGTATCAGCATAAAGCCGAGATATTTCTTAACTGTTGTCTGACATTTGCTTATCACCGCGCCCAGCCATGCGCCGAACATTTTGCCCGCCACTCTTGCAACAATATATACAGCTCCACAACGCCTATTGATCCGATTGCAGCAACGTCCAGCTCCGCTCCGGAAATCACAAAAACAGCATAAAGATGGGCGGCGTTATCTTGTCCGTACGCCGCTGAAGCTCTGCCGATTTTTCGGTAAGGTTTACGCAAAGCGCTCCCATCATCATGCATACAAGCAGTGAGGACAACGATAACATGCTTGCAAGCGCCGCGCTTGCAAACACTGCCGCCACCGCAAGGGAGGTCAGGTCCCCCTTATCCTTAAGCAGCTTAAGCAGCAGCGTCACGGCGCAGCCCAAAGCCGCGCCCAAGGCCAGCGAGCCGAGTATCTCCCCCAGCGGCTTTAATATCATCTGCCATACCGACAGCTCGCTGCCGCCCACCATTACCTGCGCCACCGCGCTGCATATGCTGAAGGCCATAAGCGCTGCGGCATCATCCATCGCAACCACGGGCAGCAGAATTCTTGTAACGGGCCCCTAGTGCCTTGTACTGCCGCACCACCATAAGCGTAGCCGCCGGCGCCGTCGCCGCGGCAATCGCGCCCAGCATTATGGCAAGAGGGGCGTCAAAGCCGGCTGCAAGCAGCGCGCCGGCCACCGCCAGCACCGCCATAAACGCCTCCAGCAGCATTATGATAATAGGCGCCGCTCCCACTTTTTAAGAAATGTCAGCTTGAATTCGCTGCCTATTGAAAAAGGCAATAAAGCCAAGAGCTACATCGGAAATAATATCAAAGCCGCTCATCACATCCTTTGGTATTATTCCGGTAATGCCAAGCAGCAGCCCGCCCACAAGGTATCCGGTTACATTGGGCAGGCGCACAAGTCTTGCAAGATAGGAAAACGCAAAGCCCGCAAGTATGGCAAGCGCAAGATATATAAGATTCTGCGTCATTTGCGCGTCGCCCTCCCGGGATGTATACCGTCCACAAACAGGGTGGGCACGGAAAACAGTATGCCGGTATCCGGGTTATCCAGCCCGCCGGTAACCTCCTCCACCGCATCGCGCACATCCTGCACTATTTCGTCCTTAACCACGCAGAAAACCGTCTTGCTCTCCTTGCGCGGGTTTATAAGCGCGCAGCGACCCGAAAAAGATCGCTCACATGGCTGTCGTTATAAAGGGCCTTTGCCATTCCGCTTGATTCAATTATCGTAGCGCCCTTTACATTTATCTCCACAAACTTTTCCAACAGCTCCCTCAAGACACTCCGTCTTGTTAAGCACCAACACAACCAGCTGCATATATGCTCCTCCGTCCTTTACCGTTATTTATACCCCGTTAAAAAAGCCGCGCTGCCGCCGCCTTTCTTAACCGATATATTATATACCTCCTTTTTTATTGAGTCAATCACCGCGCGCGTTTTAATCCCGCAGCAGCGGCTGCTGCTCCGGCACGGATAAATACGCAGCCTCAAAAATGCCCGGGGAGATATTTCCTCGGGCATTTTCCACGCAACGCGCATTACTGTTTTGTTTTATAACTCCTGGCCTGATTGTTTAATAATGATACTTCTTTCTTTTTATAGCCATAAATAAAAATGACAACGCCATAGCCATAAATTCCGCCACCACAATGGATACCCACACCCCGTCAATGCCCCACACCAGCGGCAGCGCAGCATAACGGCGGCTATCTGGAACACCAGCGTGCGCAAAAAGGAGATAATTGCGGAAGTTACGCCGTCGTTTAGCGCCGTAAAGAAGGAGGAGCCGTATATGGCATACCCCATGCAGATAAAGGACAACGCGCAAATACGCGGAAGCCGGAAACCGTAAGCTCGGTCAAGGCCGGATCGTAGCCCGTAAACAGCCGCGCAAGGCATTGCCAACAGCTCGCCCGATACCACCATTACCGCGCCGAAGGCTCCTATCATAATAAGGCTTTTTTAAGCAGTCCTTTAAGCTCTTCATGATTTCCCGCTCCGTCATGATAGCCGATAATCGGCGCCGTGCCTATGGAATAGCCCACAAACGCCGCCGCAAATATCATGCTTACATACATCATTACGCCATATGCTGCAACGCCGTTCTCGCCGGCATATTTAAGCAGCTGTATATTGTACAGCATGCCCACAAGGCTCATGGAAATATTACTCATAAACTCCGATGAACCGTTTGTGCAGGCCTTGAAAACGGCCTTGCCGTCAAACCGGCATTTGCCCAGCCTGAGAATGCTGCTGTTCTTTCTGCGAAAGTATATAAGCGGTATGCCGCCCCCCCCCACCACCTGGCTCATAGCCGTGGCGACAGCCGCTCCCGCAAGCTTGTATTCCTGCGGCAGCAGCATAACCAGCACAGCATCCAGCACCATATTGGTAAGCCCGGACAGCACCGTTACGGTAAGCCCCAGCTTCGGTTTTCCGCCGTTACAAGAAAGGACTGGAACAGCAGCTGCAATATGTAAAACGGCAGTGCTATAAGGATTATACGTGCATACAGTACCGCATGCTCCAGCATATCGCCCTGCGCTCCCAGCAGCCTTGCAACGGGGCGCACAAAAATTATCCCAAGCACCGCGAACAACACGCCCAAAGCGGCGGAAACATAAACAAACAGGGAAAAATAGCGGTTTCCCTTTTCACTGTCCCCTTCGCCGAAGGTTTTGGCCACTATTGCCGAACCGCCCGTACCGAACATGAAGCCCACCGTTGAAAGTATCATCAGAAACGGCATTATAAGATTTATTGCGGCAAACGGAGTTTTCCCGCAAAATTCGATACGAAAAAAGCCGTCCACAACACCGTATATCGATGTAAATATCATCATGCCTATGCTGGGCAGCGTAAAGCGTATCAAGCGCCCGTATGTAAAAATGATCCGATAGCTGTATTCTCTGTTTCATCGTTTTCTCCCAAACCAACAGTCGGCTAAATATGCAACCGCCTGTGCCAACTGCTTTATCTCCCATTGTGTTGTATTTACTATAAGCTGATAAGCGTCCCTTTGTCCCCACTGCGAGCCTGTCATCAGTTCTCTTGTCTGGCGGCGCACGCCGTCTATCCTTTTCATCCGACGCAGCAGCTCCTTTTCGCTCAGGTTTTCCCCCGCCGACGCCCGCTCCGTGCACCTTTTTTCAGCTTCGCCTCCGCCGAGGCGCACAAATATGTTAAGCGGCTCGTATTCCCGCAGTATAACATCGGCATTCCTGCCCACAATAACGCAAATCCTTGCCCATCTGCGCAATGCCGTTATTACTTCCTTCTGCTCCAGCAGCAGCTGCACCTTTGATGATTCCACATATGCCGAGGATGCAAGCGTACCGCGAAAGGTTATGGCCTGATTTCTCCAACCGTGATTGCTCAGCGTGTTTTCAATATAAGCCTCGTCCATGCCGCTCTTCTTTGCCACTGCGGCAATTATTTCGCTGTCGTAATAATCGTATCCGTTATATCCGCAAGCCGCTTGCCCGGTTCTCTTCCGCCGCTGCGAATTCCCTGCTTATTGTTATAATATTCATTCTTTATCCTCCCCCTTCTCCTTGCCGCCGCGTCCCGTTTCGATAAAAGCGCATTCCCGCGCCCGCTTTTTCTATTGGGTCTTTTACGCGACCGCCGCTTTATATAAGAATTCATCAAAGCGCTTCCGTCTGCCTTTTCAGGTCGCTGTTGTATTTGGCCGTAAGATGCATATAGCTGTCTATTTCCTCCTGTGTCCAGTGCATAAACACACTGCATTCGGCATCAAACAGTCTGCCAACGGTATTTGCTGCGCAATCTCTTCCCTTTACGGTAAAAAGCACACCGTTTTTGTTTTCCGCCGCTTTGCTCAAGGAATATTATGCCGTCCTTTCCAGCTTTCTCAGCGCGGAATTAAGCGTCTGCTTGCTGATGCCGGTGTTTTCCTTATATCGTGCAGCAAACATCTGCCTTTGCCCTGATATACAATATACATCACGAACATCACGCTGTCCGACATGCCCATTTTTCAGCGCTGCCTGATGGTATATGGAATCAAGCTCCCATGCCAAACAGTTTATTCTGTACATCATCTCGCCGCAGTCCGCTTTCATTTCATCCCTCCGTATTTAAGACCTTACTGCTGTTAAAAGGTGTGTCAAGGCCCGGCTTTGCGTATTTTAGTACGATTTCGTACTAAAGTCAACATTTTCTGCACTTCCTTCTTTGATTTTCTTTTTTGCACGGCGCCTCTTATGCCCTTTGCATTTCTCCACTTTTCCGCCCATCGGCCGCCCGGTTCACGCAAAAATCAGATATCCTTTTAATTTTTCTTTGATTCCGTGTCCGCGCTGTGCTATAATATAAAAAACACTGCCGCGCAAAATGCATTTATACGCCGCAGTGCTGCGTATACTTAAATGCCGCGCCTTACGGCGCGGCATATCTGCGCCGTTATCCGGCCGCTTTGGCCGCCTGCTGCACGGTATGTATATCAACAAAGGTCCGTAAGTCTGCGCAGCGTTTCATAATCAGCACCGCTCAGATACAGCCTTGCCAGCTCCCGGCGAACCTGTTCTATGCCGTCATGGTCCGTCTGCGCCCCGCGTATATCCGCATTGTTCACAGCAATCACCTGCCTTGCTTTCTTTTTTGCGCCATAATTATAGCAATTGCGGCAGGCGAAAAAGTCGCAGTGCAGCAGCTTTTTCACGGCTTTGTCATATACCGTCGAAACGGCAGGAGTTTACTTTATTCACTATATTTTGCCGTCCGCGCAATATTTTTTCTCCCCCGCCGTCTTGCGCCGCATTATGCGCAAGGCGCAAAATACTTGGCGCGCCGCTGTTTTTCGGGAATTTATCGGCACGCACGAAAGGAACCATCATGAGCAACAACAATAGCACCGGCCAGATACGCTCCTGCGTCAGCAAAACAAAGCAAAAAAGGTGCCGCCCCGGTACGGGCAGGCAGCTGTCACCCGCAAGAAAAAAAAGATCATCGCCATAGTATGCATAGCCGCCGCAGTGCTGCTTGCCGCCTTCGGCGTTCTGTGGCATTTTGTAATTCGTTTTCCCCGGCTGTTGCGGATATGCACCCTCTTAATTCGCTGCCGGAGCGTCTTGAGTTCACGGCAGCCCTCAAGGACGGCGCGCTGTATCTCTGCCGCGGCGATTCCTCAGTGCTTATTGACGAAAATATCTACTCCCCGGATGATACCGATTCCCTCTCCGCTGTCAGCTACTGGCTGGATCAGGACGGCACCCTCATATATCTTCGCGATTATAACGGCGAAAAGAGCCCTTATGCGCTGCAAGGACGGCCAAAAACCTTCCTTATGCGCAATGTATCCTCATGGCGCATAAGCCCTGACGGCAAACGCCTTGCCGCCGTTATAGGTGCCGGCTCCGGCGGCAGGGCTCCCGTTAACTTACCGATACAAACGGCGGCGAGCTTAAGCTGCTAAGCACCGGAATACGCAGTGAAAGCGCATATTTTTCCGGAACTCCTCTCTCTGTTCGCCGTTGCCGCAAACGGCACAAAGGGCGAGTGCATATTTACCGTTCCGACGGAGAAAAACCGTTTCCGATGTAAACGCCCTGTCTCTGGGCTGGCTCTCGCAGAACGGCGAAAGCTTTCTGTGCGTCAATACCTCCTCCGTTTCCGGGCTTTACAGCTATACCTTCTGCACTGTCTCGGGCAAGCGTCTGGCCTTCTCGGGGTTGCCTATTCCCAGTTTTCTCCCGACGGCAGCGTGGCATACCTGCTGCACGATTACAGCACCTCGAGCAGTCCGGCACGCTTACGGCAGTGGACACCAAAACCCTGCGCACGCATCGCATAGCTCAAAATGTATACGGTGCAAACCATACCGCAGTTACCGATACCGCTCGCGGCATAGTGTACTCCGCTGCCGGAAGCCAAAGCGGACGGTGCGATATTTACTATTTTTGACCTTGCCCGCCTCAAGAGCCTCAGCCTTGCAAAGGATACCTATACCTCGGTAATAGGCAATATCGTAATTGACTGCGCACAGCAAAAGGGCTATATGCTGCTTCGAAGCAGCAGCGCGCGCAAAACACTCAGCTGTACTTTTGTGGATGTTTCCGGCTCCGGGGCAAAACGGAAAAAGCTTCGTGACGGCGCAATGTATGAAATAATGTACTACGAGGCCTGCGGCCGTCTGCTGTTCAGCGCAAATGCCGATAAAACCGCCACAGAGCTTTGGTGTGTTGATGCCCGCGGAAACAGCAGCAAGCTCATAAACAACTGCGGCGCAATATACGATTCCTCCTCTTCGGCATACTATTCCTGCTCCATGATGTCAAACGACGGCAACCATCTTATATATTTCAAGGATGTGGCAACCGTCATAGCCGAAGCGGATGACACCCCGTTTTCCTCCCACCCCACCGCTCAGGTCTACGGCACGCTTATGCTTTACCGCCTCTCCGACAGCGAGCTGCGGGTCATAGCAAAAAATGCGGGCCGATACCTTTGCCTGCGTGCCGTCCGACGGCAATGCCCAAAGCATTTTTACAGCGTTGTAAAACAAACGGCAAGTACGACATCTTCCGCTACGATACGGCTCTTGACAAAAGCTTCCTGCTGCTTGAAAACGCCGATATGCTGGCTGAGGACTATTAACGCTTCTTCGCCGATATGTGTTCGAATGCGGCGGGCGCGCCTTGTTAAAACAGAATTATTCCGTTGACAAAGCCGCGGCACAACATTATAATATTCAAAAATACAAAAGGCAATGAAGCGGATTTGCCCCTTTTCCCTTTCCCGAATGCAGAGAGCCGTCGTTTGGTGCGAGACGGCGGCGGAAGCATCGGGGCTGCTCACCGCCGAGCCGCGCACCCAAGGGCCTTTGCCCTAAGCCGCGCCGGGTCTCCCCCGTTACAGGGAAAGCAGCTCCCGTTCTATACGAGGTCTGCATAAAGGTGGGGCAAGTAATTTGCCCAAGCAGAGTGGTACCGCGAAACAAAGCCCTTCGTCTCTGAAATCATGAGACTGAAGGGCTTTTTATCGAGGCATACATGAACACGAATCATTCCGCCATGCAAAAACGCACAATAAGATTTTTCGACACCACCCTCCGCGACGGAGAGCAGACCCCGGTGTCAACCTCAACACTCAGGATAAGCTTCGTATTGCCGCCGCCTTGGAGGAGCTGGGCATAGATGCAATAGAAGCAGGCTTTGCCGCCGCCTCCCCGGCGATTTTGAAGCCGTAAGCGCCGTAGCCGCCCAGCTTAAGCACGCCCAGACCGTCTGCCTTTGCCGCGCGGTAATTTCCGATATCGAGCAGGGCGCCATGGCTCTTGAGCACGCCGCCCGCCCCGCGCTGCACACCTTTATCGCCACCTCGGACATACACATGCAGTACAAGCTTCGCATGTCCCGCAATCAGGTGCTTCATGCCGCAGTCGAAGCCGTGCGCCGTGCACGCGCTCTGTGCCCCTTTGTGGAATTCTCCTGTGAGGATGCCACCCGCAGCGACCGCGAATTCCTGTTCTCCGTGCTTTCCTGCGTAATATCCGAGGGCGCCGATGTAATCAATATTCCCGACACCGTGGGCTATACCGAGCCGACAGAGTATGCCGCTTTGATCCGTGATATAATTAAAAATGTCCCCGGTGCAGATAAGGTTATCCTGTCGGTTCACTGCCATAACGATCTGGGCAACGCGGTGGCCAACAGCCTTGCCGCCCCTTGAAGCAGGCGCCTGTCAGGTGGAGGGCACCATAAACGGCATAGGCGAGCGCGCCGGAAACGCCGCCCTTGAAGAGGTGGTAATGAACCTTGTAACACGGAAGGATCACTACGGCCTTGATCACGGCATATGCGTTCCCTCCATATACCGCGTTTCTCACCTTGTAAGCTCTGTGTGCGGCATCCATATTCCCGCAAACAAGCCCGTAACCGGTCAAAACGCCTTTACCCATCAGTCCGGCATACATCAGCACGGCATGCTCAGCAACCCCTCCACCTATGAGATCATCACTCCCGAAACCATCGGCGCGCCCAAGACCGCACTCCCCTTGGCAAGCTCTCCGGCAAGCACGCCTTCAGCGAACGGCTCAGCGAGCTCGGCCTTAAGCTGGAGGGACGCAAGCTGGACGAAGCCTTTGCCAAATTCAAGGAGCTGGCCGACCGCAAACGCGAGATAGACGACCGCGATCTTACCGCCATCGCCTCTCAGAAGGTAAACGAGGTGCCCAAGGTCTTTGAGCTTCAGTCCTTCCGCATATATTGCGGCAACGGCATGGAATCCATCGCCAATTTGGTGCTTACCAGGACGGCGCCACAATGGTGGGCGAAAGCACGGGCAGCGGCCCCGTTGACGCAGCGCCTTCAGGGCGGTTGACAAAATAGCCGGCATGGATATCTCCCTTCACAGCTACGATATAAAGCCGTTACCGGCGGACGGGACGCACTGGGCGAGGTCACCGTGGTTATAAAGCGCGGCGATATCCTCTACCGCGGCCGCGGCGTTTCCACCGATATTATTGAATCCAGTATCCTTGCCTATATTGAGGCAATAAACCGCGCCCTTAGCGATATTTCGGGTGCAATTAACGGGAGGTAAACACTATGGCAATGACCATGACGCAAAAGCTGCTGGCCCGCAAGGCAGGGCTTGACTCCGTAGCGCCGGATCAGCTTATATCCTGCCGCCTTGACCTTATGCTGGGCAACGACATCACCGCTCCCGTGGCAATAGATCAGTTCAGCAGGCTGAACCTTTCCAAAACGCACGACCCGGAAAAGATCGTGTTTATACCGGATCACTTCACCCCGAATAAGGATATAAAAAGCGCGGCGCAGGCCAAGAAAATGCGTGATTTTGCGCGCAAAATGAGCATCCCACTACTATGAGGTGGGGCGCTGCGGCATCGAGCACGCCTTCCTGCCCGGGCAGGGGCTTGTTACCGCCGGCGACTGCGTTATAGGCGCCGATTCCACACCTGCACCTACGGCGCGCTGGGCGCCTTTGCCACGGGCGTCGGCTCCACCGATCTTGCCGCCGGCATGGCATCGGGCACCGCATGGTTCAAGGTACCCCGTGCCATTAAGGTGGTCTTTTCCGGCCGCCTCTCCCCATGGGTTTCGGGCAAGGATGTTATCCTTCACCTTATCGGCCTTATCGGCGTGGACGGCGCACTGTATAAATCCCTGGAATTTTCCGGCGATATCTCCGCCCTTTCCATGGACGACTGTCTATGCATATGCAATATGGCCGTAGAGGCCGGAGCCAAAACGGCATTTTCCCCGTGGATGACATAACGCGCGAGTATCTTGCCGCTCACGGTGCAAAGCCGGAACCGTCTTTGGGGCCGATCCCGATGCCGTATATGAGCGCACGGTGGAAATAGATCTCTGCCGCGTCCCCCTCACCGTTGCCCGTCCCTCTCTGCCCGAAAATACCGCGCGCGCCGATTCTCTTTCCGATATACGCATAGATCAGGCGGTCATCGGCTCCTGCACAAACGGACGCATCTCCGATATGCGGGCTGCGGCTGCCGTGCTCAAGGGGCGCAGCCTTCACCCCGAGGTTCGCTGCATCGTCATTCCCGCCACGGTAAACATCTGGCGGCAGGCGCTTGCCGAGGGGCTGCTGGACATTTTGCGCAGGCCGGCTGCGTTGTAAGCACCCCCCACCTGCGGTCCGTGCCTTGGCGGGCATATGGGCATCCTTGCGGAAAACGAAGTGGCCGTAAGCACCACCAACCGCAACTTCGTGGGCCGCATGGGACATATAACCAGCAAGGTCTATCTTGCCTCCCCCGCCGTGGCGGCGGCCAGCGCCGTAATGGGGCGCATAGCCGTTCCGGATGAGCTTCCTCCCGTAAAATAACCGTGCTTCCTCCTGTCCGTTCCGCAGCTTAAAGCCCGGACCCGAACTTTTATCGCCCCAAAAAGGAGTGGTTTGTAATGAAATTTCAAGGAAAAGCCGTAAAATACGGCGACAATGTGGATACCGATGTAATAATCCCCGCGCGATATCTGAATATATCCGATAAACACGAGCTTGCCCTGCACGCAATGGAGGATATCGACCCCGATTTTACAAAAAAGGTCTGCCCCGGCGACATTCTTGTGGCGGGCGAAAACTTCGGCTGCGGCTCCAGCCGCGAGCACGCCCCCCTGTGCTTAAGGAAAGCGGCATAAGCTGTATCATCGCCCGCTCCTTTGCACGGATATTTTACCGCAACGCAATAAATATCGGGCTTCCCGTAATTGAATGCCCTGCCGCTGCCGATGCAATAGCACAGGGCACAGCGTAACCGTGGACACCGATGCCGGCCGCATATATGATAACACCCAAAGCACCGCCTTTTCCCCCCCCTATGCCCGGCTTTATAAAAAGCATAGTGGATGCCGGCGGGCTTATGGAAAGCATAAAGGCACAAGAAAACAAAGCATAACGGCAACAGCCTGAAGGGAGTGTTTATTATGAGCAAAAAATAGCCGTTCTCTCCGGCGACGGTATCGGCCCCGAAATATGCACCGAAGCCGTAAAAGTAATGTCTGCCGCAGCCGCCCGCCACGGCTCCGACCTTGCCTTTGATTTTGCCGATTTCGGCGGCTGCGCCATCGATCACTTCGGCGCACCCTTTCCCTTTGCCACCCGCCGCGCCGTGGACTCGGCAGACGCCGTTCTGCTGGGCGCCGTGGGAGGCCTGAAGTGGGATAAATGCGAAAAACGGCCGGAAAGCGGGCTGCTGGAGTTGCGTGCACATATGGGCGCATATGCAAATTTGCGTCCTGCCCGCATTTTTCCCGCGCTTATAGGTGCATCTCCCTTAAAGAGGAAATATGCGCAGGCACCGACCTTTATGGTGGTGCGCGAGCTTACCGGCGGCATATACTTCGGCAAGCGCGGCAACTCCGACAGCGGCGACAGCGCCTTTGACACCGAGCAGTACTCGGGTACGAAATTGAACGCATAGCCCGCGTTGCCTTCGAGCAGGCTCGCCTGCGCCGCAAAAAAGGTGTGCTCCGTGGATAAAGCCAATGTACTTGCCAGCTCAAAGCTGTGGCGCCGCTGCGTGGAAGCCGTAGCCAAGGATTATCCCGATGTTGAGCTTACGCATATGTATGTGGACAATGCCGCCATGCAGCTTGTGCATGATCCGCGCCAGTTTGATGTGCTGCTGTGCTCCAATATGTTCGGCGATATTCTCTCCGATGAGGCCAGCATGATATGCGGCTCCATTGGCACCATGCCCTCTGCCGGAATAGGTGGAAGAGCCGGCATATTTGAGCCCATTCACGGCTCAGCCCCCGATATTGCTGGTAAAAACATTGCAGACCCCATCGGCACGGTGCTCTCCGGCGCTATGCTGCTGCGTTATTTGGGGCTTGCCGCCGAAGCCGCCTCAATAGAAAACGCCGTGGATCTCACCCTTAAGGACGGCATTTTCACCCCGACCTTTCCGCAAAATGCGTCACCTGCTCCGAAATGGGCGACGCCATTGCCTCCCGCGTGAAATAAAACCGTGTTTTCTTAAAATCCTGAACAATCGAAGTAAACCCCAAAAGGTCCTGCGCTTTTGGGGTTTATGTTTCGCATTTTTATTTTTCTGCCGGTATTGATTATTTCCTTATATAATGCTATAATAAATAAGCAGCACCGCATAAATGTGCGGGCATTATCCCGCAATTCCTGCCGTGCAATGCCTCCACCCGACGCATTGAATATAGCAAAACGGCAATGAACGATGTTTTGATTTATTTTAATTACACACAAGAAAACATAAGGAAAATATAATAATGGAAAATAACGAAAGCATAAATGATAACTCCGCCCGCGACATGCGCCTTTGCGTGCTGATCGATGCGGACAACGCCCCCGCACCGCCATGAAGGATGTAATGGCGGAAATAGCGGTGTACGGCTCCCCCACCATCAAGCGCATATACGGCGACTGGACAACTCCCCAGCTGGCCTCCTGGAAAAGCATACTGCTGGAAAATGCCATAACCCCCATACAGCAGTACAGCTACACCACCGGCAAGAACTCCACCGACTCCGCCATGATAATAGACGCCATGGACATTCTTTATTCCCGCCGTGTAGACGGCTTTGTCCTGGTTTCCAGCGACAACGATTTTACCCGGCTTGCCACGCGTCTGCGGGAGGCGGGCATGAAGGTATACGGAATAGGCGAAAAAAGACCCCCGCCCCCTTTATTGTAGCCTGCGACAAATTCGTATATATCGAGGTCATTCGGGCCGCCGCCGTGGAGCAGCGTCTGGAGGACGCCCGGCAGAATGAAAAAAAGCCGCCAAAAGCACGGCGCGCAAGGTGCCTTCATATATCACCTCTCTGCTTGCCGATTCCGTTGAGGACCTTGCGGATGAGGAGGGCTACGCCTCCTTGGGTGAGCTCGGCAGCCTGCTTATAAAAAAGCAGCCCGATTTTGACCCGCGCAACTTCGGCTTCAGCAAGCTGAGCCAACTGGTACGCAGCATCGACCGCTTTGAGCTGGATATACGCCAAAGCGGCAAGCCGCACACCAAGCATATATATGTCCGCGACCGCGAAGCCGCAAAATAATTCGCACCTTCAGGACCGCTTTAGGGCGGTCCTTTTTTATTTCGGCGGTGCACCGCCGAAGGTTACGGCATAAGCGGTACGAAATTCTCCGTACCGCTTGTGCTGAAAAGCTCTCCGTTAATTTTTATCGTTTTTTGCGTTTTTAACGCTTTTTCAATGTTTTTAAGCGTTTTTGATGCGTTTTTATATGTTTTTCGCATTTTTGCTTCGATTCGTTTTGTATAAATATTCATAATATTGTATATTTATGCATTACAGCAGTATGCATATCAGGCCTCCGCCGCCTTCGTTCACTATCCTTTCCACCGTCATCTGCATCTTTTCTGCGCCTCTGCCGGCATTCTCACCAGCTTTCCGGACAGCCCCTCCTGTACCAGCTCATGCAGGCTTTTGCCGAAAATATTGCTCTCCCATATCTTCGAGGTATCGCTTTCAAAGCCTTCCAGCATCCCCGCACCATCTCCTCACCCTGCTGCTCACTGCCCACCACCGGGCTTACCTCGGTTTTTACATCCGCCCGTATCAGGTGCAGGCTGGGTGCACTCGCCTTCAGCTTTACGCCGTATCTGCCGCCCTGACGCACCATTTCCGGCTCCTCCAGCACCATATCGTCGATGGAAGGCGCCACCACGCCGTAAGCCGGTTTCCTTGGCGGCAGCAAGCGCCGGCGCAATTTTATCATATTCCCGCTTTGCCTCCACCAGTTCCTTTATAATGCTCATCAGCTGGGAATCCCGCTTATATCGCAGCCGCACTCCTGCCCCAACACCTTATAGAACAGCTCCCCCTGACCGGGCAGCACCTTTTCCAGCTCAAAGCTCTTTTACTATGCCCTCCATATTCTCAAAGGCTTCGGGTAAAAGCGGATAATCTTTCATTTTTTCCTGATGCTTTGCCTCCGCAAGCGCCTGCGTGATTTTTCTATCAGCTCATGCTCGCGGGGCAGCGCCTGCATCCATCCGGGGATGTCTATTTCTATACACCTTAACGGAAATTCGTATAATATGCGTTCAAGCAGCCCTGCTATATCCTCCTTTGTCATGTTCAGCACATCCATGCCCACCACCGGCACGCCGTACTTTTCCTCCAGCTGAAGCACCTGCTGCTGCGTATCCATATTATAAAAGATCCGTAGTGTTAAGCACTACAATAAAGGCTTGTTGAGCTCCTTAAGCTCATTTACCACCCTTTCCTCCGCCTCCGCATAGGCTGAACGCGGCATACCCGTGATGCTGCCGTCCGTGGTTACCACTATGCCTATTGTGGAATGTTCGGCTATCACCTTGCGCGTGCCCATCTCCGCCGCCTGCTCAAAGGGCATTTCCTCACTGCTCCACGGGGTGCGCACCATGCGCGGCACATCATTTTCAGGTGTCCTATTACTCCCTGTGCCAGATAGCCCACGCAGTCCACCAGCCGCACCCTCAGCTCCGCCTTTTCCAGCGTCAGCTTCACCGCCTCATTGGGCACGAATTTGGGCTGCGTAGTCATTATGGTGCGCCGGACCCGCTTTGCGGCAGCTCGTCAACGGCGCGCGCACGTACAATTCATCCTCTATGTTCGGAAGCACCATAAGATCCATAAACCGTTTAATAAAGGTGGATTTGCCGGTACGCACCGGCCCCACCACTCCTACATATATGTCGCCTCCGGTTCTTTGCGCAATATCTCTGTAAAGATCAAAGCCCTCCATGACAATCCTCCCGCCGATTCATTATTCTTTGTTTATACTCTATGAAGCCATAAAGGGTTGTATGCCTGTTTTTAGCCTGCTTTACCTTTTGCCCTGCCGCGCGCAATTTTGACAAAAGATTGGAAAATGCGTATAATAAACTGTTGCTGCCGCTTTAATAAAACAGCTGCACAACGCAAAAAACATCAGGGAAACAGTTAAATGAAGCAAATATTCCGCTATATACGCCCCCTTACGGGCAAAATAGCCGTTGGGCTTTTTGATCAAAACGACCGGCACGCTAATGGACCTTGCGCTGCCGTGGATGCTTGCCGCCATGCTGGATACGGTGGCTCCGTCGGGCAACAAGGGGCAGCATACTGTTTTTGGGGCTGATGATGGTGCTGGCGGCCTGCATAGGCATATCCGGCAATGTTATTGCCAACCGGATAGCCTCTGCCGTGGCGCGGGACACCACCGCACCCTGCGCAGCGACCTTTTTGCAAATGCATGTCCCTTTCCTGCTCGCAGGTGGAGCATTTCGGCATTCCCTCCCTTGAAACGCGCCTTACCGGCGACACCTACAATATACACCAGACGGTGGGCATGATGCAGCGCATGGGCGTGCGCGCCCCTATACTGCTGATAGGCGGGCTTTGCTTTTCCTTTGCCATGGAGGCGCGGCTTGCGCTTATAATGACGGCCGTGCTGCCGCTTTTGGGCACAGGGGGTGTATTTGATAAGCCGCTTCGGGCGCAGGCTGTATGTACGCGCGCAGGCTGCGGCCGATTCCATGGTGCGCAAAGGTACGGCAGGTATGCAAGGGAATTCGCGTTATCAAGGCCTTTTTCCTCGCAAAAAATGAAAGCGAAGCGTTTGAAGCTCTTAACCTCGGCCTGTCCCGCGCCGAGCAAGGGCCGTGTTTACAATGAGCGCAAAGCAACCCCGTTATGACAGTGCTGCTTAACCTCGGGCTTACCGCCGTTATATTAACCGGCGCCTTTTTGGTGCACGGCGGCGTATCCACCGCAGGCAAAATCATTGCCTTTATGAGTTACTTTACCATTATTTCAAACGCCATGCTGACTGTTACGCGCATATTCACAATGTATTCCAAATGCGCGGCCAGCGCCCAGCGCATAAGCGAGGTAATGGATATGCAGCCTGACCTGCCGGTATGCGGCAAAAGCGATATACGGGACGACTGCGCCGTAAGCTTTTCCAATGTAAGCTTCTCCTACGGCAGCGCCAAAAATACTGGACAATATCAGCTTTTCCCTTTAAAAAGGGGGGATGTTTGGGCATTGTCGGGGCAACGGGCAGCGGCAAAAAGCACCATGCTTAAGCTGTGCGAGCGTCTTTACGACCCATGCCAAGGCGAAATACGGGTTATGGGGCGGGATGTGCGCTCCTACACCGCGCCGCAGCTGCACGCACTCTTTGCGCAGGTGCTGCAAAACGATTTCATTTTTTCCGGCACTGTACGGGAAAACATCTGCTTTGGGCGGGATATCCCCGATGATGAGCTGATAAGCGCCCTTAAAAAGGCGCATGCAGAATTTGTCCTTGCGGACCCTGAGGGGCTTGACCGCATTTTAACCTCGAAGGGCACAAACATAAGCGGCGGACAAAAGCAGCGGCTGCTTATTGCAAGAGCCATTGCCGCAGCCCCTCCCATACTTATACTGGATGATGCCGCAAGCGCGCTTGACTACCGCACCGACGCCGCCATCCGCAGGGAGCTTGCTGATATCCCCTGCACCAAGATCATAGCCACTCAGCGTAAGCTCCGTTATGCAGGCCGACTGCATAATCGTGCTGGATAACGGCCGCATAGCCGCATCGGGCACTCACGAAGAGCTTCTTGCGCGCTGCCCGCTTTACCGCGAAATAAGCCTTTCCCAGATAGGAGGTGCCGCGCTTGAATAAAACGCATGACAATGCAGCAAACAATGCATCAAACAATGAAAGCGCCTCCGCAAATTCGCTGTTTTCAAAAAAACGCCGCGGCACCGTACGCCGGCTGCTGGTTATCTTATGCGTCACCGCCTTGTTGCCGCCCTGGCGCTTGCGCTTATGCTTATTTCCAACCTGCTCTCGCTTATAGGTCCAAAGCTTTCCGGCGCGGCAATTGACGCAATAGCCCTCGGCAATACCGATTTCGGCAAGGTATTTTTTCTACTGCGGCATTATGGCGCTGTTTTACATTTTATCCGCCGCCGTTTCCTATATTGTATCGGTAATTGTCACCCGTTTATCCCAACGCATAGTGCGGCAAATGCGCAGCGAGGTAATGGAGCATCTGCTGCATTTGCCTGTAGCATATTTTGACACGCACCCGGCGGGCGATGTCATAAGCCGTATCTCCTACGATATAGACACCGTAAACGCCACTCTGTCATCGGATTTGCTCTCGGCGCTTGCCTCCTGCGTAACCGTTATAGGCTCCTTTGTTATGATGGCAGTGCTGTCCCCCGTAATGCTGCTTGTCTTTGCCGTAACGGTGCCTATCGCCGTTATATTTACACGCTTTAAGACACGCCGTATCCAGCCCCTTTTCCGCAAGCGTTCGGGCAAGCTGGGAGCGCTGAACGGCTATGCCGAGGAGATGCTAAGCGGGCACACCGCCATAAAGGCGGCAAGCCGCGAGGCCTATGTGGACGGCCGCTTTAACGAGCGCAATGAGGACGCGGTAACGGCTTATTATAACGCCGATTATCACGGCTGCATTGTCGGGCCGTCGGTAAATTTTATAAACAACCTCTCTTGCCCTTATAAGCACGCTGGGCGGCTTCTTGTATCTGTACGGCGGCATAACCCTGGGTACGCTTTCCTCCTTTGTACTCTACCACGGCGCTTTGCCGGGCCTATAAACGAAATGGCGGGAATACTTACGGAATTTCAATCCGCCGCAGCAGCGGCGGAGCGCATATTCCGCCTGCTTGACGAGCCCTGTGAATCTCCCGATGCCGCAGATGCCCGCATATTTTCGGATATACGCGGCGATATCGGCTTTTGCGATGTGAATTTTGACTATATACCCGGCAAGCCGACTCTGCGAAGCATAACCATGGAGGCAAAGCCCGGCAAGACTCTTGCAATAGTGGGGCCTACGGGAGCCGGAAAAACCACGCTTATAAACCTGCTTATGCGCTTTATGACGCACAAAGCGGCGAAATCACGCTGGACGGCACGCCTGTGACGGACGGAACCGGGATTCCCTCCGAAAAAGCCTTGCAATGGTGCTGCAGGATGCCTGGCTGTTTGACGGAACGGTATATGAAAACCTTACCTACGGCAATCCCGAAGCCACAAAGGGAGGACGGAAGCCGCTGCCAAAGCCGTGGGTATACACGAGTACATTCTTTCGCTTCCAAGGGCTATGACACACCTATGAGCGATGAGGGCGGCGGCATCTCCAAGGGACAACAGCAGCTTATGACGGTGGCGCGCAATGCTTTCCGATGCGCGGGTGCTGATACTGGACGAAGCCACCAGCAATGTGGACTCCCGCACGGGCTCTTTTGCAGCGCTCCATAGAGCGGCTTATGAAAAACAAAACCTGCATAGTGATTGCTCACCGCCTGTCCACCGTGCGCAACGCCGATACGGTGATAGTGTAAGGAGGACGGATCGTGCAGCGCGGAACATGACTCCCGCTTGTGGGGGCTCCGGCTTTATCACGACCTTTTTATGCGCAGTTTGAATAAAAACAGATTGCTCCTCGCCCGTATAGGTGAATGTACAGCAGCAAAGGCAATATATAAAAGTGCAAAAATTAAAGCACAAAGCGCGAGTCCGTTTCGGGCTCGCGCTTTGCTTTTGTGTTTTTTCTTACCGCCGTAGGCTGTTTAATTATTTTACTACGGTATATACAGAGCAGGTAACATAGCTTTTTCCGGCTATCTCAGTGGTAAACTCAATATAATACCCTTTAGCCTTTGCGGGAACGCTGCCGGTAACGGTACCTTCCTTAACCGTAAGGTCCGCCGTCTGCCATTCCTGATCCATAAAGGTATCCTCATAGCCGTACTTTTTATGGCGGCTGTATGTCATATCCTCCGTAATGTAATAAAGCTTGGCAGTAACCTTGGTGGCTGCGGAGTCCGCTTTCTGTCTTAACATTTATTTTTCTGCCGGAGGCTGGGAGGCAAAGCCGGTAAGGGTCGCGCCGCCCTTTACGATGGAATCCGCAAACATCATAATCTCGCCCGGATTCCATCCGCAGCCGTGGGAATGATACATTTTGTTTATCATGCTCAGCCTGTCGGCCGGGTTTACCTTTACCGTATCAAGATAGCTCTTGGAGTTGCTGTTTACGGAAAAACAGCTGTCGTCATTCCAGCACAGCCAAAAGTATCGGCATATCGGCCTTATCAAAGCGATCCTTCGCGCTCCAAAGCTGTATGGTTTCCTTGCCGGAGAAATTGTTTTTCATCCATGCCAGAGATTCATCAAGGTACCCTGAGCCGTAAACCCGGAACGGCAAAGGCAAAACGGTTATCCCAGCCTATGGTTATGGAGCTTATAACTCCGCCCCATGAAATGCCCGTAACTCCCACCTTATCGGCAGCAACGCGGCTGTCTGCGCGCAGCGCGTTTGCGGCAAGTATGGTCTGCCCCACGGCATGATACATCCATATTCTCGGCCTTGCCGGCAGAGGAGCCCATACCGTCGTTATTAGGGGCATTTGTATACCCCTCCTCCTTGAGCGATTTCATAAGCCCGTAGCGCCATGTGGTGTCGGCCTCGCTGCTGCCGGCGTTTACCGTTGTGGGGAAATACCCGGGGTTATCCATTGCAATGGCGGCATAGCCGCGTTCATTCCACATTTTTACCCACGGCAGAAAGCGTGTCCGCCGCCGCCGTGCACCAATCCATTTTACCCACGACGACCGCCGGCACCGGCGAGGACGCATCGGCATTCTTCGGGAAGCCTATATAGGCAAACACCTTGGTTTTGCGGCCGTTTTTGGTCATACCCTCATACCATACCGCTTTAATGCCGGAATATGTGCCGTGGGGTTAAGTTCCGCAATTTCATTAAGCACCGGCGGGGTGTTTATCGCCTTTCAAAGCCCTTGGCGATCTTTTTCTTCGTTGGTCATGTTTTTATCGTCCTCCTGTTTATGCTCCCAATCGCGGAGCTGTCCCGACATGTTTTCCGTAAGCGCAAGCTCATCAAATACATAGCTGCCTTCATCGGAAAAGCTGGCGGGGCGCACATCAATATTGAGCGATTCCGTTGTTTTTATATCCTCCAGCATTGCGTTTTCCCAATACCGACCCAGCTTATCGCATCTGAAGCTCAGCCAGCCGCAAAGCCGTCCGGGATGATGACCGCGGAGGGCTTGCCCTGACCCATGCCGGAAGGATCGCCCGTTTCCGCCTTGAGAACCGTGCCGTCGGCGCCGGTAAGAACGGCATCCTCCGCAGAAAAATACGCCTGCTTTCCGTTTGCTGCCGCCACCATGCCCACACCCAGTGTGCCGCCCGTTTTGTTGCACACCCAAAGGCGGAGATAGCTTCCGCCCTCCGAAAAGGCTTTGCTTACGCTTTCACCCTTGAATGTATAGGACTGACACCACGCATTTGCATCGGGCAAAAACCGTGAGCATGCCTTTGCCCTGATCGCACATATCTTTATTATCGGTTACAGAAAGCTTCGGATTGCTTATGCCGTAGCCCGTTGAAGTCCAGTCAAGGCTTTTGAACAAGCTCGGATATCTCGCCCTGCTCAAAAGCCCTCTATGAGCTTTTACCGGCTTCTTCATACGGTGTTTCCGGAGTTGTTTCGGGCTCGGGAGATGTCTGCCCGGTTTGATTCTGCGCGGGGCTCTGCGACGGCGCGGGCGATGCGGTATTTACATCACAGGCGCACAGCAGCAGCATCAGCGCGCAGCGGCAGCGATTGCCGCCAGTTTCTTTTTCATGTGTACTCCTCCTGATATAATTTTACAAGTGATAAATAACCGTATTCGGTTTACAAGGGTATTATATAGCGCGGCAAGGCATTGTTCAATGCACTATTATAGTTTTTTTAGCACAATAGAAACTATATTTTCCTATGAGTCGGCATTGTACGGGCTTGCGGCGCTTATTGTTATAAAAATGCTAACGCTGCCGCAGCTTTATGCAACAGGCGCGCACGCCCGCCTTACCATGTCCCGTAAATGCCGTAATAAACAAAAAAAACGACATTATCCTTGACTTTTGCCCCTTAAATACTTACAATAGTCGGGGTATGATTTTTAGGAACAGATTGCGGACTTTGGGAGGATTAAAATGAAAAAGGGTTTGACAGCCGGGAGTACACACGGCGCCAGACAAGCCAGATACTGGAGCGCATTTCCCGTTTTGACAACAAGCTGTATTTGGAATTCGGCGGCAAAATATTTGATGATTTTCACGCTGCCCGCGCGTACTGCCGGGCTTTGATCCCAACGGCAAGATCAAGCTGCTCTATGAGCTGCGCGACCGCGTCGAGGTTGTTTTTCTGCGCGTGCGCCGCCGATATTGAAAAACGAAGATCCGCGCGGATATCGGCATAACCTACGATATGGAGGTGCTGCGCCTTATCAGCCTTATTTCCAAAATGGGAATACTGGTAAGCTCGGTGGTTATTACGCAGTACACCGGCCAAAGCGCAGTTGAGCCCTTCCGCCGGAGGCTGGAAATGATGGGAGTGCGGCATTATACGCACTATCCCATAAAGGATTATCCCACCGATATAAACACCATCGTAAGCCCGGAGGGTTACGGCAAAAACGATTATATTGAAACCACCCGGCCTCTTGTCGTGGTCACGGCTCCCGGCCCCGGAAGCGGAAAGCTCGCCACCTGTCTGTCTCAGCTTTATCATGAGCACAAGCGCGGACGCGCGGCAGGCTATGCCAAATTTGAAACCTTCCCGATATGGAACCTTCCGCTTACACCCGGTCAACCTTGCCTATGAGGCGGCCACGGCGGATCTTCAGGATATAAAACATGATAGATCCGTTCCATCTTGAGGCCTACGGCGTATCCACGGTAAATTATAACCGTGATATTGAGGCCTTCCCGGTTCTGCGCACTATACTTACCCGCGTGACCGGCAACCCTGATTTTTACCGCTCTCCCACCGATATGGGTGTAAATATGGCGGGCTACTGCATATGACGATGATGCAGTATGCGAGGCCTCAAAGCAGGAGGTTATACGCCGCTATTACAAAACCGCCTGCGACTGCAGGCTCGGGCGGGAAAAGGACAGCACCCTTTGAAAAGATAAAAAGCATTATGCAGCAGCTTGGCGTAACGCCAAGGGATCGGCACACGGTAACCCCTGCCCTTGAAAAAATCCCAAGCCGCAAACGCACCCGCGGCTGCGCTGGAGCTGGAGGACGGCCGCATTATTACCGGACGCAAAACTCAGCTTATGAGTGCTTCTGGCAAGCGCGGTGGTCAATTCCGTAAAGGCATTGGCCGGTCTTGACGACAAGATAATGCTGATCTCCCCCATTGTGCTGGAGCCTATCCTCCGCCTTAAGGGTGAAATACTGGGCAGTGCAAGCTCGGTGCTCAAGCTTGACGATGTGCTTATAGCCCTTGTCGATATGCGCGGCCACCAACCCCACCGCCGCTTTAGCCGTGAGCTGCCTTCCAAAGCTCAGAGGCTGCGATTTTCATTCCACACAAATGCTGCGTTCCGGGGATGAGGGCACGCTGCGCAAGCTGGGCTTAAATGTTACCTGTGAGCCGGTTTTCCCCGCAAAGGATTTGCTTATCTGATTTATAACCGGGCTTAATTTGATACCGTATATTAAAGCCGCCCCATCGTGGGCGGCTTTGTCTGTTTTTGAAAAAGCTGCGCCGGGCAAAAACAGCTGCGGTATTACCCCTTTGCCGCGGGCGCCGATGCGCGGCCGAGGGTTTTTCAAAGGCCGTCCCTGCCCTTTAAGGGCAGGGCGGGGGCGTAAGGCCGCAAGGCCGAGCGCCCGGCCCGCCGCCGCGCCGCAGACCCGTCAGCGGTTTCTTATGGCATCAATCGGTTTCTTGGGACGCTATGCGCCATACCGGTAAAAAGCTTGCTATTGCTGCCACGAACAAGCTTATGGCAAGTATCAGCAGCATCTGGCGCGGCCCCACCGATAAAACGGTTACAAGCACGCCGAGATTATGAACCCCCCTGTTGATCATAATTGTAACAGCTGCCGTGCCTATACAGGCAAGCACAAAATTAACCGCTGCAATTATAAAGCTTTCACTGAAGAAAATGCGGAAAACATCGCTGCTGCGGGAGCCGATTGCACGCAGTATACCTATTTCCTGTTTTTTGTTTGCAACGCTTTACCGCTATAAAATTTGCAAGCATGATGGATGCGAATATTGCAAAAAAACACACCGACTCCCACAAACACGCCGGAAAGAATCTTCAGTATTTCGTCGATTGCATCCAGCTCAAAAATTACCGGGTTTTTGTATGGGATTATACTGCTTACCTTCACGGTAACAGTACTTTACAGCGTTGAAAACTTCGTTTTTATCTTTGGGCATGGCACCTATTGCAAATTCAAACGGCTTGTTATCATATTTCTCATCGGCCGTCTGAATAAGCTTTGCAAAGCTCTCCCGGCTGAGCATGGCCATTCCGGCATAGCCGTACTGTTTATCATAATACAGCTCCTGCTGCAGAATCATATTGTGCACAACCGTTTTTGCGTCATTATAATCGATTGCTACAGCCAATACGCTGTAACGCGACATATCAAGGCCGGTATCCACTGTTGCGCTTACCGTATAGTCCGTGCCGTTAAGCCTCAGCTTTTGCCTATCAGGTCTTCATAGCGGGTTATATTTGTATAATTATACATTTTACTCTCCGGCTCACGGTAGCCGCATTTTTCAAAGGTTTCATACACCGCTTTACTTTACGGCAATCTCCGGCTTATCCTTCGGGATAGCACCCGCAAGCAGCGTATAGCCCATTTTTTTCGGCTATGCTCTCCTCCATAACTCGAAGCCCGCTTCAAAGCCTGAGGAATAAAGATTATACACCGTCTCCTTTGCGTACTCGGTGCCGTTTATCTGTTGTGCAAAGCTCATGGGCTCGGAATACTCGTAATAAGCTCTCCCCGGTTTCGGGATCTTCCGTCGTATAACCGTATCCCGATGGCTTATATACACCCGTTAAGGGCTATTCCCATGCCCTTCGACGCTTTTCTATATCCGCCTGCGACATCCGTCCGCCGATTAACATCAGCTCCGTGACCTCATCTCTTTCTCCGGCGGTTACGGATATGTGTTTTTACGTTATTGTCCGTAAGTGAATCAGTACAGGTGCGCACATGGTTGTAGGCCCCGAAGGTGTCCGCAAGCCCAAAAAAGCGTAAAGGCCACGCAGGAAAGCAATACTGTTATTACAAGACGTTTTTTTTTGTATTTAAGGCTGCTTGCTCCCAAACGGAACGCCACATTCATAGGCAGATGCGAACGAATAAGCCGGAACGGCTCTCCGGAATCTGTTCCTATCCGCGAAGTATCGGTAGGTGCAAAGCGTCCCTCCGCTTTGGCAGAGCGAATAATCAAACGCGTATTTTGCCCCGAAAAGAGCATCGATATAGCTGTTGATTTTTTCCCTGTCCTCCGGGGTAAGATGATAGCCTGCCGGTATTTCCACGCAATTATCACAAAAGGCAAGCCCCTTTGCTTCGGAGGCCTGTACAGCATCGTCAGCTGCAAGCTCGTCATCCCTTATGACTCTGCCGTCGGAAAGTTCAATTATCCCTGTCTGCATATTGCGAAGCAAACTCGCGGTCATGCGAAACCACTATGACCAGCCTTGTTTGCGAAAGCTCCTTAAGCATCTGAAGCACCTGCCGGCCCGTAGCCGAATCCAGTGCACCCGTCGGCTCATCCGCCATGATTATTTCGGGATTTTTACAAGTGCTCTTGCAATGGCCACTCTTTGGCGCTGTCGCCGGAAAGCTCATTGGTGCGCCGGTATGCGCAGCCCTCCATGTCCACGCGGCGCAGAATGGGTTTATTTCATCATCCTGCGGTTTACGCCCCTGAAGCTGAATAGCCAGAGCGCTATTTGCCCCGACATTGAACTCCTCAAGCAGGTTATACTCCCTGAAAAACAAACCCGACATATGTATTGCGATAGGAATCAAAATGTCTTTGCCGGAAGCTTCGCGACGAAACTCCTTTATGATTATTTCTCCGCTGTCACAGCGGTCAAGACCTCCGAGAACATTAAGCAGCGTTGATTTGCCGCTGCCTGATTTTCCCAAAAGAAACACCATGCCGCTGTTCGGGAATTTAATACTCACATTATCCAGCGCTTTTACCGCCACGCCTCTTTTTGGGCTTATATACCTTTACAAAGGTTTCTTACCTCCAGCATTTTTATCCCCTTTGATGTTTTTTATTTCGGAATTATCAATTCCCAAATTCATAATACCACAACCGTTTGCATAATGCAATGCCGAAAACAGCATATTATACGCTGCCCGATATAAAAGCTCCCTTCTTTTTGTAAAAATATAAAAACACAGCCGGTCTGCTTCCGCATAACAGGGCTGCACCGCTGCCATAATAAAAAAGCGAGATCGAACACGCGTTCCGCCCGCAATAATTCTTGTTTTAATATAAATTCTTGTTTTAATATATAAAGCCTGCGGCGGCTTCTGTTTTCAGCACAAAGCCGCAGTATCTGCATTAAATGTCATCTGTATACCGATGTTCTGGTTGCTCTGAATGCCTGATTGCCAGCCTCGGCTCCGGACGCTACCGCAGTAAACGCCGGAAAAAGCAGCAGCACAAGCGTAATGGCGCAAATATATTTTTCATCCTGCCACACCTTCCCTTCCTGTCTTTAGTGTGTCATTTTATCAAGGAAATATACGAAAAAATATATAAAAAGCCATGCTCATGACGATTATATTAAAAAACCGCTTTATTATTCAAAACCGTTTTCAAAAACAGCGGCTTATAAATAATAAATGCGGTTTGATTTTCAGTTTGCTTTCCTTCGGCGCGGCTTTCGGCAAAGTGTCTGCGTCCGTTTTGCCCGGCCTTTCGCTGCGCGGTATGCAGGCCGAAATATACTTTTAATTCCCGCCTGTTATAAATGTATCCAGCTTATCAATGCTGCCGCTTCCCAAATTAAGGCACAAATCGCCCGGTTCAAGATGCTGCTTTAAGTATTCCGCCGCTTCCTGCATTGTGGGAATGTATATGCAATCCTGCTTTTTCCTGCTCCACTATCTTATCCACCAGCATTTTGAGTGGATTGTGGGATCGAACGGTTCGCGGGAGCCGTAGATATCAATAACTATTACTTTATCCGCCCCCTTAAAGCATTTTACCAGCCTGTCAAACTGTGCCTTGGTGCGGGAAAACAGCGCCGGCTGATAAACCACCCACAGGCGGTTTTTCAATGGGCTGTGCAGCAAGAATAGTGGCCGCCACCTCCCTGAGGATGGTGCGCATAATCATGTATGAGCCGCGCTCCGTTGCAGGTTCCGCGGTCCTCAAAGCGGCGCATGACACCGCGAAAGGCATGCAGCCCCTCTTTATGGCGCTTTCCGATATGCCGTTTTCATGCAGCATATTATTGCCGCCATGGAGTTAAGCACATTCAGCTTGCCCACTATGCTGAGTTCCCACGGAAAAAGGCATTTTCCGTCCTTACAGAAATCATAGCTCGGATAACCCTGCGGCGAAAATTCGATATTGCGTGCATAATAATCGTTTGTGTCCTCAAAGCCGTAGCTTACCGTATGCTTTCCGCACTCCTTAAGCAGCTTTGCCGTGCGCCTATCATCTCCGCAGCCTATAACGCAGCCGTCCTCCGGCACCGGCTGCACAAAGCGCATAAAGGAAGCGTATATATGATCTATATCCTTGAAATAATCGAGGTGATCAGCATCTATATTGAGCACTATGGCAAACTTCGGGCGCAGGGTAAGAAAAGAATCCACATATTCACAGGCCTCGGTTATGAACGCATCTCCGTGCCCCAGACGCACATTGCTGTGTATCATGGGCAGCACTCCGCCTATATGTATGGTGGCATCCTTGCCCGCTACCTGAAAAATTTCGCTTCATTCCGGTGGTGGTGGTTTTTCCGTGCGTGCCGGAAACGGCTATACAGTTCTTATAGGCCTTTGAAAGCTGCCGAGAAGCTCATCCCTGCGCAGCATGGGAATACCGTGCTGCTTTGCATGAGGCAAATTCGCAGTTCTTTTCATTAACGGCGGCAGAATAAATTACAAGCTCTGCGCCCTGTACATTTTTCTCATCATGCCCCACGCTTATTTTTATTCCGCATCCCGCAGGGCAGGAAGCGCCTTGCCCTCCGCTTCTGATCGGAGCCGGAAAGCTTTATCAAAACCCAGATTGTGCAGCATCATGGCAAGCCCGCTCATGGAAGAGCCGCCCACTGCAATAAAGTGAACCTTTTTATTCTTATAATCCATCAGATTCATTATAAATATACCTCTTTTCATTACCTGATATTATATGCTACCGAAGGCATAAACATCAAGCATTTTTGCTTTCGCCGCGTAAAGAAAATCAAAGGATATCCGCTTTTTTCAAAGCGGGGATGTTTTGTTGCAGCCGCCTGAGCAGAACCTGTATCCGTCGGCTCCGGAAGCGCCGCAGCGCCTCCAGCACCCTGAGGATATTTCATTGCGAGCGCAACAAGCGGATGCGCTATGTCACGCAGCTCGCCGCCCGGCGTCGCCCTTCTTGGCCGGCATCGCCACCAAACAAAGCCGCTGCTGCCTTGGATGATTTTATATCATGCACCCAAATACATCATCAAATGTAACTGAAGCCACCGCCTTCAGCTTGCCGTCTGTCATAATTCTGCGTATTCTACATCGGTAACATCCATGGCCGCACCCTCCGTAAAATTTAACCATTATATTCTGATATTATCATCCTGCGGTATAAAATGCAACTATTATGTATAAAACCCAGTTTATGTTCACATTTGTTTGTTATCCGATTAGCACCGTGTTGGGACGAATATCGATTATTCCTGATAATCGTCCAGAGTAAAAGCGTGAAAGCAGCGAACGGTAGCCCTCCACCAGCTTCCGGCTGCTGTTGCCACAAGCACAGCGACACCCTCGACCGTAACATTGAATTCCCTCATAAGATCGCAAAGCCCCTTTACGCGCCGCCGGCGCGTATAAATCGTCCACTATCAGCACTCTTTGACCGTTGTCAATGGCTCTGCGCGGCAGGCTCATCGTTTCCATGCGGCGTCCCGAGCCGTGATATAGTTTATCGAAACAACGACCTTCGTTTATACGTTTTCACGCCTTGCAATTATCAGCGGCGCCAAGGACCCTTTGCACACATAAGCGCTATCGGTATGCCCTTTGTTTCTATGGTTATAACATGGTCTATTCTTTAATTAAAATACGGTGCGGCAAGGCACTGCGCCATGTTTTCCAGCTGCTGCTGGTCGGAAAGCATCCGTCATATAGATATATCCGCCGGCCAGCGCCCGCCTGGAATCACTGAGCATGGTAGCCAGCTCCTGCGCGTACGCAAACACCTTTTCTTGGGAATGGATCATAAACGCACTCCCCCATGGCGCGGGCATTGTTTCCATCCGTCCCAGCCCGCGCTGCTCAAAAACAGTTTTAAGCGCCGAAATATCTTCACTCAGTGAGGACTTGTTTGCCCCCAGAACCGAGCAGAAATACGAAAGCGTAAAAAGCTTGCTGGGATTGCTGCACAGTGTTTTTGTGATGACGCGAGGCGCTCGTTTCGTTTGACCTTGTCCATTGATAACCGCTCCTTAAGGCATTTTTCCGAGCTATGAAGCCGGAATTCAGTTTTTCGGCAGACCGGCGTATATCTTCATGATTTTTTTATTAGGTATTACGCCTTCAATGCTGCACAGTGTAAAGTCATATTTTTCGGTTTCCCAACCGTTTTCCGTTTTTTAAGCTCCAGCACAAGCTTGCCCAAATGTCCTTCTATCCTTGCCGCCGGCACGCACAATGGGAATTCCGTTATATCCCTGCTGTGGCGTGTATGTGGGCTCATGTATGTGCCCCGCTATTACGGCAGAAACATCGCGCATATTCCTGTTCTGCTCCTCCTCGCAATGGGAGAGCACAACGGTTATATCCGCATTGCCGGATATTTGCTGCTGTATATTTTCAAGAACCGCAACCGGGTTTTCCCTTTGTTTTGTTGCGGGTTTCCTTATTGTCAATCTCATCGGTGGTAAGGCCTACAACGGCTATCCGCAGCCCGTTTACATTCTTGATGATATACGGCTGCACGCCGTCCAGATACTGCCCGTCCTTTTTAATATTGGCACACAAAGAGGACAGCCCGTGTTTTCGGAAAGCCTTTTTATCTGCTTATCGCAGGCCTGCGCCGTATTTTCGGTGCATTTGAATTCATTGTTTCCAAGCACCATTGCGTCATATTTCATACCTGCCAGCATCCACGCCTCCGGCACGCCGCCTTTTCCTGACGGGGCCGCCGTAGGAAAGATCTCCGCAGTCCAGCAGCAGCACATTTTCGCCGTCATGCCTTGCCTGCTGGATTATTGATAGTAATACGGAGATTATCCACCTGACCGTGGAGATCCCCGTGAAAAACACCGTAAGCCGATATGACCCGTGCGCACGGGGCACCGTGGGCAAAACGGCAAGCAATATAACGCAAAGCAGCACTGCGGCTATGACAATTGTGATTATTATATTTTTGTCCGTCCGTTCTGCATTTTCAAAATACATGCTCCGTTTATGGTTTATGCTGCGATGCGGTGTATCGCGGAAGATGCGCGTTACAGAGGCAGGACAGCTTTTTATTTATTTTATCACATACGCGGTTTGTTTGCAATACCCCAAATGAGTCTTTGCGTCGCAAATACACGCAAGATTTACCGCGTCGCACCCTTTTTTCGGGTTTTATGCGGATAAATACAAAAACAGGCACCCGCAGCCGAAATGCGTCCAAAGGCACAACACATTGGAGCGCATCACGGCCGGATGCCCGTATATTTTATTGAATTATCAGAACTTCAGTCCGTTGACCTTGATTCCGGGGCCCATGGTGCTGGAGAGCACAACGCTGCGCAGGTAAACACCCTTTGCGGTTGCCGGCTTTGCCTTGATTATGGCATCCATAAGCACATTCAGGTTCTCCGTGAGCTTCTCGGTTCCGAAGCTGACCTTGCCGATGGGGCAGTGAATGATAGCGGTTTTATCCACTCTGTACTCCACCTTACCGGCTTTGATCTCGTTAATAGCACGGGGCAGATCCATGGTAACGGTTCCGCTCTTGGGGTTAGCATCAAGCCCTGGGGCCCAGCACCTACCAAGACGGCCTACAAGGCCCATCATGTCCGAGTGGTAACGATGACATCATAGTCAAACCACTGCTCGTTCTGGATTTTGATATCATGTCCTCGGCGCCCATTCATAATCGGCGCCGGCAGCGGCGGCGGCATCAGCCTTCTCGCCCTTGGCAATAACCAAAATCTTCTTGGTTTTGCCGGTGCCGTGAGGCAGCACTACAACGCCGCGGACCTGCTGGTCTGCATGCTTGGGGTCGATACCCAGCTTAACTGAAACCCCACGGTTTCGTCAAACTTAGCCTTAGCGGTGGATACAGCCAGAGCCGCTGCCTCGGAAGGGTCATACAGCTTCGCGGTATCTATCTGCTTGAGGCTTTCGATATATTTCTTTCCTCTTTTCATTTACGTTCCTCCTGTGGTCAAAACGGTGCGCCGCAAAAGCGCCCCTCCCACTTAATAATGAGGCCTTAGTCGGCCACGGTAACGCCCATGCTTCTTGCGGTACCCGCGATCATGCTGATTGCGGCATCCACATCGGCAGCATTAAGATCGGGCATCTTGAGTTCTGCGATCTCGCGCAGCTGTGCCTTGGTTATCGAAGCGACCTTGGTCTTATTGGGGGCTCCCGAACCGCCTCTATGCCGCAGGCCTTCTTGATAAGAACCGCTGCCGGCGGAGTCTTGGTTACGAAAGAGAAAGAACGATCCTGATAAATCGTGATAACCACAGGGATAATAAGACCTGCCTGCTTAGCAGTACGCTCATTGAACTCCTTTGCAGAAGCCCATGATATTGATACCGTGAGGTCCCAAACAGAGCCGACAGGAGGCGCAGGTGTAGCCTTGCCTGCTGCAATCTGCAGCTTAACCATTCCCGTAATCTTCTTTGCCATCTAAAAACACCTCCTCTTAATAAAATGGAAGCTATCGAGCCTTCGGTTTCTCCCACCGCCCGCACGCAGGCGGGACTTGAATGTCGCGCCGCAAAACGGCGGACTTCCTATTAAACGCAGGCGCAAAAGCGCTGCGAATAATGGCTTTGATTAAACGACCTTAACCTTGTACGAAGTCAAGCTCCACGGGAGTTTCGCGTCCGAACATGGAAACAATCACGCGAACCTTCTGACGGGCGGCATCCACTTCCTCCACAATGCCGGAAAAGCCGTCCAGCGGGCCGTTGATGATATCGACATAATCGCCGTTTTGATGTCCATGCGCACGGAAACATTCTCCACGCCCATGCGGCGCACCTCTTCATCCGTAAGCGGAATCGGCGTTTTGCTTCCCGGGCCCACAAAGCCCGTTACTCCGCGGATATTGCGGACGGCATACCAAGCGGTAAGCTGATCCATTATCATCTTGACCATGACATAGCCCGGAAACAGCTTGCGCTGTACAAGACGCTTTTGTCGTTCCTGACTTCCATAACCTCTTCAGTGGGAATGCGCACATCCACGATCCTGTCCTGGAGCGCCATATTCTCCACCATGTTCTGAAGGCTGGTCATTACCTTGTTTTCATATCCTGAATAGGTATGAACGACATACCACTTCGGAGTATTGTTCTCTTCACTCATTTGCAGCTACTCCCCGGCTTACTTGAACAGCGAAGGCAGTCCCGTAGTCTGATCGGTAAGCAGCTTGATAAGCTCGGCGGAGCCGAGGTCCATCAGCCATACGATCAGAGCCATAACGGCAACAAACACAAAAACGCATACGCTGTAATTGATGAATTCCTTGCGGGTAGGCCAAGTGACCTTTTTTCAGCTCGGAGATCATTTCCTTTACGGATTTCCGCGTTTTTTCTTTTCCTTTTTCTTTTCTGAGCCTTCTTGGCATCCTTACCGTCTTTTTGTCCTGTTTGACGGCGTCGGCGCTCTGAACCAGCTCCAGCTTGTCCTGTGCTGCCGCCTTCTTATCCTGATCCTTTGCCATCTTTTTTTCACATCCTTAATATCGCTTAGAAAAATTACTTTGTTTCCTTATGAGCGGTATGAGCCTTGCAGGTCGGGCAATATTTCTTGATCTCAAGGCGATCCGGATCGTTCTTCTTATTTTTGCTGGTAATATAGTTTCTGTTCTTGCACTCGGAGCAAGCCAGTGTTATACCGTTTCTCTGTCCCTTAGCAGCCATTTTTTTACACCTCCAAAACGCATATAGAAACACTACCCGGAAGTAGTGCGTTGTTAATTTACCACAAATGCGGCTTCGTGTCAAGATATATTTTGTTAAAACCCGTTTCTTTCGCATTTTTACGCCATTTTTCTTCTTCCGGCACTTTGTTTCCCTAAAAGCCGTGCGCCTTGCCCCCACGCTTCTTTGCAGCGGCTTATGCGCTTTTAATCGCCCGTGCTTCCGGGGCGCATGCGTCCCGAAAGTTCACGGTAAAAAATCTCCCGAAGCCTTTGCAGGCGTTCCTCGGATACCGTCCCGAATCTTCCCTGCTTTCTGCCCAGCCTTTCCGCCTTGGAAAGCCCTTAACTCGTGATAGGAAAACAGCCGCCATTTCATCGGTTGAAATTGCCGTGCAAATGCTGCAAGCTCCAGCATATCCTCCGGCGTATCGTTGATGCCGCCTATTATCGGCGTGCGCACCGCGAAATTTACGCCAAGCTCTCCGGGCCTCCAGATTGGCAGCCAGCTTCGACAGGCTCTGCCCCGTATTTTTTCTCAGCCTTTTTTCGTTTGCATCCTTTACATCTATAAGAAAAAAGGCCGCAGCACCGTGATGCCTCCCGTAAAAAATCGCCGTCAAAGCAGCCCGCCGTTTCCATACAGGTGTTCATGCCTCGCAAAAGCAGCGCGCTGCAATATCTCAAGAGCAAATTCCGGCTGAAACGACGGCTCTCCGCCGGTAACGGTAATGCCTCCTCCGCCTGCGTAAAACGGTCTGTCCGCAAGCGCCTGCCGTACAATGCTTTCCGCGCTTATGCGCCGTCCGTTTACGCTGAGCGCACCGTAACGGCAGCTTTTGACACATTCAAGGCAGCCGGTGCAGCCGGAAGCATCAAACAGATGCCCATGAGCGGTAATGCGGTGTCTTGTGCATATTTCGGCACAGCTGCCGCATCCCGTGCAGGCTCCGGCGTCAAGATACGGCTCCGGCTTTGCGGACTGCGTTTCGGGTTGTGACACCATGCGCATCTTAGCGGGCAGCCCTTGAGAAAGACCGCCGTGCGTATTCCCGGCCCGTCATGCACGCAAAACCGCTGTATATCCGTTATTATTCCTTCCATGGGCACATCCCTTCCGCCGGACAAAATCGGCTTGCCCCGCACCGCGCTTTTATCTTTTCTGCGAGGTGCGCTCTATTCCGGTGTCCTGCCATTCCCGGCTCAAAGTTACAAAACGCGCCGACCAGCCGGAAACCCTCACCGCCAGCCCTTTATATGCTTCCGGATTTTCCTGCGCACGGCGCAAAGCCTCGTTATCCACCGTATCCATCTGCATAAAGAAGCCCCCGAGGCTTACAAAGCCGTCCGTCAGACCGCGCACCACGCGCGTTATATCGGTATTGCGGAAAACGGACGGATCCAGCTTTATATCAAGCGCGGTGCTTCCCGCAAAGCGGTACAGCGGAAGGGCGCAGTGCGCCCGTATTACCGAAGTTACTCCGTTGATATCGGTGCCGGGCGTCGGGCTGCAGTTGCCGCTTAATATCTCTCCGTTTTTCTTCCGAAGGCGTGGGAAAATCTGTCGTTGCGCCAGTCCGTCTGGCGGCCGAAGGTACTTATTCCGGCAGGCCTTAGCATTCCGCCGGTATGATGGAATTTATCCCGATCGCATATATCAGCATAGTCCCCGGCCAGCCGCACGGCGTTTCGTCAGCCTTCGGAGAATCCGCGCCCCAATAATCCAGCGCCGCCGCCTCTCTGCGCTGCACCTCAAAGCCGTTCCAGTCGGCGCGCAGCATATCGGTATATTCCCGCAAAGTATATCTGCCGGTATCAAATACAAAATGCTTTATTGCAAAAGCGCATTTACCGCTTCGGCAAAGCCCCGAAATGCGGCGAATCAACATTATGTTCCGGGCCGAAATAATAATACGGCATTCCCTTTTTCGCGCATCCCTTTGTAAGCAGCTCGCAAAAAGGCACCGGCGGAGCACACTCGGGGCATTTTTTCTCATCGCAGGCCCATATATCGTCTATTTTTTCCTTAAGCCGCCCCGTATAGGCCGCATACATGGCATCATAATTCTTATACTCCGGCGTTTCCGCTTCTCCCAGCTTCAGCACCTGCGCCTGAAAAATCGCGTAACCGTCAAACGGCACATAGGAAAACCATGTTTTACCCGGTACCTGCACTTCCAGCAGCCGTCGTTTGCAAAAGCGCACCGCCTCTTTATACGGATAGCCGTAGTTTTCCAGCGCCTTGAGCACGGTGCTTTCATTATACACCGCAACCACTCCGCCCCCCGAAGGCCACATTCTGCGCTATCAGTTCATGCACCCACTCCGGGGTCTGTTCGTTAAGCCGTACCGCAACGGGAAAATCGCTTATGGGCAATTCCGCAAATATTTCCAGTACCATGCGGGTTACGGGGTTGCTTATATCCCTTCCGCTTTCATCAATCCCGCCCAGTACGATGTTCTGATAGTGCTGAGCATCGCCGGTGCCGCGGAAGGAAAGATTTATCCACTCGCACCCCTTTATCATGAAATGCGCCAGCTGTTCCTTTGCCTCCTTCATATCCGTACGCCCGTGCTCAAGGTCTTCGCGAAGATACGGCCACAGATATTCATCCATTCTGCCAAGACCCGGCCAATTTGCGCTCAAGCGGGCAAAAGCAAAGAAAAAACCATAGGCTTTGGAGCGCCTGATAAAATGTCTGCGGGGGTGCAAACGGCACGGTTTTCAGGTTATCTCTTATGCGTTTGAGGCGTTCCTGCGGGTCTGTCTTTATTTTTTCCTCCAACGCTTCCATATACCTTTGATGCCAGCGGCGCAGAGAAGCAAGCGCTCTTTTTCATGCTCACGCGCACCTCGGTTCTTTTGGGCATCGCAATCCGCAGAGAGAGATATCCGTCTATTTCCCGTTCGTATGCGTCCAAGCCCTTCGCAGCGCTTCATCAAAGCCCATGGTTACATGGTTTGCACCCCAGCCGAAAACATAATTACCATCATATTTCACCGGCACCACAGGCAGGATGGCATCGCCCAAAGGATGCGCTTCCCACTATAAGCTCGCCGTCGTTTATATATATGGGGCACTCCTCTACTATCCTGTCAAGCGCAGCGGCATATTTTTCCCGCATGCTCATATTTTCAAAACCGGAATGTCATCTGCTTTTACAAACGGCGTCTCAAGGATACGCCTTCCGAAAAACCGTCCAGCGCTTTTGCACACATTTCCCGTGTTGTTTCACTTAATGTAACGGGGCTCCCCCGTTGCGGAACCGAATTTTACGCTCATTGTCATACCTCCGAAGCCGGCAGACCATTCTGCCCGCCGCCGAATGGTCTTTTTTTCGGATTATACTATCCGATGCCGTTAAAAACAATTGCATATACCGGCATAATACTGTACAATACTGTCACAATGTAAAAAGGAGATGCAAAAAATGCACCTGAGCATCGAATTCCTGCACTTCTCCAACGGTTCCGGCGCCCCGGACGGCTGGCGCGATGTAAAAAGGCTGGATTGGCTTTCCGTTGTTGAGTGTCTGCGGGGCAGATATATATATTCCTGCAACGGCTCTCCCGCCGTAACGATAAATCCCGGAGAAGCCTTTATTGCCCCTGCCGGCGCATTGCAGGATATTCTGCACCGCACCGACAAAGACGGAATATTTGAATGCCGTTATGTTTTATCGACGCCGTATGCGACGGCTCGCGCCGCCTCGACGAGCTGTATTCCTTTCCGAGCAAGCTGCCGGACGGACTTTCGGAGGCTATGCACAACTGTCTGCTGCGCCTGAACGAGCTGCCGGAAAGCAGCTATTGTCTGCGGATGTCTCAGGCATATCTGATCCTTGATATTCTGCTGCGCTGCGGAACCCGCAAGCCGGACGGTCCGGCAATAGACAAGGCCCTGCACTATATCCGCAGCAATTACGCCCTTCCCATAACGGTTGCGGACCTGTGCCGTCATTTGCCGTGTCCGAAGCCACCCTGTTCCGGCTGTTTCGCAGTCATCTGCACTGCACGCCGGTAAGCTGTATAAACTCCGTGCGCATTTCCATGGCCGCAAGGCTGCTGCTTAACGGCTGCAGCGTCGAAGCCGCCGCCGAGCAATGCGGCTTTAATAATTCCGCGTATTTTTACCGCGTATTCCGCTCCTCTACCGGAATAACACCCGGACAGTACCGCCGAAACGGCTCGGCAATCTGAGCCGGATATGACAAAAACTCCGGCGGTTTGCATCGCCGGAGCCGTTTAATGCCGAAATACGGTTATATATTACGGTTTTATCTTTTTCATTTTCCCGAGCGCTTCTTTTTAAGCACCTTTGCAAGATACTGCCCTGTATAGGACGCCGGGCAGGCAGCTATTTCCTCCGGCGTGCCGGTAGCCACCACCATGCCCCCTTGTCGCCCCTCAGGGCCGAGATCTATGCAGTAA
>VOFG01001636.1_pt1 | contig 43211 bp, 78 predicted proteins | sample 5384171 | NCBI WGS metagenome assembly VOFG01 (sample SAMN12384726, study PRJNA508395) | human gut metagenome | isolation source: healthy gut F | host: Homo sapiens
GAACTGAGCGACAACAACGAGGAGCGTCCGCCTATCGTTACCATCATGGGTCATGTTGACCACGGTAAAACCAGTTTGCTTGATGCAATACGAAACACAAATCTCACTGCGCACGAGGCGGGCGGTATAACACAGCACATAGGCGCCTATACGGTGGAGCACAACGGCAGGAAGATAACCTTCCTGGATACCCGGGCCATGAGGCTTTTACTCCATGCGTGCCCGCGGCGCACAGGTGACCGATATTGCCATTTTTGGTGGTGGCGGCGGACGACGGCGTTATGCCGCAGACAATCGAGGCTATAAACCATGCTCAGGCCGCCAATGTGCCGATCATAGTGGCTATAAACAAAATGGATAAGCCGGGGCGAACCGGACCGCGTAAAGCAGGAGCTACAAACAACGGCATCGTTCCTGAGGAGTGGGGCGGAGACGCTATTATCGTTCCGGTTTCCGCGCTTAAGGGCGAGGGCATCGACAATCTGCTTGAGATGATACTGCTGGTGGCGGATGTGAACCAGTATAAGGCGAATTCCTCCAAAAAAGGCGCGCGGCGCTATAATTGAGGCGCGGCTGGATAAGGGGCGCGGCCCGGTGGCCACGGTGCTCATTCAGAATGGTACGCTTCATGGGCGATACGGTGGTTGCGGGTACGGCCTTCGGACATGTGCGCGCAATGATGGATGACAAGGGACGCCGCGTGCAGAGCGCCGGCCCCAGTACCGGTAGAGGTGCTTGGTTTCAACGATGTTCCCGAGGCGGGAGACCGACTGTATGTGACGGAGGACGACAAGCTCTCAAGGCTTGTGGCGCAGGAGCGCAAGGACAAGATAAAGGCAGAGCAGATAAAAGCGCGCAGCAAGGCATCGCTGGACGATCTGTTCAATCAGATACAGGACGGCTCGGTCAAGGAACTGAACCTTATTGTCAAGGCAGATGTTCAGGGGCAGCGTAGAGGCGGTTAAGCAGGCGCTTGAAAAGCTTTCAAACGACAAGGTCAAGGTAAAGGTTATCCACGGCGCGGTGGGCGCGATAGCGAATCGGATGTTATTCTGGCGGCGGCCTCAATGCGATAATCATCGGCTTTAATGTTCCGCCCCGACAGCATGGCAAGCGCCGCTGCGGGAGCGGGAAAAGTGGATATGCGCATGTATCGCGTTATCTACAATGCCATTGAGGATGTCCAGGCGGCAATGAACGGCATGCTGGATCCGAATTCAAAGAAACCGTAATAGGTCATGCCGAGATACGCGAGACCTTCAGGTGCCGGGCGTGGGAGTAATAGCGGGCAGCTATGTTACGGACGGCTCTATCCAGCGTAACGCGGAATACGCCTGCTGCGTGATAACATTGTAATTCACGAGGGCAAGATTTCTTCTTGCTGCTCTCTGCGACGATGTCAAAGAGGTCAATGCCGGCTACGAATGCGGCGTAGGCATTGAAACTACAACGATATTAAGCAGGGCGATGTCTTTGAGGCGTTTATCATGGAGCAGATAAAGAATGTCTGATGCCCGGGGGACGCCGCTTTGCAGCGGAAAAGGAACGGAGCGGGGGAGTGTAAAATGTCATCAAACAGAGTCGACAGGATCGGCATGGAAATACACAGGGCGCTGGCAGAGGTGCTGCGCGAGGATATAAGCGATCCGCGCGTAGCATCCATGTGCTCCGTGGTGCGCACGGAGCTTTCTTTAAAAGACCTGATGTACTGCGGCGTATATCAGCGTATACGGCACGCAGCAGGAGCAGGAGGAAACATTTTCCGCGCTTATAAAGGCGACGCCGTTTATAAGGCATCAGCTGGGCAGCAGGCTCAGGATACGGAAAAATGCCGAGCTTAAACTGGTTCCGGATGATTCCATTGCATACAGCGTGCGCATAGGTCAACTTTATTGATCAGATAAATACACAACGACGACAGCGACCCAAAGGAAGGTGAACAGGTGAGGCTTTGTCTTCACCCCGTTTTGATTATGAATACTTCGCCATTAACGCCTTGCACAGGCTATAAGAGAAATTGAAAACTTTGTGCTGATAATGCATATATCGGACGGACGGCGACACGGCGGGCAACGCGGCGGCGCTGATGCCATTCCAAAAATATGGGCAAGAGCTGCCGTGTTTTTTGCGGGACGGGCTTCCGGCATCACTGGATGTGCTGAAAGACGAAACGGGAGAGTTTGTTTTCGGGCTGATTAACCCGGAAGGAGAGGGAGTAATACCGGAAAAACGGCGGCCATTGCCGTGGACTGTGCAGATGCGGGCAGAATGGGAGAATATGCCGCTCTGTTTGAAAAGTGCGCTTTAGGTTTGTGATAGACCATCACAAAACAAACGCGGGCTTTGGCGATATCCTTTATAGGGCCCTATCCGGCGACGGCGCAGCTTATAATGGAGCTTGCGGACGAGCTGGGCGCGTACCTTTGATGCAAATACGGCAAAATGCCTGTATGTTGCTTTTTCTTACCGATACCGGCAGGTTTGCATACAGCGGCGTAACCGAACAGACAATGCGCGCCGCAGGCAGACTTTACGGCTTTGGGATAGATACGGCGGATATAGCAAGGCAGCTGTTTTTCGGTGCGGACGCTGAGCAAGACAAAGCTGCTGGGCAGGGCGCTGGAGCTGCTGGAGACCGCTTTTGACGGCAGAGCGTGCATGATATTTATGAACCGTGAGCAATACGCGCCCTTTGATACCGAGGATTGCGACAATGACGGCATAGTTAACTATGCGCTGGATGAAGGGGTGCGAGATAGCCGTTTTTGCGCACGAACGCGAAAAGGGGCTGACAAAGGTGAGCCTGCGTTCCGCCGGGAGGGCGGATGTTTCGGCGCATCGCGCAGGTTCGGCGGCGGCGGTCATACACTGGCGGCAGGGTGCTGTATTGAGGGAATTTTTGAAAATGTGCCTTCGGAGCTTATGCGGCGGATAAAAGCTGCGCTGGAGGAGCTGCCGGAGGAAAGCGGCGGGGCTTGAAAGATGATAAACGGAATAATTAATGTATATAAAGAGCCGGGGTGGACCTCAAGCGATGTTGTGGTTAAGCTGCGGCATATACTGGCTGCCGCAGGGTGGGACACACGGGGACGCTGGATCCCATGGCAGCGGTGTTCTGCCGGTGTGCGTGGGGAAGCAACGCAGCTTCCGACTATATAACGGACAAGCGGAAAAACATATACGGCGGGCTTTTGCCGGGGCTTGTTACCGACACGCAGGATATAACGGGGGAATGTGCTGCAAAGGCAGGAATGCAATGTGACTTTGGAGCAGCTGCAGGGCGTGCTGAGGGCTTCAGAGGCGAGCTTATGCAGGTGCCGCCGATGTATTCGGCACTTACATAACGGAAAAAAGCTCTACGAGCTGGCGCGTCAGGCCGCGAGGTGGAGCGGAAGGCACGGAGCATAACCGTATACTCCATTGAAGCAAAAAAGGCCGGCGAGGGCTTTTTGCTGCGCATTGAGTGTTCAAAGGGCACATATGTGCGCACTCTTTGCCACGATATAGGCGCTGCATTGGGAACGGGGCTGCATGAGCTCCCTTGAGAGGAATGCCTGGCGACGATTTCACAACGGACAGCGCTCTTACGGTGGGCGCGATAGAAGCCATGGTGCGCCGCGGCGATTTTTCCTTTATTATGCCGCCGGAAAGCGCCGTTATGAAATATCCGGCCGCGGAAATAGAAAAAGCTTTGCCTTTCATTTTCTCAACGGACTGGATGCTGACCGGCGCAGATTTTTCCTGCGGCGGGGAATATCCCGGGAGGGCGCAGTTGTGCGGGTGCGGCTGTGCGGCAGCTTCTGCGCAATGGGAAGGATAAAAAAACGGCATGCTGCACATGCAGAACCGCTTTATGACCCCGGAAGAAGCGCGGAGTCTTGCCGGTGCAAAAGGAGAAACCGATGTTTGAAATAAATGATGCCCGCCTTTACGGGCTGCCCGCAAAGCGGCAGATACCGTGCGGGACGGAGGGAAAAAGCCCCGCGCTGCTGCTTGGAACCTTTGACGGGGTGCATGCGGGACACAGATCGCTTATAGAAAAGAGCCGAGAGCTGGAAAAGGCGGGAATGTACCCGCTTGCCGTGCTGTTTTCAGCATCCCGCAAAGGTGCTGGGGCGCAGCGTAAGCCTCTGAATACGCAAAAGGAGAGGGAAGAGCTTATACGCTACTGCGGCGCAAGGTGCGAATATATAGATTTTACGCCCGGGCTTGCTTTAATGCCGGCGGCGGAGTATGCCCGGATGCTTGCGAGCGCTTTAAGCCCGGCGCAATAATCGTGGGCAGAAACCATACCTTCGGAAGGGATGCGGCGGGCACGCCGGCCACCCTAGCCGCCCTGCGGGAGGAATACGGCTTTAGGCTTTATGTAATGCCGGGAGTGAACTGGGGGGAAACCGTAAGCAGCACGCGCATACGCGATTGCATACGGCATGGGGATACGGATTCGGCCAAAGCTATGCTGGGGTACGATTACGGCTTTTGCGGACAGGTGCAAAGAGGGCGACATATAGGCACCTCGCTCGGCTTTCCCACCGCCAATATCGAATTTCCTGAGGACAAGGTCAGCCCTCCGGACGGGGGTGTACTGCGTAAGCGTGAATATCGGCGGAAAACGGCACGGCGGAATAATGAATATCGGCACGCGTCCCACATTCGATAACGGCAGTGACAGAACATATGAATGCAATATATTCTCCTGCAGCGACGGGCTGTACGGCAAGGAGCTGGAGGTGCGCATATTAAAAAGGCTCAGAGGAGAAATACGCTTTGATTCGCCGCAGGCGCTGAAGGAGCAGATAGAGCGGGATGCCGCATTGGCTGCGGCATATTTCAAGACTCTTGATTATACGCTGATATTCTGAACGGTTAAAGCCTTAATGACGGCGAAAATGACGGAACTGTGCATTTTGACATTGCCGGCAAAGCGCTGCACGGGGCGCGGCGAAAATGCGCGGTTGGTTAATAATACGGGTACAATTTCAAAAATAATCTTTACAAATAAATATTCTTATGCTACAATAGCATTGTTTCCGTGGCCTTTTGCTAAAGGGGCGCGTTTCTCCTAACGACCGGCCTTGGCTTTCGGCGGCCGGAAGCTATAAAAATTTTATTATAAGGAGGTGCTGTAATGGATAAGGCAAGAAAGGCGGAGATCATCGAGGCCTACAAGCTCCATGACGGCGATACGGGGTCACCCGAGGTTCAGATTGCGATTCTCAGCGATCGCATCAGTCATCTGACCGAGCATCTTAAGGTTCATAAAAAAGGACCAGCATTCAAGACGCGGCCTGTTTATGATGGTAGGTCAGCGCAGAGGCTTGCTTAACTATCTCAAGAGCATTGATATCGAGAGATACAGAGCTATCGTGGAGAAGCTGGGTCTGAGAAGATAACAGCGTAGGCGGAGTGTTTTGACAGTCCGCCTTTCCCATTTTTAGAATACCGTTTTTTACGGATGAAAATAGATGTTGGAAACGAGGTAATGTGATGGAACACAGGATATTCAAAACAGAATTTGCCGGCCGGGAGCTGTCCGTCGAGGTGGGCAGATACGCCGAGCAGGCAAACGGTCATTGCGTTGTACGCTGCGGCGATACGGCGGTTATGGTCAATGTAACCATGTCAAATGCGCCCAGAGGGAATGGATTTCTTCCCGCTGAGCGTGGAGTTTGAGGAAAAACAGTATTCCGTGGGCAAGATCCCCGGCGGCTTTATCCGCAGAGAGGGGCCGTCCCTCCGAAAGGCAATACTGACCTCCCGTCTTATTGACCGCCCGATCCGCCCGCTTTTCCCCAAGGGATTTTATAACGATGTTCAGGTAGTGGCTACGGCTATGTCCGTGGATAACAATATTCCCCGGATATTTACGCCATGATCGGCTCGTCGGTTGCTTTGTCAATATCCGATATTCCCTTTGCAGGGCCTACCGGCAGCGTTACCGTGGGACTTATAGACGGCGCATATGTTATAAACCCCGATATGGAACAGCGGGAGAAGAGCATCCTGCACCTGACGGTTTCCGGAACAAAGGATGCCGTTATGATGGTGGAGGCGGGCGCCAAGGAAGTTACCGAAGACGAAATGCTGGAAGCCATAATGCTGGCCCATGCGGAGATCAAGAAGCTGGTGGCGTTCCAGGAGGAAATAGTGGCCGAGGTAGGCAAGGAAAAGGCCGTTATTGATTACTACAAGGTTCCCGAAGAAATACAGCAGGCAGTGCGCGAGTATGCCGCCGACAAGATCGCGTGGGTAATGGAATCCTTTGACCGCCATGAGCGCGATGTGCGCGAACAGCAGGTGGATGCGGAGGTTCAGGAGCATTTTGCACAGCAGTTCCCGGATAAGGCGCGTGAGATAAGCGATTCCCTTTATGTAATCAAAAGGAAACCATGCGCCGCAAGATAATCGACAAGGGCATACGCCCCGACGGACGCGGCATTTTCGATGTGCGCCCCATATGGTGCGATGTGCATATGTTTGCCCGTCCTCACGGCTCTGCGGTGTTTACCCGCGGACAGACGCAGGTTATAACCATGACAACGCTGGGCCCGCTCAACGATGCGCAGGAGCTGGACGGCATTGATGAAGCGGAGCAGAAGCGGTATATGCATCATTACAATATGCCGCCGTATTCCACCGGTGAGGCCAAGCCCATGCGCAGCCCCGGACGCCGCGAGATAGGTCACGGCGCGCTGGCGGAGCGTGCGCTGGAGCCGATGATCCCAGCGAGGATGAATTCCCCTATGCTATCCGTCTGGTGTCGGAGGCGGTTTCTCCAATGGCTCCACCTCCATGGCCAGCGTCTGCGGCTCCACTCTGTCCCTTATGTATGCGGGAGTGCCGATAAAAGCGCCGGTTGCCGGTGCTGCAATGGGACTTATCAAGGATACCGAAAGCGACAAGGTGGTAGTGCTTACCGATATTCAGGGGCTTGAGGATTTTTGGCGATATGGACTTTAAGGTGGCGGGCACCGCAAAGGGGAATCACAGCCATTCAGATGGATATTAAGATAAAGGGCATTGACGAGCCGATACTCAAGCGCGCGTTGGCGCAGGCGCATGATGCAAGAATGTTTATTCTGGGCAAGATGCTGGCCGTTCTGGACAAGCCCAGGGCGGATGTTTCAAAATATGCGCCCAAGACCATAGTGTTCCATATCAAGACCGATAAGATCCGTGAGGTTATCGGGCCCGGCGGAAAGATGATAAACAAGATCATTGACGAAACCGGCGTTAAGATAGATATTGAGGACAACGGACGCGTAGTTATATACGCTGCGGATCAGGAGGCCGGCAAGAAGGCAAAGAAGATGATAGACGCCATTGCCAAGGATATCGAGGTGGGGGATGTATATCTGGGCACGGTAGTGCGCATTATGCCCTTCGGTGCCTTTGTGGAGCTGCTGCCCGGCAAGGACGGCATGGTGGACACATCTCCAAGCTTGCCAAGGAGCGCGTGGAGAAGGTGGAGGATGTTGTTAATATCGGAGATCAGATAATGGTCAAGGTTATCGAGATTGACGATAAGGGCCGCGTAAACCTTGCCCGCAAGGATTTGCTGCCCGATAAATAAGGCAGAAAAGCTATTAAAAGACGGCTGTAAAGCCGTCTTTTTTTATATCAAAAAGCCGCAGAAAATGCTGTTTTTCTGCGGCCGGCTGCAAAAACTGTTTTTATATTATCCCGTGCGTATTGCGCAAAATATAACGGAGAATGTCAGCGTACCCCTATTACGGTGCGGGGAGCATTTCCCGATAAAAGCTCGGATATGCGGTATTTTGCGCTGCCGATGATAACCTGCGTGCCCTGCATAACGGGCTGCTTTATATATTCAAGCTTTGCGCCGGCTCCGTTTGCGCCGCGGCGGAAGCGCCGATGCAGTGCTGTTGGGCAAGAGATATGTTTTGCAGCACCTCGTTTATGTCGGCACCCGATATTTCTTCAATAAGGGGTGGAGGGATCCGCGGGGTTGCGGTATATGCCCAGCGCGGAGGTCATTATCAGCAGCGTGCGGGCCCTTACAAGGCAGGCTATAACTGCGGCGGTTTCGTCGTTATCAACACATTCCACTACATGCTCACCCTTTTTACGAAGGGTGGAAAGCCTCATAATTAAGGTTTTCCCGGGTGGATACGGCATCGTTATAGTTTATAATGGGCACTGCGCCCTGATCCCGCGCGCGCAGCAGAAGAGCTTTATTTGGGCGCGCTTTTTGTCGTTATTGAAATGCTGATGCTCAAGCAGCACCTGCCGCACGCTGTATTCCGGCGAAATAAACCGGCGGTAGTTCTCCATAAGAATGGATTGCCCCTGCGAGGAGTAGTCGGTTTTGTTCTCGTCATCGGTTCCGGACAGCTCACGGCCGCTGCGCTTCATATAATCAAGACGTCCGATCTCGGTAGCGCCGGAGGAAACCCAGATATATCCCGGACGCAGCTCGAGCCCAGCTTTGAGAAGATGTTGTAGTCGATATCGTTGTCCTCGCGGCGGACAAGTGCCATGGAGCCGATCTTGCCCACAAGTTCAAAATCAAATTTCATATATTACCTGCGGCCTGAGCCGCTGCCTTTCCGCGTTTTTTTTGCGTATTTTGAATTGTAGCATATTTCTGCGTTTTTTACAACATGAGCGCAGCTTTTATGCGAAAAATATCTTCCTGATTGCTGCCGGCTGTTAAAAATTGAGCCGAATGTGTGATTTTTGAACAAATATAACTTGATAAATTGCCGGATGTTAATTATAATAGTATCGGCCTAAGAAGGCTCTGCGCGCTTTATAAAAGCGCCGCGGAATAATTTCCGCCAAGGCTGTCTGCGTTGCGAAAATCATAAAGCGGTCGGACGGCGGAAAAATAAGGAAGGATACGGTGAAGAGAATGCTCAATAAAGAATGGAAAAATTCAAAAGCGGCAGCGATGTGCGCGGCGTGGCTCTTGAGGGCGTCAAGGATATGCCGGTAACCCTTACCGACGAGGCCGTAACGGCCATAACCGACGGCTTTGCTTTTGGCTTTGCCAAAGAATAAATAAAAAGCCGGAGGAAATATGGGTGTCGGTGGGGCATGATTCCCGCGTGTCCGGCCCCCGTATGAAGAAGGATGTAATTGCAGCGCTTACCCGTGCGGGGATTAACTGCTATGATTTCGGTTTGATGAGCACCCCCGGAATGTTTATGTCCTGCGTGGACGAAAAGCTGCATTGCGATGCGGCGATACAGCTTACCGCCAGCCATCATCCGTTCAACAGAAACGGTCTTAAATTCTTCACAAAGGAGGGCGGGCTTGAGGAAAGCGATATAACCGCGCTGCTGGAAAATGCGCAGGACGGAAAGCGTCTGCCCGATGCGCCCGGTGCAAAGGCGGAAAATACGATTTTCTTTTCGGTGTATGCGGCCATGCTTGTGGATATGGTGCGCAAAAATGTAAACGCCGAGGACTACGAGCATCCGCCTCAAGGGCTTCCGTATAGTGGTGGATGCAGGAAACGGAGCCGGCGGCTTTTATGCAAACAAGGTGCTTAAGCCCTTGGGCGCGGATACTACTGGCAGTAATTCCCTTGAGCCGGACGGTTATTTTCCCCAATCATGTGCCCAATCCCGAAAAATGAGGATGCCATGCACGCCATAATGAAGGCGGTAAAGGAAAACAATGCCGATATAGGTCTGATATTCGATACCGATGTGGACCGCGCCGGAGCGGTGGATTCAGGGACGCGAAATAAACAAAAACCGTCTTATTGCCCTTATTTCCGCAATACTTATAGGCGAGCATCCGGGGGCGACCATAGTAACGGATTCCATAACTTCAAGCGGTCTGAAGGATTTTATAGAAAACAAGCTGGGCGGACATCATCACAGATTCCGCAGGGGCTATAAAATGTCATAAACGAGGCCATTCGCCTTAACAACGAGGGGGCATTTACTGCCCGCTTGCCATTGAAACCAGCGGCCATGCGGCCATAAAGGAGAATTATTTCCTGGATGACGGCGCATATCTTGTAACCAGGCTGCTTATAAAATGGCTCAGCTGAAAAAGAGGGGAAGAAGTTGAGGATATGCTTTCCGGCCTTTGCGGAGCCCAAGGAAAGCATGGAATTCCGTATGAACATTACAACCGAGGATTTCAAGGCGTACGGACAGAAGATAATCGACGAGCTTACCGCATACTCAAAGACTGCGCCGGGCTGGCACTGCGCGCCGGACAACCATGAGGGAATACGCGCCTCCTTTGATAAAAAACGACGGTGACGGCTGGTTCCTGCTTCGCCTTTCGGTGCACGATCCGCTCATGCCGCTTAATATCGAATCCGATTCCGAGGGGAGGAGGTGCGCATAATTGCTAAGAAGCTGTGCGATTTTCTTAAAAATACGAATATCTTGATACCGCACCGCTTAAGGCGTGGCTTGCAGAATAAGAGGCTTCAAAAGATAATCTTGATTTCCGCACCGGTATAGTGTATAATAGATACAATTTCAAAGATGCGTGACATTTCAATAAATTACAGGAGGAACAACATGAAACCTATCGAACAAAAAGACCGTTAACGCCATCCGTATTCTTGCGGCTGAGGGCGTGCAGAAGGCAAACAGCGGACATCCGGGACTTCCATGGGTGCTGCACCGCTTGCTTATGCCGTATACGGCAGAGACCTCAAGCACAATCCCAAGGATTCTTCCTTTTGCAGACCGTGACAGATTCATTCTTTCCGCCGGACACGGCTCCATGCTGCTTTTTTATTCCGTGCTGCATCTGTGCGGCTATAAGGTTTCCATGGAGGATATAAAGGCCTTCCGTCAGTGGGGCAGCAAGACTCCGGGACACCCCCGAGTACGGCCAACACGGACGGCGTGGAGACCACCACGGGTCCTTTGGGTCAGGGCGTTGCCAATGCCGTTGGTATGGCGATTGCGGAAAGCCATCTGACTGCAAAGTTCAATAAGCCCGGTTTCCCGGTAGTGGATCACTATACCTATGTTCTGGTGGGCGACGGCTGCCTTCAGGAGGGAATCGAGCAGGAGGCGGCATCTCTTGCTGGCACTCTCAAGCTGGGCAAGCTTATAATGCTCTACGATAAAAACAATATCACCATTGAGGGCGATATCAATGTGACCTTCTCCGAGGATGGGAGCCCGTCACGCCTGCGGCTGGCAGGTTATAAAATGTTGAGGACGGAAACGATGTTGAGGCCGTTGCCGCTGCCATTGAGCAGGCAAAGGCGGAAACCGAAAACCCTCCATCATCATCTGCCGCACTCAGATGAGCGGCTGCCCGCAAAGCAGGGCAAGGCCAGCGCTCACGGCGAGCCTTTGGGCGCGGAGAATCTGGCCGAGGCCAAGAAAACCCTGGGCTGGGATTACGCTCCCTTTGAGATACCGCAGGATGTGTACGACTGCATGGCGGGAAAACGCCGCCCGCGGCGCCTCAGGCTCAGAAGGACTGGGAGGCCATGATGCAGAAGTACGCCGCCGAATATCCGGCGGAGTATGCCGAGTATCAGCAGTGGATGAACCGCGAATTTCTGCTGATCTGATTAAGGACGAGGATTTCTGGAAGAGCGAGGGCAAGCCCAACGCCACCCGTGCCTCCTCCGGCACCATGCTTAACCGTATTGCGGCTTGCAGCCCAATCTCTTCGGCGGAAGTGCCGACCTTGCACCCCTCCAATAAGAGCCTTATGAAGGACCGTGAGTATTACAGCCCGGCAAACAGAGCAGGCTCCAACTTCCATTTCGGCATCCGCGTGAGCATGCCATGGCGGCTATCTGCAACGGACTTTATCTCCACGGCGGCGTAACACCGTACTGCGCGCTACCTTCTTTGTGTTCTCCGACTATATGAAGAACGCAATGCGCATGTCGGCTCTTGATGAAGCTGCCCGTAATCTATATCCTTACCCATGACTCCATCGGCGTAGGCGGGACGGCCCCACCCATGAGCCCATCGAGCATCTTTTTGCTTCCTGCGCTCCATTCCGGGTCTTACCGTTATCCGTCCGGCTGACGATAAAGAAACCGCAGCGGCCTACTGCGCTGCCGTTACCCGCAAGAGCCCCACTGCGCTCATACTTACCCGTCAGAATCTGCCGCAGTATGAAAACAGCGGAAAGGGAGGCGCTTAAGGGCGCGTATATCCTGAAGGATTCCGTAAAGACGGTTCCGGATGTTATTCTTATGGCCTCCGGCTCCGAGGTGGAACAGATATTCAAGGCAAGCGAAATGCTGGCCGAACAGGGTGTTGATGCCCGTGTTGTTTCCATGCCCTCCTGGGAGATATTCGAGGAGCAGTCCGCTGAGTATAAGAGTCCGTACTGCCTAATGCGGTTCGCGCCCGTGTGGCTATCGAGGCGGCCTCCAGCTTTGGCTGGGCCAAGTATGTCGGCCTTTGACGGCGAGATCATTTCCATCGATCATTTCGGCGCAAGCGCACCGGCTTCCGTGCTGTTCAGGAGTTCGGCATTACGGCAGAGCATGTTGTTCAGGCGGCTTTGCGCGTTGTAAAAAAGTAATTAACGCCTAATACGGACAATTTTCGGCCTTCCGCATATATTATTGCGGAAGGCTTTTTATATTCGGATGCAAAATATGCAAACGGGAGGCGGGTAAATTGAGTATAAGGTATAATGAGCTTAGGCAAAAGGAAGTGGTGAACATCTGCGACGGCAGGCGTTTGGGCTGCGTATGCGATGCCGTGCTTAACAAAGGCGGGCAGATAGAGGCGTTGGTGGTGCCGGGGCAGTGCGGGATGTTTTCCTTTATACGCTCGGGAAAGGAAACGGTTATACCGTGGTGCCGTATAGTAAAGGCTGGGGGACGATGTTATTCTTGTGGATATTGACGGAGTTCCGGTAAAAAAGGCTGAAATAAAAATCAAGACTGGACGGTGCAAAAAGGATGTGTTATAATTCTTAAAAAAGGCAAAATCGGATAAAACAGGCGCGGCAGCATTCGGAAGGTCTTTTGCTTGGGCAAAGCAGCCCGGAAAATCCGTTTGCGAAAACGGGCCTGTAAAGCGGAATCAACAGGATGATCGGGCAGGAATAAGGAGTGTGACTTGAGTGAAATGCATGTATTGCGGAGCGCCGGACAGCAGGGGTGATGGACAAGCCGACCCACTGACGAAGGCACTGTTATAAGGCGCAGACGGAATGTGTAAATTGCGGACGCCGTTTTACAACATATGAAAAAATAGAATCCCGTCTCATGGTGGTAAGCGCAACGGCAGCCGCCAGCTTTTGATATAGAAAAGGTGCGCGGAGGAATAATCAAGGCCTGTGAAAAATGCAAGGTATCGGCAGAGCAGATGGAAGCACTGGTCATGGAGATAGATACGGCGGTGCACGACAGGCATGAGCTGGAAATATCCTCGCTGGAAATAGGAGAGCTGGTAAGCGACGGGCTGCGGGAGCTTGATCCTGTGGCATATATACGCTTTTCCTCGGTTTACCGCGAGCTGAACGATCTTAACAAGCTTATGGAGGAAATGAATAAGCTTAAAAAAAAGACAGCGCGCAGGAGAACGGCACAAAGCAGTGAACAAAAGAAAACGGAAGCTGACGGAGCAGAAAAGCGTATGAACGGAGATTTTACTTTTATGATGCGCCAAACGGCGTAAGGCTTATAAAAACAGACGGCTGGATGCCTTTGAAAATATAACGCATGCCTTTACCACGCGCAGGGGCGGCGTGAGCACGGGAGAATGCGAAAGCCTTAACCTGAGCTGGAAGCGGCGGGATTCAGGAAAATGTGTGGGAGAATCACTGCCGCATGGCGCAGGCTATGGGAGTGGATGTTGAGAATATAGTGTTTGTCCAGCTTACGCACAGCGACAGGGTGCTGTGCGTGGATAAGGGCTTCAGAAACGGCGGACGCGGCTGGAGCGATATTCCGGTGGGCTACGATGCGGTAATTACAAACGATACCGACACGGTGCTGCTTGCACGCACGGCGGATTGCGGCACGGTGCTTATGCACGATCCCGTCAAGCAGGTAATAGCGGCGGTGCACAGCGGCTGGAAGGGGACGACGGCGGAGTTATCGTAAACGCGGTGCAGACCATGAAGGAAAAGTACGGCTGCGCTGCGGAGAATATAACGGCGGTGTGCGGGCCGAGCATATGCCCGGAGTGCTTTCTTGTGCACGATGACTGTGCGCAGGTGTTCTTTGCGGCCTTCGAAAAAGGGAAATACGACAGGCTCATGTCGGACGGCAGATACAGCATTGATCTGTGGAGAATAATGGAGGATCAGCTGCTTTCCTGCGGCATAAAAGCCGGAAAACATATCGGCGGCGCACTGCTGCACCTGCTGCGATGAGGATATTTTTTTTCACACAGGCGCGGACGGGGACGCAGCGGCATAATGTTGGCGGTTATAGATATGCGCGGCGCGGAGGAAAAATCAAAAAAATGATAAGCGGCATAAAAGGAATAGGGCCTAAAAAGCAGAAGCGCTTTCGCTTATGGGTATAGACACCCTTGAGCAGGCGCTTTGCGTTGTTCCGGCTCTTATATGGATTTTACGCATCCGGTTTTCATATCGGATACCCGCAATGCAGAGCCGGAATTTCTGGTGGCTTCTCTTACCGGCAACAGCTATCCGCGAAAGGGCGAAGCGGAGTAAGCATGCTGCTTGCACGCTTTCAGGATGAAACGGAGGGGGCATAACGGCAATATGGTTCAACCAGCCGTATATGTTCGGCAGGCTCAAAAAAAAGATACAAGCTGTACAGGCGGATAGAAATAAAGGATAAGAAGATATATAATAAACCCGATATTTGAGCCGGAGGACGGCACCGCAATGACAGGAATATGCCCAGTGTACAACAACTGCCCAAAGGGAAGCGGCGTAAACCCAGGGGCTTATGCGCGCGCTTCTAGGGCGGCGCTTGACGGCTGTGTAATAGAGGATTACATTCCCGCCATCCCTCAGAGGAAGCACTTTACATTGGCACACAAAAGATATGCGCTGGAAAACATACATTTTCCCTCAAGCGAGGCGGCGTTTGCCATTGCCAAGCGCACCGTTGCATTTGAAGAAAGCTGCTTACGCTGCTTGTAAGCCTTTATGCAAACAGAGGCCAAGCAACAGCTGCCGGCGCCGATCATGGGCGTCGCAGACCTGAAAAAGGAGTATTCCCCAAAGGCTGGGATTCCGGCTTACGGGGGCGCAGGGCGGGGGCGCTTGACGATATTGACGCCGATTTTCTTCCGGCAAAAGCATGAACCGCCTGCTTCAGGGCGATGGGGGTCGAGCAAAACCGCCGTTGCCTTTTTTATTGCGCGTATGCCGCATGGAAAAGCGGCGGGCAGTGCGTTATCATGGCGCCCACGGAATACTTGCTCAGCAGCAGCATTTTTCACAGCCTTTACGGCACTTTTCCGGAGATACCGTGCGTGTATATCCGCGGAGGAATGCGTGCAGGCGACAGGAAAGAGGCGGAAGAAAAATTGCATCGGGAAAAGCAGGGGGTGATAGTGGGGCACTCATGCGGTTTTCAAGCGAAAAAACCGAATACCGCGATCTGCGTATGGTGGTTACGGACGAGCAGCATCGCTTCGGGGTGGCGCACAGGCGCGGCTTGAGGGCAAGGGGCAAACCCGCACCTCTTGTTATGTCGGCAACTCCCATACCGCGCACGCTGGCGCTTGTGCTTTACAGCGACCTTTGATGTTTCGGTGCTGGATGAGCTGCCGCCGAAGACACATATCAACAACGGAGGTTATACCGCCGGAAAAGCACTTTTGAATATAGCGGCCTGTGCCGGGCAGGGGCTGCAATCCTATAGTTCTGCCCCCTTGTTGATCCCAATGAGGTTATGCCGCGCGCCTTTAAAGGGAAATATACATGAGGAAATGCTTGCACTTTTGCTGCCGCCGGAGAAGTTTAGGGCTTATACACGGCAGGATGAAGGGCGGAGGAAAAGTGAGTGTCATGGACGGCTGTTTCGGGCAAAACGGCGGTGCTTGTTTCCACTACTGGTAATTGAGGTGGGAATAAATGTGCCGTCGGCCGTAAACATGGTGATTGTGGATGCCGAGCGCTGGCTTGCGCAGCTGCACCAGCTGCGGGGCAGAGTGGGCAGAGGCAGCATGAAATCCTATTGCTTTTTGCTTTCTTTCGCGCAGGACAGCGAGTTGCCCGGAAATACTTACCAAAACCGACGACGGCTTTGAAATAGCCGAGCAGGATCTTAACCTGCGCGGACCGGAGATTATTTCGTCTGCGTCAGAGCGGAATGCCGGGTACGGATTTTTCGGCACTGTTGCGGATATGGATATGGTAGGCGGCAAAGGAGGCGCTGGCGCTTATAGTATGCGAGCCGGAATACAAAAATCTTTATGCTTCTTTGCGGGCAAGTGCCCTTTCAAACGGGGAAAAGAGGTTCATATAATTAGGGTGCGGCTTTAACGCATTTTTGCATATGCGCACTGATGCTGCGTTTTATAATTGCGGCGGCATATATTTATTTATAAAACGGCATATGAAAACCGCATAAATTCATAAGCTGCAAAATGCGTTTACTAACCGAACAATGTGCGGTATAATGTCTGCGTATTCATTATTTATTCATATTTAAGGAGAAACCGCAATGATTGAAATCAAGGAAGCCAAAACACGACGAAATTCCACGACTTCGTGGAATTTCCAAATACAAGGATTGCCCGTATTATGTTCCTGTCTGGTGGACAGGGAAACAAAGGACCTTCGCCCGGAAACAAACCCGGCCTACGAATACTGCGAGGCCAAAATACTGCTTGCCTATAAGGATGGCAGGCTGGCGGGGCGTATGTGCGCGATTATCAACCATGCCTACAACGAAAAATGGCACAAAAGCGCATTCGCTTTAACCGCTGATGTAATTGACGATATCGAGGTTACAAAGGGCACTTATCAACTATGTAAAGGCGTGGGGCAAGCAAAACGGCCTTACGGAGATCACCGGCCCTATCGGCTTTTGCGATATGGACAAGGAGGGCATGCTGGTTGAAGGCTTTGACGAGATGGATATATCACGGCCTCATAACGCGGCATACTACCCCAAGCATCTGGAGGCGCTGGGCTTTTGTAAAGGATGCCGATTAGGTGGAAATGGAGATAAAGGTTCCGGACAAGCTGGATGAGCGGATAGTAAAGGGTGTCCAACGGACTTATGCGCAGAGGCAATCTGCACGAGTTCAAGTTTACCAAATGAAGCAGGTGCTGCCCCGTGTAGAGAGGAAATCTTCGAACCTGCTAAATGAGGGGCCTATGCCGGGCTGTACGGCACGGTGGAGCTTAACAAGCGGCAGGTGATGTTTATAAAGACCACTACATAGCGCTGCTTGACCCCCAATATGTATGCGTTATAGAAAACGAAAACAATGAGATCGTAGGCTTCGGCGCTGCGCTGCCCTCCCTTGCAAAGGCAACAAAAAAAGGCGGCGGACATTATCTGCCCTTCGGATGGGTGCATTTGCTTAAAGCTCTTAAGAAGAACGACCGTCTGGGCTGCTGCTGGTGGCCGTGCGCAAGGATTATCAGGAACAAGGGCGTAAATGCCATGCTGATAAACAAAAATATGCAAAAACGCCATTAAAACGGTATTAAATATGCCGAAACCGGCCCTGAGCTGGAGCTGAACGACAAGGTCCAGTCCCAGTGGAAAGCTTTGAAACAAGGCATAAAGCGCAGAAGATGCTATGTTGCACCCATTGAATGAATAAAAGCATGATTAACGGATGCGTCCGGGGTTTGCCTGGACGCATTTCCGCATAATGGGCAGGAAAAATATCCGCTAAATGCGGCATTGCTTTGAAGCGGTATTGTGATATAATACAATGTACGGCTTAACTCAATACGGCGGATTCTTCATGAAATCTGCATTGATTTTGTTTATAACGGCGCCTGCGTCAAAAGCGGCATCGCCGGAAAGCGACTGAATTACATGGCGGAAAAAAAAAAAAGCACGGCAAAAAGCACCTCGGGCAAGGCTAAAACCTCTCAGACCAAGCGTGCCCCGCAGAAAAGCAAAGCCTCCGCAAGAGGCACTTCGGGCAGAAACGGCAAAAGAAGTGGCCGGTCAGGGAGGTCGGGAAATGCTTCGCGGGAGATGCGGGGGTAATATGCGCCGCTTTGGGGCTTGTTCTTGCCTGCCTTTTCATAAGAAAAAACCGCTGCGGTGCCCGAGGCGATAGCCGGGGTAATAATGGGGCTTTTCGGTATAGGCGGCTATCTTGTGCCCGTTGCAATGCTGGTGTTCGGCATTGCAAGAATAGTCAGGAGCAGCTTTGACATTCATGCGGGCAAAACGGTGTCCGGCATAGTGTTCGCGCTGTGCATATGCGGCCTTATACACCTTTGCCTTAACGGCGGCGGGCGGGCTTGCGTGGACGGAAAGCGGATATTTTGATTCCTTAAAACCGTTTACAATGCGGCATCGCAGTCATTTTTTCCCGTTAAGCATGGGCGCGGTATGCGCAGCTTTATGTTTATCCGCTTGTGCGCCTTTTCGGAGTGGCCATAAGCGCGATAATTGTGTGCGGCGTTGCGGTAAGCGTGATATTGCTGTTTAATTTTTTCTTACAGAGAAATGGGCATACGCCTGAAAAAAGCATATTGACAACGGCAGGGGAGCAGCGCAGAAGCCGTGCGCTTGGCGCAGGACGATCTGTTTGAAGAGGGCAGCGATATTGACGGCGAATATGACGGCATGGAGGATGAACGGGAAGCCCTATAACCGCAGCAGCGGCCGCTTCCCAAAACGAAAACACAAATACGCGCGAAAAAGGTCAAAATGTTTGACGATACGGTGGAGGAGGGCTTAACCGCAAGCATAACCGCGAGGTTATAAGCGAGCAGGAATCTCCCGCTGTCCATAGATGAGGCGGCGGCCCGTAAAGCGTATTAAAAATTCAACGGCCGGATAACCATGTTTGCGACGGCGCGTTTAATGGCAACGCCGCGGCAAGGACACGCAGAGGCAAACCGTGCGTGCCGAGCAGGAGGAGTATTCGCCCTTTATAAACCGACTTCGCAGGAGCCGGGCGGGCAGGCGTTTGAAGGCGCGCCCGGAGGATCGAAATCATATTACACGGGGAGACGGAGGAAGTCCGTGAGGTGCAGGCCGTAAAAACACCGTACCTGCCCACGAAGAAACAAGGGCGGAGCGGAGGATACGGAAAGCGACCCGGAGGGCCGGAGCACGAAAAAAGGAAAATGTAAGCGGAAGTTCAATTTCCTTTGATCTGCCGGCGCAGCCACCCAAACTCTTTTTTTCCGCCCTTTCGCTTTTGCCGCCTCAAAAGCCGCCCAAGAATGTTGCAAATGTGAATTATGCCCTTGGCCGCTAAGCTGGAGCGCACACTGGCAAGCTTCGGCATACGGGCGCGGTCATAAATTATACCGTGGGTCCGCTAATGGCGGAGGCTTTACGCTGGAGGAGGGCATAAAGTAAATAAAAATTCTGAACCTTTCCGATGACATCGCATTGGCCATGGCGGCGACCGGCGTGCGTATAGAGGCGCCGATTCGGGAAAATCGGCAATAGGCATAGGAGATACCGAATGTTAATGTGACCATGGTATGCCTGCGCGAGGTGCTGGACAGCGACAGCTTCCACGCAATAATCCCTCCTGCGTGGCAATAGGGCTCGGGAAGGATATAACCGGCAGGGCGGTCATTGCCGATATTGCCAAATGCCGCATCTGCCTTATAGCCGGTCGGCTCCCGGCTCCGGTAAATCCGTTGCCATAAACAGAAGCCTTATTGTAAGCCTGCTTTACAAGGCCACCCCGATGAGGTGCGTCTGATACTTGTAGACCCAAGCAGGTGGAGCTGGAGCATATCAACGGCATACCGCATTTGCTGCTGCCGGTGTAACGGACCCCAAAAAGGCGGCGGGTGCGCTGCAATATGTGGTGCGGCAGATGGAAAGCGGTACAGCGAATTCAGCAAGCACAGGGTAAAGATATATACCGCTGCCAACGAGCAGGCAAAAGCGGCGGGCGAGCCGATAATGCCTGCATAGTGGTTATTGTAGATGAGCTTAACGACCTGATGATGGTGTGCCCCGGCGAGGTGGAGGGACAGCGTGATGCGCATAGCTCAGCTGGCGCGCGCGCCGCAGGCATTTATCTTGTTTTGGCTACTCAGCGCCCCAGCGTCAGTAATAACGGGCGTTATCAAGGCCAATATTCCGTCCGCATGGCCTTTGCCGTGGCATCATCGCACGATTCCAAAACCATTCTGGACAGAGTGGGCGCGGAAAGGCTTGTCGGTAAGGGCGATATGCTTTATCATCATAACGGCGAATCAAACCTTTGCGTATTCAGGGAGCCTTTGTGGATGAACCCGACATCGAAAAGGTGGTGGAGTTCATAAAGGGCAATTCCGGCGAGCCGGAGTATATCGACGAGGAAGAGATCACCATGGTTTTCGCAGGAGGATAAAGAAGGAAGCGGTGCCGACGGCGAAGAGGGCTATGACGAGCTGATCTTCAAGGCCGTGGACATAGTCATGCAGACGGAGCAGGCCTCAATATCATCTCCAGCGCAAAGCTGGGCATAGGCTATGCCCGCGCCGGCAGGCTTATAGATGCATGGAAAAATGCGCATTATCGGCCCCCCCAGGGCAGCAAGCCAAGGGAGATACTGATAACGCAGGAGCAGTATATACAGAATTTCAAAAGGAAATAGCAAACAGCAAACGGGCTTAGGGCAATGCGCGGGTCTGCATGCTGCTTAAGGCTGCGTAAGATTCTTATACAAAAGGAAAAACAAATCATGCAATACAGGGCGGCAGTAGTTTCACTGGGCTGCAATAAAAAATCTGGTGGATTCGAAATAATGATGAAATACCTCTCGAGGCGGGCTGTACCGCGGTGCAGGATCCGGCCGGGGCCGATATCGTATTTGTAAATACCTGCGGCTTTATAACCGAGGCAAAGGAGGAATCCATACGCACGATATTTGAAATGCTGGAGCTTAAAAAGCAGGGCGTGCGCGCGGTGTTTGCCACGGGCTGCTTTGCCAAGCGCCTATGCAAAGGAGCTGCGCAGTCAGGTTCCGAGCTTGACGGAATACTGGGGGTATACGATTATTCCCATATATCCGAAATGCTTAATTGCTTTGAAAAGGGGCGCAAGTATTTTGCACCGAGGGCACTCGGAATATATGGACACCGCGCCGGAAGGATTGTTTCCACCCCCGTCATACAGCGCATATCTTAAAATAGCCGACGGCTGCTCAAAACCGCTGTCACTACTGGTGCCATTCCGTCCATACGGGGAGATTATTGCTCAAGGGATTTCGATTCTCTCATAAAGGAGGCTCGGGCGCTTTATGACGGCGGTGTGCGCGAGCTTATAGTTACGGCGCAGGATTCCACACGCTACGGCGAGGATAAGGGGAAAGGGGCGGCTTACGGAGCTGCTTAAAAGCCTTGAGGGCATAGGCTTTAAGTGGATAAGACTGCTGTATGCTCCTATCCCAGCCAAGCGACGAGCTGCTTGAATATATGAATTCCAGCAGCGTGATATGTCATTATCTTGATATGCCCATTCAGCATACCGAGGATAAAATGCTCAAGGCCATGAACAGGCATTATAATTCCGATGTTATAAAGCATATTTACGACAAGGTGCGCTCCTTTTGATAAGCCGTGGGCGCTGCGAACTACGGTTATATGCGGCTATCCCGGCGAAACACCGGCGGATTTCCGGCATATGCTTGATTTTCTGAAGCAGCGTCCCTTTGAGCTGCTGGGCGCCTTCAGATATTCGCCGGAGGAGGGCACGGTGGGAGCCTCCCTGCCGCATCAGACGCGCGCTTCCACAAAGCAGGTGCGTTTTGACAGCGTAATGCTTCAGCAGTCCTCCGTTACAAATGAGCTGAACTCGAAATATGTGGGGCTTACGCTGCCTGTGCTTATAGAGGGTTACAAAGCGAGGAAAACTCAAGCTATGTGGGCAGGTGTGAGTTTCAGGCCCCGGAGGTGGACTTGGATGTGTTTATGTTTCGGGGAAAACCTTGAAACGGCAGCTTTCTATTCCTGCACGGGCAGGAGGCCTTCGGTTACGACCTTTACGCAAGCGCACAGGCAAAGGATAAAACAGAATAAAAACAGTCAGACACCATCACCGAAAGGGGAAGAAGACAGCCTATGAATCTTGCCAATAAGCTCACATTTCTGAGAATTATTATGATACCGGTAATGGCGGTATTGTACTTTTTCTCTTTGGAATATGCGGCGGCCGCCGTATTTGTGCTGGCGGTGCTTACCGATATGCTGGACGGACGCATAGCACGAAGCCGCAACATGGTTACGGATTTTCGGAAAGCTGCTTGACCCGATAGCGGATAAGCTGCTTAATGTTACGGCCCTATATAATTTTGCTTTGGGCATCGAAGCGCGATGACCCGTGGGCCGTAATTGCTCACGGTGTGCACCGTAATAATCGTTGCGCAGGGAATTTACCGTTACCGGCTTTCAGAATCATTGCGGCTACTAACCGTGTGGTTATTGCCGCAGATAAATGGGGCAAGATAAAACCGTCACTCAGGATGTAGCAATAGTGCTGCTTCTGATGGGCAACTGGCCCCTTCAGGCTTATAGGCATTCCCATGGATCACATAGTGCTTATTGCATCAACGGTGCTTACGGTGGTAAGCGGCGCAAATTACATAGTAAAAACACCGCGGTGTTCAAAAGCGGCGATGCATTTAAGGAGAAAACGGAAAATGACGCAGAAGCAGCGCGTAAAAAAGTGTGCAGGCAGCTGCTGGAGGGTGGAATCACCGTATCTGCCGCCGAATCCTTTTTACTGGCGGCGGTGTCGTCGCAGCTTGTAAGCAGGGCGGGAATGTCGGCATCGTTTCTTTTGGGCATTGTGGCCTATACCGATAATGCAAAAAGCCGCGCATCTTGGCGTCAGCACGGAAATACTTGAGCGCTTCGGAGCGGTAAGCCCGAGTGCGCGCAGGCAATGGCAAAGGGCATTCGCGAGGCATCGGGCAGCGACATTGCGGTGGCCACCACCGGCTTTGCCGGCCCCGGCGGGGAACGCCCCTCAGCTCCGGTGGGCACCTTTTTGTTGCCGCAGTACGGGCGGTGCGGTATGCTGCCGGCGCTTTTTCGTAAGGGCTCGCGCCGCAGGGTAACAAAGCGCGGAGTAAAGGAAGCCTTCAAAAATTATCGAATATATGCTGAAACAGAATTCCGATGCCTGACCCATACCGCATATGTTTTTTCCGAAATTAAACGGCCAAAAGCGTATTTTGTCATCTTTGGTGTTGCACGGGCGGTTTCGGGTGCTATAATATATTAGAAATTACGGGTTTTAACAGCCGCAGGAAGGCTGAAAGATATAACAAAGGAGAAAAAAGATGGACAAGCAAACGGCACTTGAGGCGGCTCTTGTACAGATCGAAAAACAGTTCGGCAAGGGTTCCGTTATGAAACTGGGTGACGCTGCGGCAACGCAGATTTCCGTTATACCTACCGGCAGCATACAGATAGACGCGGCTCTGGGCGTAGGCGGAATACCGCGCGGAAGAATAATCGAGATTTTCGGGCCGGAGTCATCGGGTAAAACAACAATTGCACTGCAAATGGTGGCATCCGCACAAAAGCTGGGCGGCATTGCGGCATATATCGATGCGGAGCACGCAATGGATCCGAATATGCAAAGGCTTTTGGGCGTGGATGTTGACAACCTGTACATCTCACAGCCCGATACCGGCGAGCAGGGCTGGAAATATGCGAATCTCTTTGTGCGTTCCGGCGCCATTGACATAGTGGTTATCGACTCGGTTGCCGCACTTGTTCCAAGGCAGAGATCGAAGGCGATATGGGCAGCTCTCATATGGGCTTGCAGGCGCGCCTTTGTCGCAGGCACTGCGCAAGCTGGCCGGTGTCATAGCAAAACAAACGCCACCGCCATATTTATAAACCAGCTTCGTGAGAAGGTGGGAGTTATGTTCGGCAACCCGGAGGTTACCACCGGCGGCAAGGCTCTTAAATTCTATGCTACGGTGCGCATGGATATCCGCAAGGGCGACGCATAAAGGACGGAGCCGATATAATAGGCAACAAAACCAAGGTGAAAAAATCGTCAAAAAACAAGGTTGCGCCGCCTTCCGTTCCGTCGAGGTGGAAATGTATTACGGCAAGGGCATGCCGCGCCGGCGGTTTTGCTGGATGCCGCCGTGGACGTCGGCCTTATTGAAAAAAGCGGCACATGGTTCAGCTATAAGGGCTACCGCATAGTCCAGGGAAAGGACAACGCCCGTGCATATATTGAGGCCCATCCGAGCTTATGGAGGAGCTGGATACCAAGCTGCACACCATGCTCAATGTTATAAATACAAACCTTGCAGCCGGAAAGCGCAGGCGGTAAAGCCGCTTAAGGCGGCGGATGCCGCAGGAGATTCTGCGGACGAGCTGGATCAGGACGATTGACCCCGGCATTTGCAAACAGTCAAATAAAACAGTTAAAAAGCTCTGCACTGCGCATTTATATGCAGCAGCAGAGCTTTTTTGCAAGATATTAGCCAAAATAAGAACGCGGCCGTCGGAAAGGAAAACCGATGCCGCTGTGATGCTTTAAGGCTCAGTGCTTTTGCGAGGGGGCCTGCGCCTCCGTGCAGAATGGGTGAATGGCGGTTATTCCGCTTTAAGAACGGCGCTCCTTAAAATCTGGGAATACATAAAGCGGGCAGCTTCAGCTGTTTTAATGCAAGGCGCATCCGCAGGGAGCGGGTAGCGGCGGCATAACAGGAGAAATCTCCCTTGCGGGCTATGCTCATCATGCCGCTGCGGCGCTGTTTATTGCAAAGCTGATGCCCTCGGCAGAGCTGGGGAAACAAGTCCGGCAGCCTCTCCGATAAGGGCGCAGGAACAGTCGCTGCTTACGGCGGCGGAGGGCATAAAGCGCGGCGCAGCAGCATGGCCCCTTCCCGCGACAGCTTCCGCCCGAAGCGGTAGCCAGCCGCTGAGCCGCTCTACCATTGTATCCAGCTTTTCGTTTGCGCTTCCGTCGGGGGAGAAAGGCGCCGCCCACATAGGCGATACCGTCCTTTAAAGGTCCAGCCGCTGTAATCGGTAAGGCGGCGGTCAAATACCGCGCTGTAAAGCATCTGATCCTCGCAGGCGCGGAAAAGCTGCTGTACACACACATAACTGCGGGCATTGGGGGTATTGCCAGCCGCTTCGCGGTAACGGAGCACGCGCCGTCTGCGCCTATAAGCAGGCGGCTGTGAAGCGTTGTGCCGTCGGAAAGGAGTATTTTATAGCCGTCGGGGAGGCGCTTTATATCGCGCACAACGCGCCCGGCGTACTTGTCGGGTGTTCTGCGACAGCCCGAAGAGATATCGGTCAAAGCGGGCGCGGTCAATGTTCAGATAGCAGCGCTGATAAAGCCGGCTCAGCCCGGTTTCAAGGTCCAGCGTTTTTACCGCGAATATCTGCGGTGAGGCAAGAATCTCCTTTGGGCAGAGAGAACGACAGCCGCGCCAGCGCCTTCTGCGCATCGGGCGCAAGCAGACCTCCGCAGGATTTTTTACAAATGCAGGATTCGGACGGTCAAAAAAGCGCCGGTCGGCTATACCCACGGAAACTCCGCTCTTTTCCAGCAGGTATGCCGCAATACTGCCGGCAGGTCCTGCGCCTGAAATAAATACATCATAATGCTTCATGCTTCAATTATATACCATCGGGCGCCGATGCGCAAGGTGCAATGTGTCCCCCGGCCAAATATTCAATTGATTTTGCGGGGATTTGTAGTAATATTACAATTGCGGCGGAGTGTGCAAGTTTCGCGCGTCCGTCAGTCTTTTTTTCGGAGATGAACATATGGAAAAAATCATGATGAAAACTCCCTTGTGGAAATGGACGGGGACGAGATGACCCGTATTATCTGGCAAAAGCATAAAGGATATTTTGCTTAAGCCCTATATTGAGCTTAAATGCGAATATTACGATCTCGGGCTGCCCAACCGCGACAAACTGAAGACAGGGTTACAAACCGAAGCGGCGCTTGCCATTAAAAAATACGGAGTAGGCGTAAAATGCGCCACAATAACCCCCCAATGCGGCAAGGGTGGAGGAATATAAGCTTTAAAAGCATGTGGAAAAGCCCCAATGGCACTATCCGTGCCATTTTGACGGCACGGTATTTCGCGAGCCCATAATAGTTCCCGGAGTGCAGCCGCGTGTGCCGGCATGGAAGCAGCCGATAGTAATTGCCCGCCATGCACTACGGCGATATTTATAAAAACACCGAAATGCGCACCTCCGCCGGCGATGCAGTGGCCGAGCTTACCGTAACCCTCGGACGGCTCAGCGCACCGCACTCATTCACTCCTTCACCGGCGACGGCGTTATAATGGGCATGCACAATACCGACGCCTCCATAAGAAGCTTTGCGCGCCCTGCTTCAATTACGCTCTTGATTCGGGAAGGGATCTTTGGTTTTCGGCAAAGGATACCATATCCAAAACCTACGATCACCGCTTCAAGGATATTTTTCAGGAGATATTTGATGCGGAATTCAGGGAAAATTCGCATCCGCCGGCATTGAATATTTCTACACCCTTATTGATGATGCGGTTGCACGCATAATGCGTTCCGAAGGCGGCATGATATGGGCGTGCAAGAATTATGACGGCGATGAATGAGCGATATGATAGCAACCGCCTTCGGTTCTTTGCCATGATGTCCAGCGTGCTTGTTTCTCCGGACGGAAAATACGAATACGAGGCCGCTCACGGCACCGGTAACAAGACATTACTACCGCCATCTCAAGGGGGAAGAAACCAGCACGAACTCCATAGCTACAATATATGCCTGGACCGGCGCGCTAAACAAACGCGGCGAGCTGGACGGTATACGATGAGCTTGTGGAGTTTGCAAAAACCTGGAGAAAGCCACGATATTGACGGTGGAAAACGGAATAATGACAAAGAGCTGTATTTGCTCAGCAGCGCCCTAATAAGCGCAGCGTGAATACCGCGGAGTTCCTTGAAGAGGTTGGTAAACACTCAAGGCCATGCTGTAACGGGCGGACGGTAATTACGGATAATGACTGTAAAAAACAATAATAAATTATGTCAAAGCGGGCCGATAGGGTCGCGAAAGGAAGATAAAAATGAAAATATACCAAGCTTGGGAAAAACTCACCGACAGCTTTTTACAAACGAACAGCAGCAGCTGCAATTCTGGAATGAATATTACAGAATAGAAACCGAAGCCTACAAGAAGATACTTGCAGATCCGGAGCATAAGCCCTGCGGCAGCATAAAAGAGGCGGCAGAGAGCATCGGTATGGAGCCGGTGATGTTTGCGGGTTTTTTGGACGGTGCAAAACACCAGTCTTAAGCAGGAGGTTGACCTTAGTACTCTGGAGGATACCGATAGTGTTGAAATAGTATTTGATACGGAAAAAGCTGTATTACAATATGCTTTCCGCCAAAGGCGAAATGGCTTTATACTTTGCCCGAATGGGACGGTGTGCTGAGCTTAGAGCAGCGGGATACCATCCTGAGACAGTGGCGCGCCGACCATACGGCTGTAAGCCATCAAGGTGGAAGAAACGATCCCTGCCCCTGCGGAAGCGGCAAGAAATACTAAAAACTGCTGCGGCTGATAACCGGCAGCGGCATTATCTGATGTGATAAGAGGTTGGAATGTCGGACGACAGAATGAAGAAAATACGCAATTTCTGTATAATTGCGCATATAGATCACGGTAAAAGCACCTTGCGGATAGGCTTATCGACGCTACCGGCACCATAAGCAAGCGCGATATGCAGGATCAGGTGCTGGACACCATGGAGCTTGAAAAGGAACGGGGAATAACCATAAAATCCAAGGCGGTGCGCATGTTTTATGACGCGCCGTGGGGCGAGGAGCTCACCTTCAATCTCATTGATACGCCCGGACATGGATTTTACCTTATGAGGTTTCCCGCAGCCTGAATGCCTGCGAGGGCGCATTGCTTGTGGTGGACGCCACTCAGGGCATTGAGGCGCAGACTCTGGCAAATGTGTACCTTGCCCTTGAGCAGGATCTTGAAATACTGCCGGTAATAAACAAAATAGACCTTCCCAGCGCAGATCCCGAGGGCACCAAAAGGAAATTGAGGATGTTATAGGGCTGCCGGCTCAGGATGCGCCCTGCATATCCGCAAAGGAGGGGCTGAATATTGAGGCGGCTGGAGCTTATCGCCCGCGGCGTTCCCCGCACCGAAGGGAGATGCGGACGCCTCCCTTCAGGCGCTTATATTTGATTCCTGCTATGATAACTATAAGGGCGCACTCAGCTTTGTGCGCGTTAAAAACGGCACGGTGCGCGCCGGGGACCGTATACGCATGATGAGCACCGGCAGCGAATTTGATGTGGTGGAGGTAGGAGTGTTCACTCCTGATTATACCCCTGCCGATGCGCTCATGGCGGGCGATGTAGGATATATTGCCGCCAGCATAAAGAATGTCAGCCAGACACGCGTGGGCGATACGGTAACTCTTTGCCGAGAATCCGGCAAAGGAACCGCTTCCGGGCTGTAAAGGAAGCAAAGCCCATGGTGTTTTGCGGAATATATCCCGCAGACGGCTCGGAGTACGGCGATCTTAAGGATGCGCTGGAAAAGCTGCGCCTTAATGACGCTGCGCTTACCTTTTGAGCCGGAAACCTCGGCAGCGCTGGGCTTTGGCTTTCGCTGCGGATTTTTAGGGCTGCTGCACATGGAAATAATTCAGGAGCGGCTGGAGCGCGAATTTGATTTTGATATAATAACTACCGCGCCCAGCGTAATATACCGGCATAACCAAGCCGGACGGCACCGAGCTGCTGCTGGATAACCCGGCGGATATGCCAAGGCCCGAAGAAATAGCATCAATATCCGAGCCGATAGTAAGCGCGCATATCATGACTCCGCCGGAGTATATCGGCAACATCATGGAGATATGTCAGGAAAAGCGCGGGGAATATATCAATATGAAATATATAAATGAAAACACGCGCGGTTCTGGAGTACAGGCTTCCGCTTAACGAAATTATATATGATTTCTTTGATGCGCTCAAATCCCGCACGCGCGGCTACGCTTCCTTTGACTATGAGATCGTGGGCTATAAGGAAAGCGAGCTTTGTAAAGCTTGATATACTGTTAAACGGCGATGTGTGCGATGCCATGGCTACAATAGTTCATAAGGACAAGGCGTATGCGCGCGGCAGGGCTATTGCGGAAAAAAGCTTAAGGATGTAATTCCCCGTCAGCTTTTTGAAATACCCATACAGGCGGCAATCGGCGGCAAGGTCATAGCGCGGGAAACCGTAAAGGCAATGCGCAAGGATGTGCTTGCAAAGTGCTACGGAGGCGATATAACCAGAAAGAAAAAGCTGCTGGAAAAACAGAAGGAAGGCAAGAAGCGCATGCGCCAGATAGGCAGTGTGGAGCTTCCCTCCGAGGCGTTCATGGCCGTGCTTAAAATAAACTGAAACCATACATTTACGGCGCGTCGGGCGTTGCTTCGCCTTGCGGCGCGCTTTTTCTGCGGCAAGGCTTGCGGAAAATAATTATGCCGTAAAAAAGGAGGGAAAATAACGGTGAGTTCCGTATATGTGCATATACCTTTTGTGCCGGAAAATGCCGCTATTGCGACTTTGTATCCTTTGCGGGAAAGGAGTCGCTTACGGACGATTATATTCTAGCGCTGCTGAAGGATGCGGAAGGTTACCGCGGAGAGGCTGCGGAAACCGTTTTTATAGGCGGGGCACGCCGTCCGTGCTGTCCTGCGAGCAGACGGAAAGGCTGCTGCGCGGTCTTGCGGATATATTCCGCATAAAGCCAGGCGCGGAATTTACAATGGAGAGCAATCCTTGCAGCCTGACAAAGGAAAAAGCTGCGGCTTTATCGCGATTTGGGGTAAATCGGTTGTCCGTAGGGCTTCAGTCTACGCTGGACAGCGAGCTTAAAATGCTGGGCAGGCTGCATGACTATAAAAACATTCCTTGATGCGTATGCAATGGCAAGAGAGTGCTTTGATAATATAAATATCGATCTGATTTCCGGGCTTCCGGGCAGCGCCCGGAGGATTTTGCCCTGACGCTTGACCGTGTAACCGCGCTGGAGCCGGAGCATATATCGGCTTACAGCCTGATACTGGAGGAGGGCACCCCCCTTGAAAAAAGAGGTGAGCAGCGGGCGGCTGAGCCGCCCGGATGAGGAAACCGACCGCCAAATATATGCGCTCACGGCGCAGAAGCTGCTTATATCGGGCTATAAAAGGTATGAAATATCGAATTATTCCCGTGAAGGATATGAATGCCGGCATAATCTTGCTTACTGGACGGGAAAGGACTATATCGGCATAGGGTGCGCCGCACATTCGCTGCAAAACGGTATAAGAAGCCGACGTAGCAGCAATTTGACGGAATATATGACGCATCCGGGCCCGTGTGAAAGCATTGCGCTTACAAAAAAAAGGATCGCTATGAGGAATTATAATGCTCAGGCTCCGCCTGACCGAGGGTTTTTTGCCTCCTTCAGGCAGTGCGCTTCGGATACGGGAACGGATATAAGATGCGCGCGCTCGAGCGAGCTGGAAACGCTGCAAAGGGGCGGATATATAATAATTAACGGGGACAACTGCCGCCTGAGCGAAAAAAGGCATGGATCTTTGCGATGCGGTGACCCTGCAGCTGATATAAAGCCGCTGCCGGGGGCGGGGCCGGGTTAAATATAAAATCAAATATAAAATAAAGGACGGTAATCGTGCATTGCCGTTCTTTTTTGTTTGTGGTTTATGCGTCAATAGGCTTGTTTCCGGGGCATAAAAGGATAAAAAGCGCAGTAATGTTCATAATAGCAATATAAAAAAACAGGAGGCAAAAATGTTTTTTATTGCATTGGCTCTGGCGGCTGCGTCGCTGATTGTTATACTTGTGTGCCGGTCGAATAGGGGAACGGTTTGTTCAAAAGCACTGAAAAAAAGGAGATAAAACGGCATTACTGCTGGAAAAACGGCTGTATTTGCTTAACACGCAGGAGGCTGCGCCGAGCCTTGCGCATACCGTGGCACAGCTGTGCCGCGAAAGGGTGCGTGTTTGCGACAGTGCTTCTGCCGCCGTGCGAAGAGCGCAAAATGAAGGTATGCGCCTCTCCGGCGCTCTGTGGCGCAGGGTATATGGCGCGTGCCGGGGAGTTTTTGCGCAAGGGGCGGAGAATGACGAGCTGGCGCTTTTGCTGGGGCGGGCAGCCTTCCCGCATATGCACTTTGTGCCCTGCCGGTATGTGCCCCTTTGCAGCAGCGGAGCTGCTGAGTGCGGCAGCGGCGGAAATTGCCGTAAAAGGGGGTTTTCGCCGATCTGAAGGGGGAGCTGAGGGCGTGCTGCGACGGGAAAATATCCGGGAAGAGCTGGCGGAAAGGGTGGCAAAGAGCGGTGAGAAGCTGTATCAGGTGCTGACCGGACCGGAAATGTGCGAAAATATCGGGGCTGACAGTAGGATCGGCGAGGCGGCGCTTGAAAAAAACGGCTGCAGAAAAAGAGAACTTTATAAGTGAATATAGTGTTAAATGTACGGAAAATGCGGTGTTGATTGATGAATTAGTGGGCTTTTTATGCGCAAAAGACTATAAAAAAGGCCATAATTGCGGCGGAAAAGGCGTGCGATCAGGAAAAAGTGGCTCATGATGGACAAAGGGTATGAAATGAGCGATGACGCAACGCGTGCGGAGTACAGAAGGGCGCTGTACGGGCTGCTTTGGGACACTGGCCGGGGTGACGGGCGGGAGCAAACGGCGAAAAAATTGCGTAAAAACAGTGAAAAAAGCGATAAAAACGCATAAAAACGGGCAAAAACGCTTAAAAACGCATAAAAATTTGCCGAAGCAAAAACGGAGGCGCAATGCGTATCCGTTACGGAATTGCTTGACGGGCTGTACCGGGAGGGCGGTACTCCGGAGAGCGGATGGGGTATTATTTGCTCGGAGAGGGACAGAGAAGCGTATAAAAGCGCGGGGCTTGGCAAAATGACGGACAGCAGGCGGGCATGGGTGCAGCGCATCGGCGCCGCCGGGCTGTATATTGCATTTATAGTTATGTGGGAGGCGCTGACGGCGGCTGTATTGCCGATAAAGGGCGATTTGCTGTGGGCAGCGGAAATTTGAACCTGCCCCTTGCGGCGGCTGCAGCGCGCGCGCCGCTTTATGCTGCCGCGGGAAGGCTGGTGCGGGAGCAGAAAATTCCCATGCTGCGCGAGGGGCGGAGGCGCTTGAAAAGAAAAAAGTGTTATAGCGATGTCCTGCATTTTAAGCACGGGGAGAAATGCAGAAGGCAGCTGGCGGGACTTGAGCGTATGGGGGCGGCAAATCCCGGCATACCCTGTGTACTGGTGGGGATTTTCTTTGCGGGGGCGGAGCGACAGCCGGGACGTGGTTTGCAGACATTAAAAGAAGAGATAGAACGCTTGAATGAACGCGCGAGCGGTTTTGCGGCGGTTGTGCGCTTAGGCAGCGGTGAGCCCAGAGAGCGCAAAGCGCGGGCGCGCTGGAGGCGCTGAGCAGGTATCTTGTAAAAGGTGACGGCAGCGAATTCGGAATTATTCTGGGCGGGGAAAATATTGCGGGCTGTGAATTTATACTGGCGGCAGATCAGGACACGGTGTTTGTGCCGGGATGCGCTTTGACGCTTATGCGTGCGGCGCTGCATCCGTTATCAAAGCGGAAAAACGGCAAAGCGCCGATGATTCAGCCGAGTGTTACCGCGGGGCTGCCGTACAGGCGCGCAACGGCGCTGGGAAAAGGCGCTCTCCGACGGCATGATGCCGTTTTATCCCTCTGCCGGAGGGGGAGCTTTGTGTAAGCCGGGCTATTCGCCCTTCGGCGGGAAGGGGCTGTTTGAGGCGGAGGCCTACCTTGAGGCATGCGCCGTGCTTCCCGCAGGGACGGATATTGAGCCACGATCAGGCGGAGGGAGATCTGCTGGGGTGCATAAAATGCCCGGAGGCGGAAGCGGCGGAGACGGTGCCGGAAACTGCGGAGGCATATCTGTCGCGGCGCAACAGATGGATAAGGGGGCGATTGGCAGAATTTGCTGTTTCTTGCGGGCAGACGGGAATTCTCGGCTTCCTTCAGGCTTTGTACGGTGCTTAATTGCGTCGATTCCGTTAAGGAGCTGTTTGTATGCACGGTGCCGGCGATTTTGCTTTTGCGGCAGCACCGGCGGCGTTTTTGCCGGCGATAGGGCTCTATGCGCTGTTTTGCGTGATTCCGTTGCTGCTGTTGCTTGCACAGACCTTGCCGGCTGCTTTTGACGCTAAACGGGTTTGGGCGGCGGATAAGACCTTTAATGCCTTGGCAAAGGGGCTGTGCGCGCCGGACTTGAGGCGGTGTTTTTGCCGTGCAGCGGAGCAAACGCCGCAAATGCAGTAGGAAAGGCTTTTGTGGCGCAGCGCGACGCATTCCCGCAGGCTGCTGCAATGGGAACGACGGAGAGCGTCTTTTTGCAGGAGGGAATATTTTGCGCAGTTCTGGGCAGCGCCGTTTTTCGGGCTTGTGCTGCTGTTTATTTCGCTTGCGGCAGCGGCGGGCACCGGGCTTAGTGCCGGATACGGCGCAGTGGGCAAATGTGATTTTTTTGCTGTCTTTTATGCGCGTTTACGGCTTTGCGCCCGTTATTTACTATGATATTTCGCAAAAAGGCTTTCGGCGAAGCAGCGTGCGGGAGCGAGGGAGGATAGGGCGCTGCGCGTGCTGTTTATAAGGACGCTGAGATTCTTTTTATGATGCGTGCAATAACGGCAACCGGCTTCCGCCTGATAATTATCAGCAGGAGCCGTACAAAGGGCTTCTGCACGAGGACTTCCGTAAGCAATATAGGGCTTTGCGCTGCTTGCGCTTGCCTGCGGAATGTATACGGGGCTGCTGCCCGCTGCGCTTGCCCTTGACATTATTGAGGAGTGCCTTGCCGCTGCCGAGGGGGCTGGAAAAATACCGGGGATGTCATTATAACTGGTATGATGTAAAAACGGGAAGCGGCTGGGCGATTTTGTTTCGGCGGTGGATTGCGGCAATTACTGTGCCTGTCTGCTCGCGGCATCGGGGCTTATCAAGGCGGCGGCAAAGCGGAAAAGCGGCGACGATGAAACGGGAGAGTATGCCGCGCTGCTCATTGAGGCAATGACGGATGGCTGCGAGGGAATATGTGCCGATTGCGGGCTGCGACGGGCAGAGAGGCAAGGCAATGGATAACGGAGGAAAAATACAGGGAGCTTGCTGCCGGAGTTTGCTATTGCGGCGCTTAGGGCCTGCGCCGCGCAGGAAGGCAATGAGGAGGAGCGGGCGCTTGAAACAGCCGAAAAGAATGCGGCGCGAAGCGGAAGCGGAGAGGTTGGAGCTGCTTTTGACGGAAAAAGCGGATTGTTCTGCATAGGAATAAATGCTCAGAGCGGCACTGCCGCGGCTGGCAGATACGACCTTTTTTGCATCGGAAAACCTGCTGTGCAGCTATACCGCGATTGCGCTTGGGCGTGTTCCGGCGCAGCATTGGTTTCGGCTGGGACGCAGAAGCGTGCGCACGGATACCGGAAGCGTGCTGCTGTCCTGGAGCGGAACGGTATTTGAAAGCCTTATGCCGCTGCTGTTTTTGGAGGCGGGTGCGGCACGCTGGCCGGGGCCTCCGCCGATGAGGTGATAAGGCGGAATATTGTGGCTTCGCGCAGGCTGGGGACGCCCTACGGCATTTCGGAGAGCTGCTGCGGGGATATAAACGGGGATGGGGATTATTCCTATTCCGCCTTCGGGCTGCCCTGTCTTGCACTGGACGGCAAAGAGGCAAAGGCCGATATTTGCCCCGTATGCTTCGGTGATAGGAATGGAATATGCCTTTAAGGAAGCGTGTGAAAACCTTGAAGCATTTACCGCGGCGGGAGCTGCCGGGAAATACGGGATGTATGAAAGCGTGGATTACAGGTTTGACCCTCCGAGGTGGTAAAATGCTGCATGGCGCATCATCAGGGGGCATGATAATCGCGGGGCTGTGCAATGCGCTGTGGGACGGCGCGGTGCGGCAGGCGTTTATGAGCCGGCCCGATACTTCGGCGTGCAGGCTGCTGCTTTGCGAGGAAATGCCTGCCGGGTACAAACGCGCCTTTGACGGAAAAAGGGGCGAACAGGCGGAAACGGTATGGAGCATGACCGACGCGGCGCGGCTGAATTATGCGGGGCTGACTGCGGATATTTTTCGGGATCATTTGCGGTTTATTTTGAGGGTATTACCCTTGTGCCGGAGGCAAAGCAGGGGTTTGAACGGGGCGGTCATATATATTTTATGCATAATGAGGACTGCCGGGAGGTGTACTGGGAGAAATACAGGCCGGAATGGGGGGAGTGAGATGCTTTGCCTCAACGGAGAGGGGAGATATAGGCTGCGATATATACCCGCTTGCCGACGGCTTCGGTGTACAGATGCACTTTTCGATATCTGCAAAAAAGGCGGCGGAATGCTGCTTATAGGCGCGGATATGCTGCTTGCGCGGGAAGAAGGATATTATGCTCATCCGCAGTATAATGATTTATTCCCGATGGCAAAGAAGGGGACGGCGCAGTGGTATGGACCCATCGCGAGGGTGCGGAGGCTGCGGCGGGCATTATCTGCTCTGACAACGGAGCGCGGTATTACACTTCGCGGCAGGCGTTTTATCAACGCGGAAGCATATACAGCGCATATCCGGGAAGCGAGGAGGATTTTGAGGCGCCGTGCGGAGCGATGCTGGGCGTATGCGTACCTGTCGGCGAGGGCCTGTGGGAGGGCGATGTAATAATATCGGCCGGATATTCCCGTCAGAGCGTCTGTGAACGGCTGCGGGAATATGAGTTTTGAGCGGAGAACGGCTGCGGAGCATGCAGGAGAGGCTGGCCGGAGAGCTTGCCGGAAAAGCGGGCTTTGGCTGTGGTGCGCAAAGAGAGTATCTGCGCACGGCCTGTGCGCTGCTGCTTGGAAGAGCCAGGGGCGGCAAAAAGGCGCGGAGCAAATCCGCGCGGAAGAAGCCTCGGAAAAGACGGACGGCAGGGCGGCGGATATTTATGCAACGGAGAAAAAAAGGGAGCATATAAGCGGGCCGGAAATTCTTTACGGCATGGGAATAAGCGGACGCAGAAGGCTTGCATATATTACCGTAACGGGCGATGAGCAATTGCCGGGGCTGGAAGCGCTGCTTGGTTATATAGGGACCTTTGCAGGTAATGAGGAGCGGATGTGATAATTGCCGCAGAGGTGGCGCATGAGGCAAAAGTGCGGGAGATTATAAAGAATATAATTCGCGTTTTCGCGGACATGCGGCGCAGACAAAGCCCTGCACAGAGCTTGCGCGGCTTGCGGACTGTGCGTTTTATCGCTTAAGGCGCACTTCGGGAAGCCAAAGCCGGTGCTGCCTGCGTTTGGCACAGCGGACATGCCGTCCGTTCTTGAATATATAAGCCCCGGGTTTTGCGCGGAGGGGTATATGATAAAGGGAAGCACGCCGCGTCCGTGGTGCAATATACTTGCGCAAAAGAGGATGGGCAGCGTTGTGGCAGAAAAACGGATCGGGCTATACCTTCGGCGACAATGCCCGCCTTACCGGGCTTACGCGCCCGGCCGACGATCCGGGGCGCAGTACGGCATCGGAGATAGTTTATATAGAGGATGAAGATAAAAATGTGTGGACGGTAACCTCGTCGCCTATTGACAAGGGGGGGATGAGCATGCGGTGCTGCACGGCTTCGGGAAAAGCGTGTTCTATTACGACGGCTTCGGGATTGAGGCGGTGCAGACCGTATTTATAGAAAAAAGGATAAGCCGCGCAAGCACTTTATTGTGCAGCTGAAAAATGTGTCGGGACGGACAAGGCGTCTGCGGATAGGATTTTATGCGGATGCGTTTATAGGGGAGAGCTATCGGTATGATAAAAAAATACTGCATATATGAAACGGCGGGAGCGCGGCCGTATGCAGGCGCGGCGGCAGAGCGCTGTATCTTACGGGAGGAGAAGCGGCGGGCTGCGATTCACGGGCTTTGGGCAGCGGCGGCTTGTGTGCGCCGGAGCTGAGACTTTCCGCGTCCGGCGGCGACTGCCTTTTGTGCCGTAAAGGAAGCGGTGCTTGAAAAAATGCGCAGACGGAGCTGTGCTTTTCCCCTGTGCTTTGAAGAAGCGGGGCATCCGGCGCCGGAGGCGACTGGGGCGCAGGGAAGCGGTGCGGCTGTGCGGGGCGGTCGTGGGAGCATATGCTGCTTTTACGCAGGGAATACGGTTTGGCACCGGAATAAAGGAAAGGGACGCGCTGCTTAGCGACTGGCTGGCTTATCAGGTGTACAATTCCCGTTTTATCGCGCGGTGCGGGTATTATCAGCATGGCGGCGCGGCGGGCTTTCGGGATCAGCTTCAGGACTGCCTGTGCCTGATGTATTATGACAGGCAGGCGGTGAAAAAGCATATTTTGGAATGCGCGCAGCACCAGTCTATTCAGGGAGATGTGCAGCACTGGTGGCATGATGAAACCTTGGCGTGCGCACGCATATATCGGATGACCGACTGTGGCTGCCCTATGTGGCGGCGCGTTTTGCAAAGTACTGCGGCGATATGTCGATATTTGACGAGGAGGCGTACTATCTGGAAGGGGAGATTCGCAAGGGGGGAGCATTACGGCAGGGCGCGGGTAAGCGGGCTTAAGGAGAGCCTTTATATGCACTGCGTGCGAGCCTTCAGAATAAGCATGACAAGGGAGAGCACGGCTTGCCGCTTATCGGCGGCGGGGACTGGAACGATGCAATGAATGAGGTTGGAAAGGATGAAAAGGGAGAAAGCGTGTGGCTGGGCTGGTTCACGCTGGCGTGCGCCGATATGTTTGAGGAGGTTGCGGCATCGCGCGGTGATGAGGCCTTGTAAAGGAGCTGACGCAGTATTGCCGGGAGCTGCTTGCGGCACTGGAAGAAAATGCGTGGGAAAAGGACAGATATCTGCGGGCATTTACGGCATCAGGGGGGAGGTACTGGGAAGCAGGGAAAGCAGGGCGTGCAGGATAGATTCAATATCCCAGGCGTGGGCGGCAATAAGCGGATTTGCGGATAAGGACCGCGCGGTGTGCGGCATAAGGACGGCATACAGGCAGCTTAAGGAGGAAAAGAAGCGGCTTGTAAGGCTGCTTGCGCCGCCGTTCACGCCCCGCAGCGAGAGAGCAGGGGTATATAAACGATTATCCGCCGGGGATAAGGAAAACGGAGGACAGTACACTCACGGCGCGGTATGGCTGGCAAAGGCGTTTGCAATATCGGGATTCGGAGATGAGGCGTGGGAGATACTGGCGATGATATCTCCCGCTGTTTCAGGGAGGAAAAAGGGCTTTACGGAAATGAGCCGTATGTACTTTCGGCGGACATTTATGCGGACGGCCGCGGAGGCTGGAGCTGGTATACCGGGGCGGCGGGATGGTATTTTACCACTGTGCTTGAGGATATTTTCGGGGTGCGGATAGCGGGGACAGGATGGATATTTCCCCATGCTTCCCCTCATGTATGCAAAGCGCAAGGCTGCATATTGAGATAGGAGAGGCAAGCTATGAGATAAGATATCATAATCCGCCGCAGGGGGAGGGGACAGCACGCGGCTGACCGTTGACGGGCAGGCGTGCGCGGACGGCATTGCGATAACGCCGGGGAGCACAGGATATCGGTTATAGTGTGACGGCGGAAAACGGCGCGGCCGTCCGCGCCGTACATATACTATATAAGTGCGATATGAAAATCAGCGCATGAACGGCTTGGGGAAGGAGCATGCGAATATCGGCGCAAAGCGCAGGGCGGGATGCGCGTGAAAAAGGCGCAGCGGAAGGGAAAGCGGAAAAAAATTTTGCGAAAAAACCGTTTGACAAATGGAAACGGCTATAATATAATACCGATGTTTCCGAAAGGAAAAATGCGGGTGTAGCTCAACGGTAGAGCCCCAGCCTTCCAAGCTGGTTGCGTGGGTTCGATTCCCATCACCCGCTCCATTTTTTCCTGCGTTTGTAGCTCAGTAGGATAGAGCAACGGCCTTCTAAGCCGTGGGTCGGGGGGTTCGAATCCTCCAGGCGCACCAAAATAGCTGAAACGGCGGGTATAGCTCAGCTGGTTAGAGCGCCAGATTGTGGCTCTGGAGGCCGTGGGTTCGAATCTCACTACTCGCCCCATTATTATATTAACAATCCCTGTTCATTGGGGTGTAGCCAAGAGGTAAGGCATCGGATTTTGATTCCGACACGCGAAGGTTCGATCCTTCCTCCCAGCCAATATCCGATTCATTAGCTCAGTAGGTAGAGCACCTGACTTTTAATCAGGGTGTCCCGGGTTCGACTCCCGGATGGATCACCATAAACCGGCAGGTACAGAAGGTACCGCCGGTTTTGTCTTCAATAACCCGGCACGCAAAAGGCAAATTCTCATAAGGATGTTTTCAAAGAATCCATCTAAATCTGCCGATTGAGAGTGCAAACAAAAAACACGCAGAGTTCATTTCTGAATTCTGCGTGTTTTGTTGCACTTTTTCGGTCCTTGAAAAACAGCCGAAAAAATGATATAATTAATCCAGAAAGAATAATCTCCACGGAGGACTTGCCATGCCATACGGCAAAAACGCGGGATGCGCTTCAGGCATATTATGAAACGCATGATTTTACCGAAAACATCCTTGCCTTCGATGACAAAAAATATACGCCCGCACAACTAAGGAAATTGCAGAGATGTTTATACAGTCCCAAGACTTTTTACAGTCTGGGGCTATTTTCTGTTGCAGTCTATCAGAAACGTTACCGCGCATAAAAACAGGGAAATCGATATTAAGGTTCGTTCTTTATAAAAATCTTAACACCATTCGTAAAAAATCTAATGCCATCTTTACGGGAAATGTGATAATATAATCCCGATAAATGAAATCGAGGTATTTTGAATGGAAATACTGAAAAGAAACTATCTTCGTTTCAAATAATACTGCTGGAGTTTGCAGGGGTCATATTACTCGGCGCTTTGATATTAACTCTGCCGATTTCTTCAAAAATCGCATGAATGGACTTCTTTTATAGACGCGCTTTTTCACTTCGACGTCTGCCGTATGCGTAACGGGACTTATTTGTGTTCGATACCGCAACGCACTGGACGATATTCGGACAAATCATTATATTGTTGTTAATTCAAATCGGCGGTATGGGCGTTGTAACAATTGCAGTTTCACTTGCGTTGCCTCCGGTAAAAAATCGGGCTGTTCAGCCGCGAAACAATGAAAATTTAATTTCCGCGCCGAACTTTAGTGAGCGGAATCGTTGGTTGACCGGATTTATAATCAAGGGGATCTTTTTGATTGAAATAATCGGGGCACTGATTATGCTCCCTGTGTTTTGGGGCGATTACGGCGCAGAAGGTATATGGATGGCTGTTTTTCACTCCGTGTCTGCATTTTGCAATGCCGGATTCGATATTATGGGGAACCAAAAGCGGCGAATTTACTTCTCTGACTCACTACTCCGCACAACCGGTTATCAATATTACGATTATGCTGTTAATCATTGTCGGTGGTATCGGTTTCCTTGTATGGGAAGACATTTGCAAAAACACAAGTGGCGAATAAGAGAATATCGTACGCAAGAGCAAACTTGTTTTGATTGTTACGGCTGCGCTGATTGTTTTACCTGCTGTTTATTTCTTCTTTTTTGAATGTGGCGATTTACCTGTCACAGAGCGCATACTTGCGTCTTTATTTCAATCCGTAACGCCGAGAACGGCGGGCTTTAACACGATAAATCTTACCGTCATCAGTGATACGGGATTATACCTGATGATTATTCTTATGTTGATAGGCGGTTCACCGGGGTCAACCGCAGGCGGTATGAAAACGACAACGATAGCGGTTTTGTTTTCTTCTGCTTTTTTCCGTTTCCGAAAAAAGACAACGCCGAAGTTATGAAACGTCGGATTGATGATGAAACCGTAAAACAGCTTCGGCAGTATTTTTTGATGTACATAACTCTGTTTTTGGCTGGCGGAATGGCTATCAGTACGATTGAAAATTTGCTATCACATCATGTCTTTACGAAACAGCCTCCGCCGTAGGTACGGTAGGACTGACACTCGGCATTACTCCGACACTCGGAAGTGCCTCTAAAATGATTCTGATTATGTCCATGTTCTTCGGTCGGGGCGGATTAACGCTGATCTATGCCGCTTTCGGAGCAAATAAAAAAAAAGTAGCAAAACTTCCGGCGGATACAATTGCCGTCGGCTGAGCTGAGGAGGATATTTTATGAAAACAAAATCTGTTTTATTGATAGGTCTCGGACGTTTCGGGAAATACATAGCAAATGAAATTGCACAGGGAATTGGGGACATGAGATCATGGGCAGTAGACGAAAATGAGGAAAGAATTAACGATGCTATGCCATATGTGACTAACGGACAAATCGGCGACAGCACAAGCGAAGCGTTGCTGAAATCTCTCGGTATAAAAAATTACGATGTTTTATCGTAACAATCAGTGGGGGATTTTCAAGTTCGCTTGAAACGACCTGCTTATTAAAAGGGAATTAGAGCGCAAAAGGTTGTGTCGCGCCGAACAGGATGTACAGGCGAAATTTCTTCGCGTAAACGGTGCGGACGAAATTATCTACCCTGAAAAGCAACTTGCCACATGGGCTGCAATCCGATATACATCCGACCATATTCTCGATTATATAGAACTCGGTGATTCCTGTTCGATTTTTGAAGTGTCCGTTCCGCAGGCATGGGTGGGAAAATCAATTGCAGAGATCGATATTCGCAGAAAATAAAATGTAAATATCATCGCCACAAAGAAAAAACGGAAAAATCAATGCGGTTGTTACCGCCGACACAGTCCTTCCGGAGAGGAAACGCTTTTGGTGCTCGGAGATTATAAGGCATTGCGCAAATGCTTTTGATATTTAACCGCTTCAAAGAAGGCGACCTTATGAAGATGTGATTGTTATTATCGCAGTAACAGCAGTTATGATTGACGGCTTTCGTTTCATTATGAAAAGGCTCGATGCTTTCTTGGAAGCAAATGAGGAAGCCACTAAAAAGAATACAAAAATACTCCTGACGTGCAGTTCCTTGATACGGATGACTATGAGAAAGTTATTTCCGATATAGAGAAATTCAAAACTACTCACGAAGATATACATGAAGCCATTGTCGATCAGGCGACATGGGACATTGTCCGGCAGGTGCGTCAAGGAAAGCGCAGACGCAACTCGATGGGCGAAGTCAACAAATACAGCGGACTTCTGTATTGTTCCGACTGCGGATCCAAGCTGTATTTTGTCCGCGGAAGAACGATGAAACCGGATGCGTTCAACTTCATCTGCCCCGCTACCGTAAGCACATGGGCGAGAAGCAATGCACCCCGCACAGTATTCGGGAGATCGCGCTTGACGAGATTATTCTGGAGGAAATCCGCAGAGTAACCTCCGGAAGCACGGAAGCACGGCAGAATTTGTTCGTTTCATCAGTCAAAAGCTCCTCCGAAAACCGGAAAGAGCTGAATGCAAAATTATCCGAACAAGGTAAGCTGACAAAGAGAAACGAGGAGCTGAACCTGCTGTTCAAACGACTGTAAGGACAATGTACTCGGCAAGGTCACAAATGAGCAATTCCGGATGTTGTCGGATGGATATAACGCTGAACAGAAAACGACTGTCGAACGATTGGAACAACTCAAAGTCGAAATTGAACAGCTTAAATCCACAGCAGTCAATGTGGAAAGGTTTGTGTCACTGCACGCAAGTATACGGATATACAGGGGAGTGACACCTGAGATCCTGCGGACATTCATCAGCAAAATCGTGATTCACTAGCGCCCGTCACGAAAGAAAAGCGAGGGCGAGCAACGGATCGACATCTACTTCACGCACATCGGCTCCATGCCGGACGTTGAATCGGAAAGACTCGATCATTGCAGGGACAAAGCCATCTCCGCAAGAACAGCGGAATTTCCGATTCACATCAGAAACCGATTTCAACGATCCGGGCGTAGCGAGAACAGAAAGCCAAACGGCTCTAAGTAAGTTATTCAAATTCACGGAGCCTTTCGAAAACGAAAAGGACGAACAGCCGAAACTGTTCGTCCTTCCCGCCCGATTGCTTCTGTTTCTCATAATTCATCCTTATGAGAAAGAGGCAAAGGCGTGCCTTTGTTTTTTGAAAAACGGCTTTTGCGGCGAGAAAAA
>VOFG01001062.1_pt1 | contig 43206 bp, 58 predicted proteins | sample 5384171 | NCBI WGS metagenome assembly VOFG01 (sample SAMN12384726, study PRJNA508395) | human gut metagenome | isolation source: healthy gut F | host: Homo sapiens
ATCCTAAGGCTCAAAATACTTTTTGCGAAAAGTATCCTTTCGCCAAAATGTATATCTCCCATTTTCCAAAAAGCCTATCCTGGGGTAAACATCCAGTTATATCACCACTCTACGGAAACAGAAACACACATCTATTTTATTCCCAAAATGGCGAAATCCTTTGATTTATTGGGCTTTTCTCGACAGAAGGCAGACTGTCTCAACGGTATTACCTTTTTTCCCACAAAACCGCCTTACCTCTTGATAACCATCGATATATTTGGAAATTAAACTCTATCGACTTCAAAAGGCTGCTCTGACTCCCCCATTTGGATATATCTGAATTTCTTTTTATAAGATAAGTAATAAGGCTTTTCTTTTCCTCGTCACTTATTATATCCATAGAACTTTCGAAAATTCAGCATAAATGAAATAAAGTGATTGTTTTATTTCGATAGAGCTTTTCTGGAAAATCTTCAATCCGTTCTTCCAACTCTACAATCGTATCATACAAGGCATCAAGTCTTAAGTCATATCGATGAATTTTTCTTTCTCTGAAGCGGGTATCAACAGGCAGATTATCAATTTCTCTGCAGACGTGCTTTGTTCAAAATCTTCTTTCAGCTTACTCTCATGGTGGCAAGTTCATATCAATAATTGTTGTATCGGTCTGTACGCCAATACGCTTCAATCTCTTTTGCAAAATACTTATCGCTTACCAATTCATGCCAACTTCAATACAAGTGGCTCCAATATCTGTTTTCTCAGAGATGCCTTATAATCACAATGATGTCCTCGTTCCTGCTTATTTCTGCCGCAATATAATAAACCTCTTTGTATTTGCCATCTTTTATTTTGTCCAAGCGTGTTTCATTCATTGCCATTGAACTACAAAGAGGACACTTTAATATCCCGTCGAAATTAGCGACCTATCGCCTACCGATTTTGGATGGCTGTTTTAATTCCCCTGTTGCCATACGCTTTTGCGTAAACCTTGAACGCCACAATTCCTCGCTGATAATTCCTTCATGTTGTCCATCTTCAGAATGTAATCCTCTGCATGAACCTGCTTATATTCATTTTTTTGTACCTTTTACCTTTCTCGTGTTCTTCTGCCATAAGCAATCTTTCCACAATAAACAGGATTGTCTAATATCAACCGTATAAAATGACTGCTCCAAGTTTCTAAAAAGCCGTTCTGACGAGGTATCTTCTTTATACCTTGAAGATTAAGATATTTTGCTACCGCCAAGTCCTATGTCCAGAATTACAAATTTATCAAATATAGTTCAGATTTGCTTCAGCTTCCGTTTCTTCTATCAAAAGAGCTGATTGTCTTTCAGATAATAATATCCGTATGGTGCAAATCCACCATTCCACCCACCTTGTCGTGCTTTTTCTCTCCGTCCATTCATTGTCTGTTCAATGATATTTTTCTTTCTATTTCTGCAACCGCAGACAAAACAGAGATTAAAAGTTTTTCCACTTGTCTGTGACGAGTCAATTCCTTCTTCAATACAAATAAGATTTATTCCATAAGATTGTACAAACTCCTAATGAATTTAGAATATCCGCTGCATTTCTTCCGAAACAGGAAAGTTTATAAACCAGAATATAGTCTATCTCCAATCCGTTTTTTATATCGGAAAGCATTTTCTTAAATGCAGGTCGTCCTTCAATAGATTTTCTGATTTACCTGCATCCTCATAGATACCGACAATTTCCATTTCTTCTCGGTCAGCAAATCGTTTTAATCCGTTTTTTGTCCTTCAAGGCTATATCCGTCTACCTGCATTTCGGTACTTACTCTGGATACAGGACACATTTCTTTTCCTTCTCTGTTCATCGTACCACCTCCATAATTTTATAGGAAATGTGATATGTAAGGCTGCGTAGCTTACGCAGCACAATCCAATTTTGCAAAACTGTCTTTCCGTATTTTTTCAACTATCTGCACCATAACATTGATAAATGAATTAAATACTTCGCTTTCATCTTTCATCTGTTCATTTTGCAATTCTGAATTTTGGATATAGTTTTCATTTCCCATAATGAGTACCTCCCTATAAAACAAGCGGCTGTACTCTAAATTATAGAAATACAGCCGCATTTTTACCAATGTGCAAATCTATCAAATGATAAGTACAGGCCTTGTGCCGCCCTGTTCTGAGCCGATAACGGGATTAAGCTCCGCATAGTAAATGTCGCCACGCTTAATAATTCTTTCCATTGTGTTTGACCTCCCATCTGGATTTAGGCAGATGAGTTCTGCCTATGTAGGCAGCCAAACCAAGGAAGCATTTAAAGTCGGGAGCATATAAACAATAGCTCTGTTCTTATGACCGCCCTGTGTCTGGCTGCTATGATAGGAAGCATTTCAACTTGTCCTCGACACCCCGAAATGCTATGGGAAGTCGCCAAACGGTCAGCAGCGAACTGACGCCACGGGAGTTTCACCCCAACTGTCGTTCTGACAGCGCCGCCCTCATTGCCTGCGACGGTTTTATTACCGCTCGGACTGTGACTGGACGGGAGTACCATTATTCTCTTTGTGGGTCATGGCGAAATCGGGAGCTGCCCGATATTTTGAGTCGGTAAAACTGGCTCACCCCTTTCATCGCTCGCTGCCATTTGGCAGGTCATGGCGTACCGCTGCACACGCTTATGCTCATCACAATCACAAAGAGGAAGTATTTGGCGAATGAGTATTCGGTTGTCAAGGAGCAATCCCGTTTTCGCCACACAAAGGAAAACAGGGTAAGAGGTTTTTGTCCTCTCACCCTGTAGCCCGTGGGAATATTCAATTTTCCCCTCTACTCAAAAAACTTTTTTAATTTTTCTTTGAGCCTATCCATTCTTCTGTAAACAGCTTTTTCAGTAATATCCAGATACACCGCAATTTCACGGGTTGAATATCCTTGTATCTTCATCAAAGCAATCTGCAATGTAAGCCTGTCCACCTTTTAATCAAAACTTGATAGAGGTGCTGATTTTCGATACTGTCCAGAAAATCCTCAACCGTTTTGACTTCGGGCTGTGTAGTATCTTCGACAAGCTCGTCAAGATATGTACCTGTTTCCTGCACTCGCTGATAATACCGTCTGTCTGAATTAAAAATCGCCCAATCGTGAACACGGAGCTTTCTATATCGTCCTCATTAACCCCCAAGCTCCGTAACTGCTTTTCCTCGGCTTCTTTCCAGAGCCGCCATTTCTTTTCTTCTCTGGCTTTGTTGTAAGCCATAATTGTACCTCAATCTGAATTTTTTTGAGAAATTCAGATTGAGGTGGGAACTACACCCAATGCCAGAAGCAGGTTTTATCCTGTGTTGCGACAAAAAACGACAAACAAAAAGCCGCAAAGGTACTAAGACCTCTACGGCAACACGCATAATTATCTCTATGATATAGATATGTGACTTCTACTCGAAAAGTAGAAAAGTGCCACGAGCAAGCAAGGTTTTTTAACAAGTTATCCTCACTTGTGCGTGACACTATGTAAATAGCTGCTGCTTCTGATAAGCAGCGTGGTTGGATTTGCCCAACACATAAAAAATCCCTCCAAACTCAAAACGGGTTTAGAGGGAAGATAAGTTTTATTAGGGCATGATAAATCCGCCCACCAAAAGCACCGTTTTTTTATTCGGCGGGCTTATCCATCCTATTCTGTATAAAGAAAGAGCCAATGAACTGCAAGTTACCTCGCAAATTCATCGGCTCTGCGTCTGTGCGTCTGGCTCTTTGATGATAGTTACTTTTTAATTGTTGAACATTTATAAGCTGTTCCTGCCTACACTTAGGACAAAAAAAGCGGAAAATTAAGAAGTACCGTATTTTCTCTTATTTTTATCCGTGTTTTGTTTCCGCAAACGGGGCAAAGCACCCATTTTTCATTTTGCATAAAACATCTCCCTTAATGTACTTCATTAGTTCCTGCAATAGCCACTTGCTTTTCTGCTTCATTTAATTCTCTGTGAAGATGGATAGCCATAAATACCGTAATAATAGCAGAAAGCACATCTGCAACTGGCTGAGCATACAGAATACCATTCAATCCCCATATCATAGGCAGAACGAGAATAACTGGCACAAAGCAAATTCCCTGCCTGCAAGCTCCGAGAATAAAGCCTTCTTTCCCTTTTTTCCTAAAGCAAGGAATAATGAGGAATATACGGTATAGAAGCCAAACAGCATGAGAGAAAGTCCATTTACCCTTAATGAGCTTGCCCCTACTTTAATCATCTCAAGATTGCCACTTGCGAATTGTGACACGATGGACGTTGAAAATAAAGCCAGTATCAATCCATAAACAACACAAAATATGGTTGACCAGATAATAGAGGTTTTAATTGCTTCATACAGGCGGTTGAATTTTTCGCTCCATAGCTGTACCCTGCGATTGGCTGAAAGCCTTTAATAAAACCAAATATTGTTAGACTTCCCATTGAAACAAGGCGTGTCACAACTCCCATTCCTGCGATTGCAGCATCTCCATAATCAGCCGCCGCATTGTTGATGAGAGAAATGGAAAGGCTTTGTTAATATCTGGAACACAAGCGTTGGAATACCAATCTTAAAATTTCCGATGCAACCTCTTTTGAAAGGCAGTAATTCTTTATTTTAAAATCAAATACACTCTTCTTTCCAAAAATATAAAATAGATACACCAGAGTAGATACTACCTGTGAAATTGCAGTAGCAATGGCGGCTCCCCTGCCACTCCCAAATCCAGTACATAAATAAATATAGGGTCTAATGCAATATTCAGTACGGCTTACCCCATCAGCAGAGCGCACATGGTCGTCTTTGCTGCTCCCTCGCTTGTCACGATATTATTCATTGTGACATTAAAGACATTGAAGATGCAGGAAATAATATAACTCCTTCCATATGTGACCGCATACGGCAAAAAACTCTCTGTCGCTCCCAAAATACTTAGTATCGGCTTTAGAAAAATGACAGACAGGATAATCATAACTGCCCCGACAAAAACGCTGCTGTATAAGGCTGTGCTGACAACTTGGTTTGCCTTTTCCTTATCATTGCGTCCTAACAATCTGGAAATGTAGGATGCTGCCCCATTTCCAAATAGCAACCCTAAACCAACCACAACCTGTCCTAATGGGTACACAACTGAAATTGCTCCCATCTGGCTCTCTCCCAATCCTCCAACAAAATAGGCATCCACCAGATTGTATAATGCGTTTACCAACATTCCAATCATTGTCGGGATACCCATTGCTAATAGGGCTTGAGGGATAGGTGCGTTACCTAATAGCTGCATTTTCTTGTTTTGTTGACTCATAATTAACACTCCTTTTCTTGACTTTGGGTATAAAATATAGTAGTATAAATTACAGCAACTAAAGCTGTGTTGTATATACTACTATAAATTATAGTAGTTGTCAATAGAGAAAGGAGAATATCATGGCAACAATAGATTTAATCGTATTAGGAATGCTGAAAAAGGAAGCCCTAAGTGCTTACGACATCACAAAAATTGGTTGAATACCGCAACATATCAAAATGGGTAAAAATCAGCACTCCGTCAATCTATAAAAAAGTTATCCAGTTAGAGGAAAAGGGATACATTTCAAGCAACATAGTCAAAGAGGGAAAAATGGCCGAAAAGGCAGTCTACTCCTTAACAGAAGCGGGTGAAAAACAGCTTGAAAATCTTATGTTTGAAATATCCGCAAAAAACCCATTCAAATCTTCTTGGATTTTAATGCAGTCATTGTCAACTTGGATGCCCTTTTGCCAGAAAATCAAATGAAATGCCTAACAGATATTGAAGCCAATATAAAAACACTAAAATCATATCTGGAAGAAAATTTAAAAGCGAAAGAAAAATGTACCCGAAATCCCACAAACAGGTTTATCCGTTTTGCATCAACAATTCGTTCTTGCACAATCCATTGAAACATGGATTGAAGAATTAAAACTAAAATATGAATAATTACAGTCCCCCATAAGATACTTTTTCTAAATAGGCAGAGCCGATGAGCTGTGAGTTTATCTCTCACAAGTTCATCGGCTCTGCGTCTGTGCGTCTGGCTCTTTGATGACTGTTACTTGTAAATTTTGTACTTCAATCAATGTCTGCTGTTTACATTTCGGGCAGTAGAGAGGATAATTTTTTCAAAATTGTATCTTCTCTTATTCTGTCACGAGTTTTATTAGCGCCAACAGGACAAACTATCAATTAGCGTTCATTTCTTTCCTCTCTTTGTCGGGAACAAAAAATTTCGATAGCTTTACTGAAAAAGGCAGCTAAATCTCCATTTCCAAACCGATTTATAAAATCAGAAAATCTCAAATCCGTAACATACATTTTCCCCAAAGAAGAAAGTATTTGTTTATCACATTGATAAAAATGTTCTGTAATATAAAGTTGCCATTCCCATACTATATTTTGAACCTCTGGACAGTTTGGCGATTTGTTTTCATATGTCGCTAACCTTTCAAAAATATTCTGTGCCATAGAGAAAAATGCTTGCATTTGCTCATTTTGAATTTCTTGAGCTTTTGAGGAAAAGATTGCCTCATACTCTTTAAAACTTTCAGTATCTCCCCACTTTTCCAAAACCTCTTTTTTGAAATTGAGATTGCAGCTCCATTACTTTCGAGTTAGAAAATGCTGAAAAGGAGATTTCTTTTGCTCCATTGATTTCAGCCTTTACAAGAGCTATTAGACCGTCTATGCGTTCTCTCTGAGCTTCTAAAATACTTAAATGCTTTTCTAATGCTTCTGTCCGATTATAATGAGGGGAATTGAGCAATTTTTAATTTCTTTCAATGCAAAACCGACCTCACGAAAAAACAAAACTTCCTGCAACCGGCACAAATCCTTATCAGTATACAAACGATACTTCGCTTCCGTTACAATCGAAGGTTTCAAAAGTCCAATTTCATCATAATAGTGAAGCGTCCTTGCTGTTATGCCTGTTAAATTGACTACCTCGTGAACTGTCAACGGTTTTTCATTCATTCCAAAAATCCTCCACTGCACTTAATATTTCGTTTGCAGGTAACAAAGTTGCTTCTACTATACTTTTTCCTGTTTTCTGCAAATAATATTTTACTAAATGATAGCCACAAGCATATCCCGCACAATATGGCAATCCAACAGGGGGATAATTTTGTAAAGCAGCCATTTCATCGCCATATAAATAAGCATTGAGGTTTTCAAGCCCCTGTACGTCCAGTCCATCATAGATAATTGGTTTGATATATTTATTTAGCGTTTCCATATCAGTTTTCTTAACCCACGGTCCGCCTTATCTTCTCCATACAAATATGTGGCAAAGTTTTCTGCAAGCCCCTCACTGACCATCATTTCTCCGAGCGTAATATCATTTCTCCATTTAATAAACTGAAAACGCACATTATGATTTGTTTCATGTGCAAGCGCAACTGGAAGATGCTCTAATGTGTAATCATTAGAATAAGCCAAGAAAAAATATATCCTGGAATACCGCCATCTCCGCAATAGCCCTCATTCATTGAGGTATAAGGACTTTCCTCATTTGCCAACAGGATAGTAAACAAATATTCTTGAACAGGTAACTCAATCCTGCGTCTGAAAAACACTTCAACGATTTTTCGACTGATTGTTTACATTCAGACCAAAGCCTATCTGAAGATATACGTTCAATATTATCTCGTTGAGTTTCATCCACTTTTGTTGGCGCAATATGACCAAGCATCCCACTCGCCATTATCACATCATACCCATTTGGTGTAGCTGCTTTCATCGGCACACTATAGCAAGCCCATTTTTTCTCAAAAGGCATCATCAATTCATAACGATAAATGTCATCTTTCTTGTCTAATGGTGCTTTCATAATCTTGGCATAAATACCATCTGAACGAATAAAATTTACATTCATATTACTTCATCCTTTCTTTTTTCTACATCATACACTATGACGTAACGTGAAAGTCAATAGGATGAGTAAATATATTTGAGCCGATGAGCTATGAGTTTATCTCTCACAAGTTCATCGGCTCTGCGTCTTTGCGTCTGGCTCTTTTACAATTGTTATTTTTAGATTTTTTTGCTTCTATAAGAGTTTCCTGCTTACACTTCGGACAAAACAACGGATAGTTTTTTAATTCTGTATCTTCTCGTATCCGATTACGGGTTTTATTTCCGCAAACAGGACATAAAACCCATTCTTTTTAATATCATACGCCCGTACTTCCTTTCGCAAAGTTATTCTTTTTCAAATCAATAAAATTGTTTGTCGAACAATAAAGTCAAATCATAGCTACACAAAAATCAATCCACCTAACATATCGGTAAACAAATGCACACCGCAAATAAGCCGTCCAATAACCATAAAGGCAGTAAACAAGCCACACAAAGCATTTATTGTATTACATAGTTTATGTTTTTTAATCAGCTGATGATATTGCATCATAGCAGTCGGAAGCACACACATAGCAATCATTGCGATAGATGACGGATAAGATGCTTCCAAAATACCACCTATTAGAATAGGACGGAGATTGATTACATTAAATTCGAAAAAGGTATAAGCACTACAGCCTTACCTCATAATCTTAATAAATACACATACGCTTCTTCATTTTCAAAGATAAAACTCCTGCTAAATTCCCCACCATTTTTTCAATCGTTTTTATTGAAGCAACATTGTCTTTTTCAACTGATAATTGCAACTGCTTCAAACCGTGCTCTTTTTGCAACAAGACATATTTGTCTTAATATTTCAGTAGCATATCCTTTTCTTCTTTCTGACGGTCTTACACTATAGCCACAATTACCAAAATCCTTCAGAAAATCATTTAACCGATACCTCAAATCGACGATACCAACAATTTTATTATCTGACACTCTAACTGCAAAAAGGTATCTGTCAAAACCCAATTTGGGTCAACCGTTTTCAAACTTGCATTGGCAATTACTTTCTCAAGCCATTCAGAATAAGAACTAATCTTATCGAACAATTCACTCCCATTGATTACTTGTTCCCCAAAAATCAAAATGTTCCTGTCGGTATTTAAGTGCTTCTTTCTCCAGTTCCAATGTCGGCTTTACAAGCCATATTTCTTCACATGTCATCTTTCATTCCTCCGTTTTTTTTGTTTAACAAAAGTAACTTTATCTGTTCAATTATTCTTTCAGGTGTTTCATTAGGAATAGGCATAAGCTGGCTATACATCCGTACTCCTTGATATGTGAACAAGATTATATCGAAGACCCCCTTTATATCAACTTGCTTAAACTCGTTACGAGAAATACCATATTCGATTAGCTTCTTCCAAGAATGGTATGACAAATTGTATTGCTTTTGATAAAACATTTTCCTCGTTCTCTCTACTACTAAAATATTCGTAAATTGCCATACTTAAAGAACCTTGAGTATCGTTCATTTCAGACTTATACCTGTTAAGTATCTCATTCAATATCTCAATGGCAGGCAAACCTTTATCTATGCTTTCCGAAAACAAATCATTCTGCACTTCTAAAAATTCTGATATTATTTCAGAAAATAATTGTTCCGTGCTATTATAATGGCGATATAATCCTCCTCGGCTAAGCTCTGTTACCTCGCAAATATCTTTCATCGTAACATTTTTAAAACCCTTATCAGCAAATAATACTTTTTGCCTGTTGTTTTATAAACTGCTTTGTTTTATCCCCTTTAATTCCCATTATTTTAGCCTCCATTTTGCGACGGTTGTGTCGCTTTTATTATACGACACTGATGTCGCTTTTGTCAATCCCTCTTGCTTAAAGTTTATAAACAATTTGCTTTCGGATTTTTATAACTACGCATAAGAGATATAATATCTCGTTACAAGAGATTTCAAAGCGTTCAATAAGAACTCCCATTTCTGTAAAATATAATAGAAATATTATATTGCTACAAGGTGGTGAGTTTATGGACGCAAGAAACAATGATTTTGACTTCGATTTTACACCGATAGGGCAGGCAATCAAAAAAGCAAGGACAGCAAAAGGTATGACCAGAGATGAGCTTTCTCGTATTGTGGATTATGACCCAAGGCATCTGCAAGCAATCGAAAACGAAGGACAATACCCAAGTCTGGAGCTGTTCATTCAGCTTGTAACAATGTTCGGTGTATCGGTTGATGAATACATATTCCCAGATAATGAAGTCAAAAAAAGTTCCGTCCGCAGACGCTTAGACGCAGAACTCGACAAACTAAATGATAAAGAGTTGCTCGTAATAGAAGCAAACTGTCAGCGGTCTATGTAAGGCAAAAAAAGAGCCAGAGGAATAAACCTCTGGTTTTTCTTTTGCCCATTCTTAATAGGCAGGAACGCCGTAGCCATAGATGGAGCTGCTTCCAACCGTATATTGATTTTGTCTGCAAGCATCGCCAGAATTACCCTCCACGGTGTAAACAACACCGTTTTCGCATTTCTCCACAATGCCTACATGGTCGGTTTCTCCGTCGCCTTCCCAATCAAAGAAAATAATATCGCCTGCCTGCGGCTCGTAGTTTCTGTCTTGCCATTGTCCGTTACCCTTAAACCAATTTGAGCCATCCACGCAGCCTGCGAATTTCGGGATAATCCCGCTTTCGATATAACCACACTGGTCGGCACACCACGATACGAAGCAGGCACACCATTCCACACGTCCGCCAAAGCCATACCAACTCCAATAAGGCTGACCGCCCTCATTGCCGAGCTGTGTCAAAGCGACCTCCACAATCGCTTGGTTGCCGCCACTTACGTGAACGCCCGCCCGTATGGATAATACCGCAGCGCATGGGCGGGATACTGCGTGTCTCCATAGCTGTCCCAACCTAACCGTGCCGCCTGCATGGTGGAGAACTCTACCGCATTGGCATAGGAATAGCTGCCATAGTTGGTCTTTGCCCACGAGATATAGCCATTACCGAAATTGTAACCTTGTAAGGCAAGTTTGATATGCTCCATATCAATCGGGATTTTCTACCTCGGCAGAGATAAGGGCAGCCTTTAATTCCTGCACCCCGCACTCAATCGAATATTCTGGGTCTTTAATCCCATTCGGCTCGTGTGGATACCTTTGTGTTAAAGCTGCCTTCCGCCGCCTGCATCGGGTCAAGTCCACGCCCGCCAGACTCCTGCATCATAACCGCCTTGATAAGCTCCACATATTCGGGAATGCCATACTGTTTGGCATATTTCTGTATGAAAGGCTCATAGGCTTCCACCTCTGCACTGACAGGGGTATAGGCGTTGCCCGCTTCCGCCGCCAAACAGGAAACAGCACAGCCGAGCAGGACAACGATAAGAATTATCACAACTGCAACCCAACCTCCTGCGATAAGGGCGGAAATCAACGCTTAGTCCCTGCGATAATCGCTTTGACCGCCGCAATGGTGGCTTTGACCGTAGCTTTTCGTTGCTTCGGCGGTTGCCTTTGCGGTGGCTTTTGCCGCCTGTGCTGCCTTTTGGGCAGTTTTCGCAGAAGCCTTTGCCGCTGCCTCGTTGCCGTTTTGGCGGAATGCTCGGCTGTTTTGATAGCCGCCTTAGAGGTAGCCTGTGCAGTTTTAACGCTTTTTGGGTGGTCTTGACTGTTCCCTTTTGCAGTTGCCTTGACCGTCTTTTTCTGCATTTCGGGCGGTGGTCTTAATCATTTTTGCCCCTGCTGTCGGGTCTTTATCAACTGCGATTTTGCTGTCTGGGACGCTATAACATCGGGGCAGAGGGAACGGCTTGCAGCCCCGTGACGGATCTGCAAGTCGTTGTTCTGACATATTCTGTGCTCGACTTTCTGTTCTGCGGCTTTGACACCCCGACTTTGCTTGAAATCGCTTATTTTATCTTTTGCCTTACCGATATTTCCTGCGTTGTCTTGACGCCTTTTGCCCCTGCTTATTGAACTGGTGGATACCTTCGTCTTTTACACGGTCTGCCGCATAAGAAATCCTATCCGCAGCATATTCTGTAGCAGAGTTTTCATCAGCGTAATATCCCTGTTCCGCCTTATCCTTTTATTTTGCATAGGCAGACTTCATACGCTCACTGGCTATGGCGGCTTTATCAAGGGTCTTTATCGTTCCTTTGACCGCATCTCTGGTTTTAATGTCAGCCATAGAAAACCTCCTTTCCCAGAGGATTTGCGTTCAAATCAGCCGACCTTTTTTGCCACTACAACAAGTCTGCCGTTTAGTGCGGAGTATTCGCAGGTTGAAAGGGTAATGAGCCTGTCGCCGTATCCTGCGGTCACACCCGTATCATACAAAGCAAGCTCCTTGCACTTCCCGATATAGGAATCAAAATCTTCTCATTCTCCGCATAACAAAGTCGTAATATCGGTAGCCCTGTGAGCTGTACGCCACAGTCTTAAATACAGCGATGATTTCATACTCTGCCTGCTCCGTGAGGGTATCAAACTGAATAGTCTTGTGTTCCTCATAGAAGCTCTTGGACTTGTAATCCTCCAACGCTCCAAACATCTTGCCGCCCAAAGGTTATTGATGTGATGACCGTAGATAACCAGATTGTCACTTTTCGGCAATATCACAATTCCTCCTGCACATAAGGCGTTCCTAAATCGCTGTACTCCTTTTCAAAATTGTGCTTCAGATAAAAATTCGGGTTATTTTTGCTCTGCATGACAGGATAGTTGATTGTTGTTCCGTCTATGGAAATCCAACCCACCATATCCTCATTCTGTAAATACAATTTCTGATACTTGGCAAGCACATGATTTTCTTCTCCCTCGCTGACAGGGGTATCGTCTGGCACGGTTTCCTCCGTGGGAGCCTGGCTCTTACCATTTCGGCAATCTCCTCAAAGGCTTCCGTCTGTTCATCCACCTGGTGCATAATGATGATAAATACGGAAGCCGACCATACAAAAAGCCGCCGTACCTAACAGGCACACGGCAGCGGCAACACAGATAATAGTTTTATAATTCTTCATAGGCTTTTCCTTTCTTATCTTGAAATTTCCATCTGTTTTCTGGGAGCAGGAAGCTCCCTGCAATATTCGGGGTATCTGACCTTGATACCCTCCATAAAGTATATCCATAGGGGAGCAAATTCACAGCAGAACAACTCCTCTGGCGTGAAATACCGTTCCGTTTTCGCCCTTCCTCTGCATACCCGTTCCAAAGGTTAAACGCAAGATGGCAGACCTTAACTGTTCCGTATGCCATTCTTGTCTGCCAGCCGCCGTGCATACCCTCTGGCTCGATACAGTCCTCCTTGAAATTAAACATCTGGTTGATGTTCGCCCCTCGTTTCCGAAGCGATACCCATTACATAGAAAAATGCCCTGTGATAACAGTCGTTCACTCTGCATTTCATCATATTTTCCAGAAAGAAATCACGGTGAGTATCACGGAATTTAATATCAGCCATAAAAGACCTTTCTGCATTTTAGACCTCACCGAACTTGGTTGTCATCAGTTTGTAAAGCTCGGTATTGCGTGGAAACTTATTGACGAATGGCACAAGGGAGCTGCCGACCTTCAGAAAGTCCCTGCCCCGCGCCGACATTCGTGATATAGCTGAGCTGCAAATCGGAGATGTTAAGGAGCTTGGCAAGCTCGATACTGTCTGTAGATGCTTGGTTTAACATAATGATAAATTCGGAGTTGGCAAGCATCGTCCTTGCCGTATGGCTCTGCAAGAGGTCGTCTACATTCTGCGTAATACCCGTACAGTACGCACCGTACTTACGCACACGCTTCCAGAGCGTAAAGAGGAAGTTTGCCGAATATTCGTGTTGGAAGAGCAAATAAATCTCGTCAATAAAAATGAAAGTGTTTCTACCTTTTGCTCTGTTCTGGGTAATACGGTTCAAGATACTGTCGAGCACGACAAGCATACCGATAGGCTGTAACTGCTTGCCTAAATCCAGAATGTCATAACAGATAAGGCGGCTGTGCGTATCCACATTGGTGTGCTTGCAAAGGTATTGAGCGAACCGTCCGTGAAAAGCTCGATAGCAAGAGCGATTTCTTTCGCTTCTGGCTCGTCCTGCTTCAACAGTTCCTCACGGAAGTCCTGCAAGGTCGGCGGCGTCCCCATATAGTTGCCTTGCTGATAATGGCGGTACACGCTTGCCGTACATCGGTCAATAATAGATTTCTGCTTTGCTGCCAAGGCTGTGCCGCCGATAAGCTGCTCGCAGAGAGATAAAATAAACTCCGATTTCAAAATGACAGGGTTTGCGCCGTCACCGTAATCAGAGTTCATATCCATAGCATTGATATGATTTTCGCTCGTCGCAGAGATGTGAATGACCTCGCCCTGCATGGCCTTCACAAGTGGCGAGTACTCTCGCTCTGGGTCAATGATGATAATATCGGCATTAGGGTCGGTCAGAATGATGTTCGTCATTTCCTCTTTCGCTGTGAACGATTTGCCCGCACCAGACACACCGAGGATAAAAGAATTACCGTTCAGCAGGTGGCGGCGGTTGGCAATAATCATGTTCTTTGAGATTACATTCTGCCCGTAATATACACCGTCCTTATGATAGATTTCCTGCACCCGAAAGGGAATAAATACCGCAAGACTCTCCGTGGTAAGTGTGCGCAGGGCGTCAATTTTTCTCACACCGAAAGGCAGCACCGTATTCAAGCCGTCCATCTGCTGATACTTCAGTACGGCAAACTGACACAGATGCTTTCTTGCGGTAGTCAAGCAAGAGCTTCTGTATCATTGTCGAGCTGCTCTTTGGAATCTGCCGTATGCACCATTGTCAGCACCGCAAACATCATTCTCTGGTCACGGGTTGTCAAATCGTCCAAAAACTCCTTGCTTTCCTTCCGCTGCTGTTCAAGGTCATAAGGAATGACCGCCGAAAAGTTATTGTTCTGATTTTGTTTTCTCTGCCAGTTCGTGATATTGGTTTCCACACCAAGCAGTCTGTTTTCGACCTCACGCACAGCTTCGTCTGTGGGTACGGGGATAATGTCAACGGACAGCATCATATTGCTGTTCAACTCACAAAGCTCCGCTACCATACTGTCCTTGATATATGCGGCATACTCACGCAGAAAAATCACACGCCCGTATCTGTCACCCATGCTGAAGCAGTCGCTCTCAAATTCAAAGGTATCAGGGCAGATAAAATCCTTGAAATCGTGACCTTTCCGCATCATCTGGGTAATATCGAAGTGGAACACTGTTTCTTCTCCTGTACGGTAGAAGTCGTGGAAGATACGCAGCTTGTCGCCGGCTTCAAGCTCTACGCAGCGTGACCCCGAGACGGGAAAATGTGCAATAAGGTCAGCGCCCACACGGGCGAAGTAGTTTCGGGCTTCCTCGATATTCTTCTTGCAGACGGATATGGTCACATACTTATCCTGCACGATAGAATTAGCTCCTGTCGCCTTATCCAGGAGCATCTTGTTATATTCCTTGCGATACTTATCCAGAGCGTCATCAGCCATTGGAATGAGTATCGTCTGTTCAAAGTCAGCTTTGTTCAAGCGACGGTTATTGATAGTGATTTTCGTGGTCGCACCGCTGTCAAAGGGAATTAAGAAGCTCCGAGTATTCAAGGAACATCGCTTCCTTATCTTCACGGCTTGCCACGGCATAGTTTATATCCTCAAACTTAAAGGTCTTTGCGTACTTGTTCCTGCCTACAAGGAATATGCCGTCCTCCCAGATTGTCTTAATCGGGATAACATTCTGTACCGACTTCGGCACAACAAACTTTTCCCTTGTCCTGCTTGAACAGATTTTTAAGAGTTCTCAGCATTGTTTACCTCCTTGCTCGTTTCGCTTTTTTCTTTTTCGTTTTCTTTGGTTTCGGTGTCCTGCCTTTCTGCTTTTTCCGTACTGTCAGGCAACCCTTTTTCGTGGGCTTCAATGGTCGGCTTCATCGTTTCGTAATAGAGATTATCTGGCAGGAACATCAGCTTTTTCGGCATCAGAAATTCTGATTTAATCCACGCCCAGACAAACTGCTCTGCGGTCATACCGTTGTATTTGATAAATCCCATTGCCGCAAAGGGGAACGCACCTAAGATACAAACCCAACTGAGGGTTTCCGTACCAAACCGTGGACGGAGAAGAAAATACAAACCCACCGCCACGCCGCAGGCAAGGACAGAAAAAATGAACTGTCTGAGGGACAGTCCAAAAACATACTCTCCGTATAATTACGGATTTCCTTATTTATCTTGACTTCCAATCATAGCACCTCCCTTACAAGCCCATCATTTCTCTTACAACACGGTCGGCCATTTTAACCGCACCGACAAGGATGAGCATATTGAATACCAGTTCCCCGATATAGCTCCACACCATCGTGACCGCAGCCGCATCGGGATTGACCACGGGCGGGGAAGCCGCAAACACCGAAAAGATAATGCAGACAAGCACGATGATTGCACCCTCAAGGCACACGGCACAATAACTCTTGATAAAGCTCCTGCCGACATTCTGGCTCGGCTCTCCCGCAAAAGCGGAAAGGGGTACGGGTGCTATGGCAGTATAGATATACAGCTTGAAAAACCTGCCGTACACCGACATTATCATAATGAACGACAGCACTGTGATGAACAGCCCGCCGATGAGCGTCACCGCCCATAGGGGAATGCTTTCAAAAAAGCCGCAGTCCTCAACAGCCGTGACAATTTCCTGCGGCAGTACCGTCTGCGCTGCCGAGCCGAAGCCTGCGGCGTTCATAATGGTTGAAATGATACCCTGCACAATCTTAAACAGAGCCATCATCAGCTCCAGTCCATAGGTTACTGCACCTTTGGCAATGGCAAAGCGGATAAACAGCTCCAAAGACTGCTCTGGTCGCTTGATTTCTGCAAAATTTCCGCAGGTACGCATCACACCCACGACAAAAAACAGCACAAGCAGGGCAAGCCCGACAGCCTGCACTGCACCGTGAATATCCACGATGACATTCCATATCGTACCGCCTTTGAAGTGCTCTGGGGATTGGGTAATGAGTTGCCATATCTCGGCTAATTTCTCATTCCAGGTGTTTAGGGCGTTCTCAAGATTTTGTACGACCCAATTATCTGACACTGATTACAGCCTCCCTTCAACGAATAGTTTATTTTTGGCATTTTCAAACCTCCTTTCTACTCTCATACTTTGCAGGTAGAAAGCATGAGAAAAATGTTGTATAATATAAAGCCAACTGCTCCAACAGTTGGAAGCAATTGACTATGTAAGGGGGATATGTTATGGACAAGTTAATTCCTGCTTTCATCATAATAGGAATAATTATATTAGGTTTCATAATGAAGCGTATTGAATTAAGCGATATAATCAAACGGGTTGAATTTACAAATAGCTATCGTCATAAATTCATTGAACTAATAAACGGAATTATGTCAGAAACTGTTTTAATCAGCAGTTATACTACGAACTGACATCAGATGTAAAATCAATGCAATATGAACTTGGCTCTGATGGAATATTTGCTTATATGTTACTGATAACCTACGAGGATTTAGCACCAGCAATTACCAATTGCTGGTGAACTTCTTGCCAGAATTACGGAATGCTATCAACGAGCGTGATAATTGCATAATTATGAACAGAATAAACCAGTCGGCACAGGACTGTGATGATATGTTCATACGCCATTTAGGAACTCTTAAAGAAGCTGAAAAATCCATAAGGAAAAATCTTGTTAATCCGTTTTCCTGTTTTTCTGACGGTATCAAGTTTATTGTTTCGTTACCTATTTTATTGCTCCATTGGTTTGGATTTATTTCAGACGAAACCACCCGCAGGGCAAAACATAATTGGATTATAAAACTTCTAAACATAATTGTTACCCTTGTAGGATTTATAGGCGGTCTAATGTCAATCGTTATGGGATGGAATGAATTTTGGCAAATAATTTGCAACATATTTTAAATATCCTTATGTATTGCAGCTACCCCAAAAGGTAAGCTGCTCTTTTAGCCTGTGATAAGAGTCAAGATTTCCTTTGCGAAGGTAATGACAACGCCACCTGCAAGGGTCAAAAAGCCGTTAGCTCTCTGGGACGGGTCGTGGGATTTGAGGGAAAGACCAATCTGCACGATACCAAAGCCGAGCATAATCATACCAACAGCACGGATTAGACCGAAAATGAAATCGGACAGATTGTTGACTACCTGAATGGGGTCATTGGCAGCAAAGGCGGTTACGGAAGTACCAAGCACAAATGTCATTGCCATAACAGCCATACAGTAATAGCAGAAGCCTTTCTTAACCTTTCCAGTCATCGGCAGCTTCGTGGTTTTCTTGTTCTCATTCTTCTTAAAAAGTTTCATAGGGTAAATCCTCCTTATAAATTGAATATTTCTTCCAAGTCCTCATCGGACAGAAGCTCATAGGAAGTGCTGACAGCTGTTACGCTTACGGCGTTCTTTGGAATATCGCTGTCAAACACAAGGGTTGCGACAGCCTGTGTCGGCTCACCGTGGATATACGGCGGTTGCCCTCCATCAGCCGTCAGCTTCACATTCGGGTGCTTCAAGATGTCATATTTGAAGTCCATAACGGGGCGTTCCCCACGAACAAAAAGAAGTGCGTAGCGGTTATCAAGCATACGCACTTCGTCAGGCGTCATCAGCTCACGCCCCGATATCTGATAGTTTGTTGAATAGTTACCACTCCGCCCAGAGCTTTTCCCGTAGGTGTTGGTATCAATGGTTTCCTTGCCTAAAAGCTCCGACACATATTTGTGGGTGCTTTGCTCGTTGCCGCCGAGATAGAGAAAATCATCGCAGTTGCCGACAATGCTTTCCCATTGCTTTTCAAAAGAGCTTTGAGCTGTGCCAGATTTTGCAGGATAATAGATACCGATACCCTCTTGAGCGCATAACGGAAAAAATCTTGTCGAAATCGTCGGGCAGCGATACATTTGCAAATTCGTCCATTATAAAGTGGCAATGCACGGGCAGGCTGCCGCCGTACTTATGGTCTGCCAGATAAAAGAGCTGTTGAAAGAGCTGCGTATAAAGGATACTGACAAGGAAATTAAAGCTCGTGTCATTATCGGGAATGAGAGCGAACAGAGCAACTTTCTTTTCGTCCAAGACTCGGCAGGTCAAGCTCATCGGTGGCGGTCAGCCCCGCAAGGCTTTCAAGGTTGAATTTTTCAAGTCTTGCGGCAAGCGTGATTTGAATACTCTTTAAGGTCTTAGCACGAGCCTGAGTGATAGTCCCTGTAATACTTGAGGGCGATATGCTCTGGGTTTACCATTTCCAGACGGTCAAACAGCTCGTCCAGAGGGCTTACATAGCTGTCATCGTCCTCTCGGACTTCGCCTGCACGGAGCAGCTCCATAACCATCGGGAAATTCTGCTCGTATGGCGGTGCTTCGTATTTCGGATAAAATACCAAGCCAGAAGCAGCATACTTGCCGCCGTATCCCAGAACGGGTCTTGCGACTGTGAGCCTTTCGGCGTGGTCGCCTTAAACAAGATTTGTTACCAACCTCTGAATATCGTTGTCGTTCCTGAGATAGACAAACGGGTTGTAACAATGGCTCCGGTGCATATTGATAAGGTCAAGCACACGCACCTCATAGCCTTTATTTTCCAACAGACCCCCGATGTCACGGACGATTTCACCCTTTGGGTCAAGCACCACAAAAAGAGGTGTTGCATTGCATAGCGTTAGGCTTACAGAAAAAGCGCGTTTTGCCTGCACCAGAACCGCCGCAGACTAAAATGTTGAGATTTCGGCGGTGCTTTTTCCCGTCCAACCCGATACGGACATTCTGGGTCAAAAGCTTATTAGCTGACGGGTCTTTATCTCGGTACTTCTTATTCAAAGCACCTGCGTTGCCCCATTTCGCAGAGCCGTGTTCCTCACGCCTGCGGTAATTCCTGCGTGTAGAGAAATAAACGCCGATGCCCATAGCGTAGGCAAAAAAAATGAGGACAGTCTTTACGCTGTCCTCACATATCATTATTTCAAGCGGATTGCCCATCGCCACAGGCATACCTCGGATAATCTCTACAAGACCACCGCTGACATAGGGTGCTGTCAGCAGGGCAAGCCATACAACAGGAAGTATGCCGCAAACAGTAAGGATTAGGCTCGTTTTTCTGGTCATCGTTCCTCATTACACCTGCAATGCACGACCTTAACCTTTTTGTCGGAGCGTGTGCCACCTTGCTTATCAGCTCGTCAACAGGCTCGGTGGGGCGTTCCTCCTGTAACTGCCTTGTACGCAGGGTGTTTAAGGCGTTGATGACGATATTCTTATCGTACTTATCAAGTGCGATATGGTATCGTTCCTCTCTCATAGTCTTCACCTCCGATTAGCGTTCCTGCTCTTTGTTCTTTGCAGACTTGTTCTTCTCCATACTCTTATACATATCGCTCTGGATTTCGCCCAGAACATCACGCATCGTGCCAAGCTCTCCCTTGAACGCCTGCGTATCCATTTCCGCATACTCACTGGGAAGTCTGGAAAAGTCAAAACCTTTGGTATCCACGCCGTAACGGGAGCTTACCATATAGGCAACGCAGAAAGATTTGAAGTCGGAAGCATCACGGCTCTCGTTGTACTTAAAGTCATAGACCGCCGCCGACACTTCTTTTTGCCATACTCACGAACAGCACTTCCTCGGAAAGCCCTTTCTTGACAAAAATGGTCTGCTGAGGGCTGTCATAATAGGCAGGCAGTTCAAGCTCACCGACAGGAACACAGGGTACAGGGCTTGCATCAATCAGAGCCGACACAAGCTCACGCATGGATTTCGGCTCCTGTTCCTGCTGCCTGTCCTTTGCCGAGGTTTCAGAAATGTCATAAACCACTTTGGCATTGTAGGAGACGCCCTTTGTCCCGTCCTCACGGGTATATTCCTTGCTCGGCTCAAGGATAACAACTTTCTGTGCGTCCTTGTTCACATAGACACGGCTCTGCTTCCAAGTGTTGTAGTCTTTAAGCTGTGTCGCTTCGGGCATCTGTGCCGATACCAAAATAGCGTTTGCAACCGAGTAACGGTCAAAACGCCCCTGCACATCAAGATACTGACGGAAGCTGTCGCCGCTTATCATCATTTCAGAGCAGGTATTGTCAATTAGCTCATAGGCTTCTTTCCGCTGTGCCTGCTTTTGCTGGGCAGCCCATTCCTCTTTATCAAAAGGTCTGTTGCCGCCGCTGAATACATCGTAAATACTCATACTTGTTTACCTCGCTTCTTTGGATTTTTGTTTCTTTTTTCTTTCTCTGGGGCTGTTTGTGTTCGGTCTTACCGTTAGCACTCTTAGCCCTGTCGGAAGCTCCGCTTTTGTCCAGGGTGGAAGTGCCAATGTCCGCTTTCTGCTCTTTGCGGCTCTCCTTGATTTTCCGCAGTTCCTCTCTGACAGAAGGTTTCTCCTTAGTCATAGTAGCCCCCTCTGCGGATTTCTTTGGCTGCTCTGAGGTAGGCTCGGACTGAGGGATTTTTCTGTCTTTGCCACCGAGGGGGTTGGGTGCGTTTTCCTCCTTCTGGACAAGCTTGCCCATAAGCTCGTCAAGTAGCTTATCTTTCTCCGCCTTTTCCTGCACACCAATATCTGGCTCTGGCTGACCGTCCTTTGCATCTTTGGATTTCTCGGCTTCCGTCACAATAGAAGCGGTATCCACCGAAGCAAGATTAAAGCGTTCCACAATACGGCTGATTTTCGATGCGTCTTCGGCACGGGCGATGACATCGACCTCCGCATTTGGGTCTTTGTTTTTTCTGTCCGTGAGGACGCAGTAAAGCACACCGTATTTTTTTGCTTCCTGCGTGAACTTTTTCAGGTCTCCGGCCTTTGACGGTAAAAACTTTCAGCTCCTTGCCAGAACGGAGCATACTTGGTAAGTCTTGCTTTGCCCTTTGTTTTCTTTTCCTCTTTCAGAATGGAATAGAGGAGAACGGCAATGTTCTTCGCACCTGCACCTGTGATTTTGGCTGCGACCTCAAATCCTTCAAGCTCATTCGGACGATTTGTTCTGCCGCTTCGCCGCTTGTATTCATTCGTCATCAGCTCCTTTCGTTGTTGTTCGTTTTCGTCTGCCCGTATCGTCTGCAATTTTTCCTTGAGGGTATCACTACGGGCGGCGATGCCCCTCGCACAGTCTGACCTCCTTTCGGATAACTTTCAGCCGCCCCGAAATGACGGAAAGCTCTGCCTTGACTGCTTGACCTTTTCTTCGCCGCTTATTCTGCGGGATTTGGAATAAAGCTCCTTGCGCGCTTCTGAAGCAGGGCAGACATCTCCGTTTCAAAGAGCCTTTATATGAACAAAGCTGCTGTGCCGTATCAATGTGATTCCGACATAGCAGCCTTGTTTCTTTTGCTATAGCTTCCATTTTCATTAAGTCGTCTTTTAAAAGATAATGAAGCCGTGCATAATTCTGTTTTTTGTTTTTTGGCAGGATACCGAGCTTGTAGCAGTAATGGAGATACAGTCCACGCAAGCCACCGATTTTCTTGGCGTTCTTCAAAGAGCCTTTGACCCGATAGACCTTAATCTGTGGCTGTGGCTCCGAGAAGCTCTGGAATTTGACCGCATAGGAATTTTCGCTGATACGCTCCATAATCCTCTCGTTGGTATATTCTTCTCCGAGCTTATACAGCCGCTTCGGGCGTTTCCACCCCTTACCTATGATCGTCCAATATTTGCGGTTGGGGTCAAAGTTTATGCGATAGCCCATTTCTGCCAACTGGCGGTCAAAGTCTTTCAGCGTGAATGATTTGCTGATAGCTTCATCCACCGCCTGTCTTGCAACATTATCCCTCGTGGGTCGCCCCTGCTTTTCGGCTTGGTAAAGGGCGTAGGGCTTTTTTTCTTGCCGCTTGGATGTTCGATGACAGACAGAGGCATACTCACGGCAAAGCTCATCGGAGCGCTGACGGAGCAGCCGCAGGTTTGCTTTGTTGTCGTGGTAGTGCTTGCCGTCAGTAAAAGATACAGAGTTCACGACAAAGTGGTTATGCAGACAGTCGGTATTCAGGTGGGTGGCAACGATGACTTGAAACCTGTTGCCCCACATTCGCTCAGCAAGTTTAACGCCGACTTCGTGTGCCTGCTCTGGCGTAACCTCACCGTGCTTGAAGCTCTGAAAGCCGTGGTAACAGACAATCTCACTCGTGTCGCTCCATTGGACTTTGGCAATCATCATTTCATCTCTGGCGGTAGTTGGGTCACAATTTACGACCTGTAACAAAATAACGCTGCTCGGTCTTATCCTTGTTAGTGGCATATTCCATTACATCGACCATAGCCTGCAGGTCGGCTTCGGTGTATTTGGGATTGGCGGTCTTTGCAGGATTTTCGGCATAGTCGATTGGATGGTCGAGCCTGCCATGCACATCCCATATCTCGCAGACCGCCATTACGATGACCTGCGTGGAAGCAGATACCTTTTGCGAATGTCAATCTGAAATTCGTGCCACTTCCTTGCTTCCTCACGGAGCATCGGGGTATCCACAAAGCCGAGGGCGTTTGCCTTAACCGCAAGCTGATTGATACGGTTGCCAATGGCGGACAGCTCACGCATCATTTTATAGAACTCTGGGTCGGGCTTTTCGCAGAGCTGATAGCCCCTTTACCATTTCTCTTAAGAAAGGCTTCTTTTGAGCGACCCGATTTCCGCACAAGCTCATTAAGGTATTCGGCTTCCTCCTCAGTCAGACGGAAAAGTATCTGCACATTTCTTTTTCGCATTGTTCACTTCCTTTCTCTCGGAAAGTCTGTTTATCTGCAAAGCAGCACATACACGCAACGCCCGTCAGCCCACCGAGCATTATGCCGATAATGAAAAAATAAGAACTCACTCATTCTTGAACTCCTTTCTGTTCTCACGGGGTATTAGGGGCTGCCCCTAACAAGCGAATTTGGCTAACCAAATTCAGTGCTTGGTAAGACATCTTACTCCTCGCAATCGTCCTCATACATACACTCACCGCACACGGGACAGAAGTACGGACAGTCCGAACAATCCTCATTTTCCGGTGGTTCTTCTTCGTCGGTATCGTCTTCAGCACCGTCCTCGCAAGACTCGTTGATATTGGCTTCACCGCAGATAAAATCCTCATCGGTAAACTCGATAAGGTCGGTATCGAACAGGATAATTTCGGTCTTTTCCTTTGCCTGTTCTGCGCTTTCAGCACAAACAGAAATGGTCTTTTTTCATAATGGGCAGTAAGGGTTACATCATACTTTTACAATGGTTATTTCCTCGCTTTCAACATTAAATTTTGATTTGTTTCGGTAGTCTTTCTGGGTGAAAAACTGCATACAATCAACGGGCATCACTCCTTTCACGCTTGGGCATAGGTCTTGTAATTTTCAGATAGGACAACAAAAAATCGTTGAAGTCCTTGCCGACAGGCGGTGGATCATCAACGATTTTGTAGTCTTTCTGCAACAGTTCTTTCAAAGTAGCGGTACAAAGCCTGCCTACCTTATCATTATCCAGATGCAGAACTATGGTCTTAATTTGTGGATTGGCACTCAAAAAAGTTGTGAGAGCTATGGGGATTTTGCTGTCCCTTCATCTCTTTCTTTGGCTGATACACACCCGAAAGAGAAAGCAGACTCTCCGATTTGTAGTCCTTGTCTTCGCATTTCAGATAAGTGGCATAGGACAGTAAATCAATGGCGGCTTCAAATAAATGCACCGAAGCTGTTGGCTCTCTTGCCAGCAGTCGGAACGAATACCTTTTGTCGCTGCCCGATGCATCCTGTTTGAAAGTGCTGCCGAGCGTACTTCTAAGAGCCGCATATTTGGGTGTTCCGCTTTCATCTTTGCCGATAAAAACAGCATTGTGATAATCGGCACTCTCATAGAGCGTACCGTCTGAGATACACTCCTGTATGAGCTGATAGTCAATACCACGCCCGAAAAGATACTGTATCACTCTGTTACAATCCTTATTTTTTTGGCGGCAGGAGCAGGACTTTCGATTCATCTTTCTTGGGAGCAGGGGGTGGCTTCCAGTCCGCCATCGTCTGTCCAGTGAGAATTTCCACGGCTTCCACAAAGTCATATTCCTTGACCTTGATGAGATAATCAAGGGCGGAAACGCCGCCGAAACCTCTCGACCACCAATACCATTTGCCGTTGGAAATCTTCAAGCTGTCGTGTTCTCTGGTACAGTAAACATTGCTTGTGCCTTTGACCTTAACAAGATTGCTCGGCTCAGACTCCCGCAGATAGGATAACAGGTCAATCTGGCGTACCCGTTCAAGCACATCTGGGTCAATCTGTACATAGGGTCGGTTAGTTCTCAATGGATAAAATCACCTCCAGAAAATAGAAATAGCCGAGGGGCTTTCGTTAAATGAAAACCTCTCGGCTATGTAAACGATATGTTATTTTGATAACAACACCAAATACTGAAACAGTTTATTAAGACGGTCTATTTCCTCTAAATAAATTGCTTCTTGCTCACTAAAATTTTGAACACCTAATGTCGCAACTATATGGGCTTTGGTGCTTTCTTGTTTATCCATTGAAAGCAAATGGTCAAAATATATTCGATAATCGTGAAGAATATACAACGGCGAAATCAATTTTTCAACATCAATCATATTTCCAATTCCATTGCAGAATTTCAGCAATATTTCTTTGATAAGACGAATTGACTGCCACTTTCCGTATTGAGCATCTCTTTCATTTTCAGAATATAATGCCTCATACAATTCTCTCAACCGTCCAGCATTAAAGCCCTCTACCAACACCTTGTCAAAAGCATTTATTACACCAGAAACACTTTGCTCTGTGAAAACAAGCGGACGCTTGATGTTTTTAGCGTGTTCCAAACATTCTTCATCTAAATGGGCTAAATCAATGTTGTATTTTTCTTAATGTTTGAAATGAAGCTGTCCTTATTCATTAGAATTTGTTTCTCTATAATAGGCTTACTAAAAGTACAGTTCATTTGTGCTTGAAAGAACTCTGAATCAACGATTAAATGGTCTGAGTCAACATTAAATCCTTTTAAAATCCTTGGCTCTGGTATCCATATAATTCAAATCGCCCAACCAAAATACTAACTTTCCATTACTGTTAAAACCAAATGGCACATCCCAATCATATATATATACTCCCTCTGGGTCTTTCTTACCTATGTGTCCATAGGTTTCTGAGAAAAAATATCCACTTCAAAATCGGGAACAGAAATAAAATATATAAGTGCTTTTCTATCGAAATAAACAGGTGTCAAAAAACCTTCTGTTGAATGTTCCTCATCATAACAAAGACCAGGGATATTATAATAATCTTTATGGTCGTATTTATAATCTGTTTCTTTACAATATTCAAATTTCTTTTGTAGCTTTTTTGAAACAAACTCTCCTACAAACTGTTCTTGTTCTATCATAGACTTATATGCACCATCTATAATTTGTTTGGAATATTCGGGCAGACATTTATCTCCACATTTATTACAACAAAGAACAAGTAACTCTGGAAAATGGAGCGTTCTATTTTCTATAACGACTGTTACATCATCGTCAATTAACTCTCGCATTCCTTCACAATTACTGCATTTATCTAATTTGTATGTTTGATATTCAGTTAGAAAATCATTATAGTGCTAAATCTAATATCCATATCTAAACCAACCTTCTTGCTTACTTTATTGTTCTAATTGTACCACAAAGGTATGCATTTTTCCACCTCTGCGGCTATGTAAAAGCGGCATCAGCTCCACGCCAATGCCGCCGTTCTCGGTTATAAAATTCCTGCCTTTTTGAGATACCCAACGCTGTCATAGCACCCTCTGAAATAGATTGCTTCCTGCTGCATATCGCTGAGCCTGTTCCGAAGCTCCAAAACTTCTATCAAAGCCTTACACTCCTGCTCGGATAAATCGCTCGGCTTTCTCCGTATCCAGAGTCTCCATCACTTTTGGGATACTCTTTTGTAGAGTTCCTCTATCCTTTCCTCTATGGAACGGTATTCTGGATTTTCTTTGGGCAGCTTTGCGATAACGGAGCTTAGATATTCAGCAAAGATGTTGCTATGCACATCAACAAAGGTTTCAAATCTGAAATTATCAAGCACACCTTTCACCTCCGACATTTACTAATCTACACCTATTATACTTCCCAGAAATCAGCAATACAAATATGCAAACCGCATTATCTCTCCCGACTTGCACATTTTCTTTCGGGCTGTTCTTCTGCCTGCTCTGGCTCGGTATCCATAACGGAAGTATCTTTTTCATTTAGATTCAGCTCAATGTTAAGAACGTTCAGCCGTTCCGTTTTTCTTTCAGCTCATCTTCAAAGGCAAAAGGCTTCTTGATTTCCTCCTTTGCGGTTTCAAGCTGTGCGATAGTTTCCGCCTTTTTGGTCTTAGCTGCTTCCAGTCTGGCGGGGAACTTTGACAGCTCGTTTTCAATTCGGGTCAGATTTCCGAGGGCATCAGCACCTAAATCCATCTTATGCTTTGCCTTTCCGCAGAGGTTCATACAATAATGGGCATTGACGATATCATAATAAATCTCCATTCGGAAACCTCGGTAGCTGCCAATTTCGGTAGGTGCGGACATCGGATATTACAGATTAGCATTTCGCCTGCGGCTGCCTTTCGGTGTAGGTCACACCTTTTAGGGTCATCGGGCATTCCTCGCCCTGCACATTCGTACCTGCTCCCATCTTAGGAGTAGAGCCGAACAGCACACGGACTTCGCCGCTTCTTACCTTGCCGAACAACTCTTTTTTCTGTGCATCGGTGGTCGCTTCGTGGATAAAGCGTATCTGCTCCGCAGGGGATACCACGGGCTATCAGTTTCTCCCTCATATCGTCATAGACATTGAAAGTACCGTCATTTTTCGGGGTGGACAGGTCGCAGAACACAAGCTGTGTCGCTTTGGTATCGGCGTGTTCCTCCCAGATACGGTACACATTATCCACGCAGGCATTGACTTTACTTTCTGGGTCATCTGGCAGCATCGGGTCAATCATTCTCTGGTCAAGAGCCAGTTTTCTTCCATCATTGGTTATCTTGAGCATATTGTCAATGTTCGGCTCGACAAGCCTTGCCCTGACTTTCTCAGCCCGCTTCGCAAGGGAAGCTACCATTTCGGTCTGTATCTCACTCGGCTTAGTCTTAATATTGTGGTAATTGACCGTTGGCACAGGGAGCTTTAGCATATCGGCGGTCTGTATATCCGCCACCTCACGGAACATCTTCATCAGCTCTGGCAGGTTATAGAACTTGGCAAACCTTGTCTTGGCTCGGTAATTCGTGCCTTCGGGTGCTAATTCCAGAGCTGTAACCGTTTCTCCAAAGGTAGAAGCCCAACTGTCAAAATGCTGCAAACCGTTCTGTGCAAGAGTGTCATACTGCAAGTACCTCTGAACGGAGTACAGCTCAACCATTGAATTGCTAACAGGCGTACCCGTTGCGAAAACCGTGCCACGGTTGCCCGTGATTTCGTCCAGATAGCGGCATTTCATAAAGAGGTCGCTTGATTTCTGGGCTTCGGTCTGGGCGATACCGCCTACATTCCGCATCTTGGTGTAGAGGTACAAATTCTTATAAAAATGGCTCTCATCAATGAAAAGCCTGTCAACGCCGAGCTGTTCAAAGTCGATAACCGTATCCTTACGCTTGGTGTCGTTGAGCTTTTCGAGCTTCGTCTTGATTGCCTTTCGGGTTTTCATTAGCTGTTTGACCGTGAACTGCTCGCCTTTGGAAGCCTGCACATCGTCAATGCCATGCTCAATATCATCAAGCTGCTTTTCCAACTGCTCCCTCTGGCGTCCTATGCTCATCGGGATTTTTTCAAACTGCGAATGCCCGATAATGACTGCGTCATAGTCGCCTGTGGCAATCCTGCCGCAGAACTTCTTGCGGTTTCCCGTTTCAAAATCCCGCTTTGTTGTCACAAGTATATTTGCACTCGGATAGAGCCGCAGATACTCGGAAGCCCACTGACCGACAAGATGATTTGGCACAACAAACATGGATTTCTGGCATAAGCCGAGCCGTTTGTTTTCCTGTGCGGCGGCTACCATTTCAAAGGTTTTTCCTGCTCCCACCTTATGGGCAAGAAGCGTATTGCCGCCATAAAGGATATGGGCGATGGCGTTGACTTGATGTGGTCTTAGTGTGATTTCTGGACTGATACCTCCGAAAGTGATATGGCTTCCGTCATATTCACGGGGTCGCACAGAGTTAAAAGTGTCGTTGTAATAACGGACAAGGCGGTTTCGCCGTTCTGGGTCTTTCCATATCCAATCCTGAAACGCCTGCTTGATGACTTCCTGCTTCGCCTGTGCCGCCGTAGTTTCCTTTGCATTGAACACCGCTTTTTTATTGCCGTGTTCGTCATACACATAATCAAAGATACGGGTATCACGCAGGTTTAAGGTGTCCTCAATAATACGATAGGCGGAAGCTCTTTTCGTACCATAGGTGCTGTCCGCCTTTACATTCCCCATATCGGAGCTTTTATTCTCTATGAACCAGTCTCCGTTTATCGGGGTGTATCGTACCTTTAATCTGCCTGCGGCATAACTTGACGGAGTTAAAAGCTCCATCACAAACCGCTGTATATCTTCCTGCGGTATCCAAGTTGCACCCAGACGGACAGAGATTTCCGCCGCCGAGAGGTCTTTGGGAATGACCTTTTCCAAGGCATCCACATTGACTGCAAGCTCTGGGGCATTCGTCGCAGCAAGATCCGCAACCGTCAGCTTGTTTCGGACATTTCCTGACAGATACTCGTCTGCGGCTACATAGGAAACATGCTCACAGTTCGGTACTTTGAAGATAACACCTTGTAAATCCTGCACAAGCTCAGCCTGCGTTTTGCCTGTGAGCTGCTCCATATAAGGCAAATCAACACGGGCTTTCTCCCCGATAGAGAGGGCAAGGGCTTCGCTTGCAGTTTCAACCGAAGTTACTTCTCGGTGGGGTTTGATAGTCCGCTTTGTGAACATATCTGCCTTCCGTTTGAAGTTGCCCTCATCATCAAGCACCTCCAGAGAACATAAAAGGAAGTAGCTCTCATCTGAAGCAAAAGCAAGATAGTTTCCTCGGCTGTTGATTAGACCGTATTTTGCGGTATAAACATCATACAGACGGTTGAGGTTTTCCTGCTCGGTGCGTATCATTTCCTCTGGGTAATCATCGGTCTGATACTCTATGAGCTTACGCACACAGTCACGAATTTGGATAAGTCCCTTAATACGGTTTTCTGCGGTCATCGACACAGAAGCAGGTTGCATACGGTCATTCTCTCGGAAGTAAACCCTGCCGTCCACCAGAGTAAAAGAGAAGTTACGCACATTCGGGTCAGCAGGAACGGAAAGCTCCTGCTCATCGGAGATTTCATCAACCCTATTATCAAGCTCTGGGATTTCGCCGTTTATCCTCTGAACTGCATTGGACAGAAGCTCGGAAAGTGGTATATCCTTACGGGCTTTACAGACAGGCTCAAAAGTACCAAAGCGTGTGCTTTCCATCTTTATTTCGCCCAACACCATTTCGGGGTGTTCGACAAAATATCTGTTCATCGTAACACCGTTTTCGTCCGTATCAAGGTGTACCCAGTCTGGCTCTATATCCATCACTCGGTCACGCTTTTGTAGGATAAGAATATCGCTCGTGACCTCCGTGCCTGCGTTTGCCTTAAAGGTGTTGTCTGGCAGACGGATAGCACCTAAAAGCTCGGCTCTCTGGGCAATATACTTGCGTACCTCTGGACTTGCTTTATCCATCGTACCCTTTGAGGTAATGAACATCACAACGCCACCGGCACGGACTTTATCCAGAGCCTTTGCGAAAAAGTAGTCGTGTATGAGGAACTTCTGGGCGTTGTATCGGCTGTCATTGACCCTTATCTCCCCAAAAGGCACATTGCCGAGGACTACATCAAAATGGTCGTCTGGGAGATTTGTTTTCTCAAAGCCCTCAATGGCAATGTTCGCTTTTTGGTAGAGCTGTTTCGCAAGCCTGCCTGTGAGAGAGTCAATTTCCACACCGTGGAGCTTGCTGTTTTGCATACTTTCGGGAAGCAGACCAAAGAAATTGCCTGTGCCGCAGGACGGCTCCAAGATATTGCCCTGTGAAAAGCCCAGGCGGTCAAGTACGTCATACATCGCCTTGATAACAACAGGCGGCGTATAAAAAGCGGTCAGCGTTGACTCCATAGCGGCACGGTATTCTTCTGGGGAAAGGCTGGCATATAGCTCCTTAAACTCCTCCGCCCACGCCGCATTGTGTTCATCAAATGCCATAGAAAGACCGCCCCAACCGACATACCGAGACAGGACTTTCTGTTCTTCGGGTGTGGCAAGGCGGTTTTCAATTTCAAGCTCGTGCAGCAGGTTGATTGCCGCCATATTGTTACGGAATTTTTCTTTTGCTCCGCCGATACCGATGGCATCATCGGTAATACGGAAATTATGACGGTCTGTGGCAAGAGTTTCCGTTTTTTCTTCGGGTGGTAATTCGGTTTTTTCCTGTTCCAATAGCTTTTGGATATAGCCGATTTTCTCCACTCGGTTTATCGGAAAGCCCACATTGTTCTGGAATGTGATGTCACGCAGGGACACATCACCGCTGATTTTCCCGATGCTCTCAATGAGATATTTACGGTTATCTATGATGATTTCCCTGCCTATGAGGTCATCTGTGGATTGCTCCATTTCAATGACAGGAGCTTCTGAGCCATTCACTTTATCGGCATTCGCCTGTGGTTTTTCTTCGGCTTCCTCGGCTGTCCTGTACCAATCACTTTCGGTAGCCATAATCTCATCAAGCAGTTTTTCGTCCTCTGGTTTCAGCTCGGTGTGCTGTTCCAAGAATGGGATAAACTCATCTCTGCCACGGAGCAGGCTTTCTCGGTCATCTCCATATAGCTGTTCGCCCTTTGGCGATAAGGCATAATCGTAAAAATTCTTAATATGGGCAATTAAATCGCCCTCACCATCGCCAATATCAAACCGCCCTTCATAGTTAAATTCCTCGCCGCCGATAACAGCCTTGATAACAAAATCTGTCTTGTGATACCACCCGATATTTTTATCGCCCTCACGCTCACGGTGCTGTTTCTCGTCCAAAATACCAAGCAGCTTATTCCCCAGAGCAAAGCTCAAATCCGTATAGCGGTCATTACGCTGTCTGTCATAAAAGGCAGGGTGTTCGGAAAAACCGATAGAAAACTGTATTCCGTCCTGCTTTTTCTCGGACGGTGCTTCTGTCCTCTGTTTCTCGGTTACGACCACTTTCAGATGGTCATTTGCAGGATTTTCCGTTAGCTTTTCTTCAAAGTCGGCTCGGCTGTATTCCTGCCCCAAGATAGGGAACTCGGCATTTTGCAGATAGACCTTTTCCTCGGTAAGTGTTGCAATCTCATATTTATCCGCACCGATATACACCACATCGCCCTCATTGTAGAGGTAGCGGAGTGGGTGCAGCTCCCTTAATTCCTCGGTAAACTTCCACCCATTACTGCGGCTGAAAACTGAGGTCGTTTTCCATTGTACCTGTGCAAGAAAGTCTATGAGCTGTTGAACAGTTGAGGGGTCGGACAGATGCTGTTCCATTTGCTCGGCGGTAACATCTGCAAGGTCGCTTCGTTCCACAACAGATAACAGGTCTTTTTCGTACCTGTCCAAGTCACGGATAAAGTCAGATAGCCGCAAAGCAAGGGTATCCCGTTTGTCGGCAGGCGGCAGGTCACGGTGGGCGTCGATAAAACGCTGCCTTGCTATTTTCCTCTGGGTGTCAATCTCATATTGGGGAGCTGACACGCTCTCCAGATAATCGGCATAATGGTCTTTTTCTTTCGGATTGAGATAGCGGTTATCCTTAATCAGCTCACGCAGACGCTTTTCAACCTGTGACCATTTTAACACAAGGTCGTGATTGGTATAAGTGCCGTTTCGGTCAATGGCAAGACCTTTGCTGTCATGCCAAGAATGACCGCTGAAACCATCGGGGAAGATGTGCGTACCGCCGCCCGTTCCATACTCATTTTTAAGGAACTCAATATTTTTCTGTCTGTCCTCGCCCTTTTGGAATTGGCGGTAGATGCGGTATTTTCCATCCGCAACGCCACTGCCTTTCTGAAGCACGGAGTCAATATCTTCTTTGGAAATAGCAAAAGCAGAGGCTTTTTCGTCCTCTGCTTTTGCTATCATTTCGATTTGTTCATCTACGGTTGGAAGATTGACCCTAACCTCATCCTCTTTGGCAACGCTTACTTGTAAATCAGTTCGGTCAGTATCACTTCCTCCGCTTGACTGCGGATGTTGTTCATCAGTCCGACCCACTGCATCGGTGCTTTCTCTTTCAGTTCCTCTGTCACGCCCTGCTCGGCTGAGAGCTGCTTCGTCAGAAGCTCCAACCTCTGGAGTGCTGTCTGCTCTACCTCGTGCAGATGCCCGTTCAGCCTGCCCGATGTCAGCAGATTGAGATAGGTCACTCGCTTGTGCTTCTCCAGATAATCCCTGTGCATCAAAGCGTACCTGCCAAGCGGAAGCTCTGGCTCTGTCGGTAATGTTAGGTCGGGAATAAGATAATCCCCCTGTCTGCTGTAAGTGATTTCGCTCATTGTATTCGCTCCTTTCGGGTTGTTGTCTGCCTTTATCATACTGAGCCTGCGTTTTTTGTGCAAAGGTGCGATTCTGGTCTTTTTCCGCCATTTGCACATTTCGGACAGACTGTGAGATTTCTCGTAACGCCATTTCCGCAATATCGCTCGTGGCAACGCCGATGGCGTTTATCGTTGCAGGGGTATTGAAATTTACAATATCCGCAAAATCCTCTCGGTCAAAAAACTCATTCGTATCCAGACCGCAGCGGCTGATCAGCATAAAAGCAACGCTGTTTGCTGCCAGCCGCCTGTAAATGACTTCTATATTAAAGTCGTCCAGTTCTTCCAAAAAGCTGTCTTTCGTGCAGTCCTTTAACTGAGAAAAATAGTCTTGCAGATTGTCCTCCACGGCGTTCTTTGCCGTTTCCATTAAGTCAGAAGCAAGGTCAGTGCTTTCCACATCTCCAAACCTGTCCGAGAGCCTTTCCATAACAGCCTGCTCGTATCGCTCATCCATCTGCCATATCGGAACAGGGCGGCTGCCATAATAGCCCTCGTGGGTGTCGGACACATCAAAATAGTATTTCAGCGTATTCCTGCGACCTTTCGGGTCAAATACGGCAATACCCTTGCTGTCCTTATTGACCCAACGCTTGAACTGCCTGTTCCAAGTTTCGAGCTTCGCAACAGCGACAGCATCGGGGCGTTGGGCGTATATTAAAAGCTGTTCGTCAAAACGGCATTTATAGTTGCGGCAGGCAGAGGACAGAAAGCCCTGCCACGCCTGCGGATTTTTTGCAACCGCAATGCCTGTACGCCGATACAGCTCTGTGATTAGCTGATACTTCGCAGCCATTCAACCTACACCTCCTTATCGTTTCTGTTTCAAATATTTCTGTTTACTCACTCAGCACCACCGCCAAGAAAAGAAATGACCTTGTTCGATTTAATGCTCTTTTGCAGGTCATTGATGAGAGTAATATCCCCAACCGTGATGCCCTGCATAGAAAGAATATCGTCCATAGTCATAGCGGCAATCGCTTTTTCATCGGTAAAGCCTGCTTCCAAGACCTTATTCAAGACCTTGACGGCTTTCTGATTAACAGCCATATTCTAAATCCTCCTTATCGTTCTAAATCCTTGTGCTTCGGTGTTTTCTGCGGCGTTTGTTCCGCAGGTTTCGGCTCATAGGTCGCCCCGTTTTTCTGCATACGCTCGGCAAACTCGCAGATGTGGTACAGATTGCTGCCGACTTCGGTATGGTATTCATCAATGAAGCGGCAGGGATACTCCCGTTTCTCTTCCCAAGAAGTCGTGACAATGACCTTTCCGCCGTCGGGGATACGGAACAGTTCTTTATATTGAGGGTCAATAAATCGGATACCTTGTTCTGCTTTCTGGATATGCTTATTAAGCCATTCCTTCACATAGCAATAGCAGTAAAAATTATAGTCGCCTTTGGTGGGATTGCACCGAAGCAGAAAAGCGTGTTTCTCCGTATCCACACGGAAACCGTACTCCGTACAATAGTTACCCTTGATAGCACTTTCGGGAAAATGCCTTGCAAACGCACTCATATCATAGCGGTTATGCAAAAGCCCTTTATCCTCCCGTAAAGCATTGATGACCGTATCAAGGTCTGCCTTAAATTCGTCAGATTTCCATTGTGGTCTGGTATCAAACCAAGTGGTGTAAAAGCCATAGCCCGTCGTGGCAAAGTCACCACGCAGATGCCCGATAGTGCCTGTCTGCCCCTCAAGCTGCATACTTTGGGCATAGGTGTATTTCTGTTCTGTCGGGGTTAAAGGTCTTGTCTTTATTTCATTACTCATTCGGCTGCTCCTTTCTTTCCTTTTTCTCTTTCTGCTCGTCTAAAATCTTGCGAATACAGACATCGCAGAAAATAACTGACCCATCCTTATATCGGGGATAAGGACAGGTCGTGCAGTCATATTTTATTTTATCGCTCACGGTCATCACCGTTTTTCTGCTTCTGGGCAGGCTGATTATAGGGCATACGGCACTCTGACTGGTATCGTTCATTCAGCTTTTGCCGTGCATCATCAAGCTCATTCGTGTAATAACCCCAGAAATAATTTGAGCCGCCCTTGCAGTACCAACACACATAAGGGTTGGGTGAGTTGGGATTGTGACCGATGACAAGCTCTGTACTCCCGATAGTACAGCTCTCAATGATTTCATAGTTCTGATTGGAGCGTTTTTCTTCGTCCATAAGCACCTCTCTATTCTTTGGCATAACGCCGATAGGCTTTCTCGCCCGTGGCTCTCATTTTTTGAACAGGGCGGCTCCCTGCAAGCTCTGGATACCGTGCCTGCAGCTTGCGGCGTGTCCTGCTGACGCTCTCAAAGCTCGGCAGACCGAGATATTTGTGCTGCGTCATTATCTCCGCAAGCGGCATTGCTCCTGCATCCTTCAAACAAGCATTACAAAGTGCAAGATACAGTACCATATCGTCATTTCTGGCATCTTCATTCTTTTCCAGAACAGCCCTGACTTTCTTTTCAATGGTTTTTAGGTTTCTCATCTTTACCTCCATAAAGGAAAGGGCGGCATCTTTCAGCCGCCCAAACAACTTACTTATTCTTTCTGTTACGGATATTCAGCCATACCGCCGCACCCACAATGAACACGACAAGCACGATTGCGATAATGGTTTTAGCGTCCATCAATTAGTCCTCCTTTTTCTTCTTTCTGTTCTTATAACCGACAAATCCGAGAACGCCCGCACCGACAACAGACAACGCCGCAAGGCTTACCCATAAGCCCAGATTGAAGTCATCGCCTGTTTTCGGGGTATCCCTGAACTCATTGTGCATCTGCACGATAGCCGTAGCGTTCACCTTTACCGTTGCCTGTTTATCGGCAGGAAGGATATATCCTGCGGAAGCCTTGTCGCTTACTTCGGATACGGTATAGTCGCCAATCCGCAAGCCCTCAATCACGATTTCCCCGTTCTTATCTGTCTTAAAGGTCTGGTCATAGTCCACGCCTGTCACACGGAAAGAGAAGCCCTCCACCTTGCCGTCAGAGGAAGTCTTTACGATTTTAAGAGAGCCTTTCTGTGCTGCATTGATAAAGCCAACACCCGCCTTGTTTTCCACTGTGTAGGTCTTTCCGTTCTCCTCGATGGATACGGCATAAACATCTTCATCAAGCACAAAGCCTGTCGGAGCTTTGGTTTCCTTTACCAGATATTTGCCGTAGCGGAGTTCACTCATCTGGTAAACGCCGCCGTCAAGTTCCTTCATTTCGCCAAGCAGCGTATCGTCTTTATCCAGTTTCCCATCGCCATTGGTATCGGAGTAAACCTCAAATACCGCACCAGACAGCTTGTTGTCGGGATAATCCTCATCAACCTTTGTCAAAGCGATATTGCCCTTAATGAAGTAGTTGACAAGTTCGATTTCCACAACTTCGTCCACCTTGCCAATAGTCACGGCGATTTCTTCCTCGGAGAGTACATATCCCTTCGGGCTTTCGATTTCACGGATTATCCAAGTTCCATACGGCACTTTGGCAAAAGAAAAACTACCATCATCTTTTGATGTGGTAGCGGCAATCGCATTTTCCTTTGTAAACTCGGTAGTTCCTGTCGTAAAGATACCGATAACTGCACCGCCCAGAGTTTTTCCGTCCTCATCAGATTTCTTACCGCTTACAGAGCCGTAAATAATGTCATTTGTGATAGCTTCGCCCTCGTTGGCTGTAATGCGGACAGTTTCGGTATCCTGTCCTGCGTATTCAAAAGTAACAGGGTATTTTGCATCGCTGACAATATATGCGGAGTTGGTCGAGATTTCCTGCACATAATAGCTGCCCATCGGCAGGTCGCTGATTGCTTTCCCGTGACCGCTTTCATCAAGGGAAATGACCTCAATCAGACCGTCCGCAGGAATGGTCTTTCCATCTGCGGCTGTGAGTTCCTCTGCCGCATACAAGCCAAAGGTCACATCAAAGATTTCCCCGTTCTTGCCAATGCCGTAGGCTTCATCAATGGCAAGGCTCTTGATGAGGTCGATTTCAACACGCTGTCTTTCATTATAGAAAGAAGTAGCCGTTTCCGTTACATCAACATTCTGTCCTGCATACACAAGCTCAACAGAATGGACTTTCTCGTTCAGCACCATTCCATACGGAGCTGTGATTTCCTTAACCTCATATTTTCCGAGATACAGTTCTTTGGATTTTACTGTACCGTCTTTTCCTGTCGTAACGGTATCCACAACCTCGCCCTTGTTTGCTCTGACCGTCCCGTCCAGAGTGACAATATCCTCGGCTGCGGTAATCTCATAGACTGCACCCTCAAGACCGCTGACAGAGAAAATCGGCTGATACAATCCCTTATCGCCTGCCACGGAGCTGAATACCTCGCCAGACTTTTCTACTGTAATTGTACCTTTCTGTGCCATATTGGAGCGTACTACCTCAATAACGGTAATGCCGCTTTCTTCCTCGGAATTTTCCTGCACCACATCAAAATAAACAGGCTCGGAATTTAAGACATACCCATACGGGGCTTGTACTTCCACAAGGGAATAGCCTTTGCCGTATTCCAATGTCTGCGGTGTGATAAGGTCGCCGTCTGCCGTAGTATAGAAGGTGTCAATGGTCGTCACTTCGGGATAAGTGAAAGTCATAGTCACAAGATTTCCATTCGGGTCGTAAATCTGGAAGCCTGCACCTGCATACGGGATTGTATTGCCTGTTTCTGCATCTTTCTTTACGATTTTGATATAGCTCTCAAAGTTAGCGTTGTTGATAAGGTAGCGGTAGGTCTGACCGTCCTTGCTGATAAACACATCAAAGTCTTTCATCAGTTCACGCCCCTCCCAACCAAAGGTCTGGCGGACGGTATAAATGCCATACGGCATATCCTTTGTCTGGGCAAAACCGTTCTCGTCACAGGTCAGCACATCACGCTCGGTTTCCTTTGCATTTTCATAGCTGCCTGCGGATTTGAGGAACACTTCAAATACCGCACCTTCTTCGGGTGTTTCAATCTGGGTTTCCCCGTTATCCGTATGCTTGATGAGTGCGATATTGCCATTGATGACCTGTTCATTCACATCGTTTGCGGTACTGTTCAGCTCTACCGTGTATAGCTCTGGTTCTGCACCTACCTTGTGGATTGCGGTATCCAGAAGATACCCCTCGGACGGGCTGATTTCACGGACAGTCCAATCATTATCGCAGACATAATACTTGGTCGTAAACTGACCGTTTTCATCAGTCGTGTAGGTGTCAATCAGTTCCTCACCTTTATAGATGCCGTAAACCGCACCTGCAAGGGAAGCGTCGCCCTGCGGAGAACCTGTTTCTGCATCGGTCTTTGTCACAGTCACTTGGAATTTCTTCAACACATTGTCGAAGCTGCGTTTTGTGACCTTGTTCCATTCAATCGGAGCTGTCTGGGAAGCAGGAACGACATAGCGGACTGCGGTATCCACTTCCTCAACCACATACGGGGTATCGCCACTGATAAGGACATTTTCAAACTTAGCCAGTCCGTTTTTATCAGTCACGGCATACTCGTCAACAGGCAAGCCGCTTAAAGATGTGCCATAAAGGTGGAATTTCATTCCCTCCACCAGATTGTCCTCGGAAGTCTTGACGATTTCCAGACTGCCACGCTTCAAAGTATTGCTGAAGGTCACAGTAGAGGTTTTTCCTCCGATAAGTGTGACGGTCTGAGTTTTCTGCGGCTCATAACGGTCAATGGACTGTTCTGTGACGGTATAAGTGCCAGGGTATAATCCCTCCACGGAGACAGAGCCGTCCTTTCCTGTCTTAACTGTTTTATTGAAGTTATCACCTTTGATTGTAAAAGAGATGCCCTCCACAACTCCGTCCTCAGAAGTCTTTTTGAGGGCAATCGTGCCTGTCGGCGTTTCGATATTGATATATGCAGACACGGTATCAGCATTCTCCACACCTGTTACCAAATCCTGCAAGTTCGGGTCGCCATAGGCAATGAGCTTTGCACTGCTGCTGACAGTCGGCACATTGTTCCTCTTTGCCGTAATGCGGACAGAACCGCTGATAGCTACGGTGGAGCTGATTGTCAGCTTATTTCCAGACTTCGATACACTCACATTGCTGTCAGAGCTTGAAAAGCTGTAATCGGAAAGGACGCCGTTGCTGTCCGTCAATGTGATGCTGTACTTTCCGTCCTTGTAGGCAAGCTCCTTTGTGATGTCATTCTTACCGCCCGACATAAAGCTCGGAATGGTGTTATGCTCACGCAGCATTGCAACAATCTGGTCATACACTGCCCTTGCTCCGCTGTTGGCATAATTTGAACCGAAGTGCAGGCTGTAAACGGTGGTGCTTGTCTGGTTATATGAGCCTGTGGCTTCACGGCAGCCTGTGACAAACTCCCATACGAGGGTCTGCGTGGCAAGCCATTTTTCGTCATCACTTCCCGACAGATTATTTCGGTTGCCCTGATACCCATAGAGCAGGGCAAGCCCAACCGCCTTTTTCTGATTGGCTGAAAGGGCGTTCCAAGTATCAGAGGAAGCCTTTTTCAAGGTGTTTCCTGTTTTCAGCGGTACTCCCGGCTGAATACAAAACGCATTCTCACCGTCCACAAACATACGGTACTTATAATTTCCCGTTCCGCCTGCGGTATAGCCGCCGATATTCGCACTGGAATTGTACCTCATCGCATTGCCGTTGCTGTCATAGGTGTGGGAAAAGGAAATCGTCCCGATGTCACCCGCAGCAAACGCCGTCGCAGGCATTATGGATAATGCCGTGACCGCAGCCATTACAAAAGCCGCAGCCTTTTTGAATAATTTAGGGATTTTCATAGTTACCTCCTGTAATTTGGATTGAATATTTTGCCTTACTGACCGAAAAAAGCTGCCCGTTATGGACAGCCTAAAGTATTTCTTTTCTCGGATAGTTACTGGCAGTAGTTAGGGGGTGAGGTGTGGAGAGGGGGAAGCCGAAATAATGGCTATCCACTCAAATGGGCAGACCTCGCCCTCGGTGTGTGGCTATCTCTCGTGAGCCTTATTCCGCTGCAAGTGTCGGTTATAAAACTCCAACGCCTTGACAACAAAATCCGTTTCCTGCCCTCTGGGAACAGTCTTGGGAATGAGCTTGGTTATCCTCTCGTCACGGAAAGCAGGTTTTTCCTTCTGGTTGGGCTTTTCTTCCTCCATAATGGACTGGATAACCTCGGAAGTGAGCTTGCCGTCTTGGTTATACTTCTTCATTTTGATAGCCTGTGCCAATGACGGGGTAGCATCGTTGTACTCCATTGCTTCAAGCAGGGTGTATTGCTGTTCCTCGGTCAGATAGGAAATTTCAACCGCAGGACGAAAAGCAATCTGCCTTTCATCTACCATTTGCAGGATTTCGGGAACAAGCTCCGTTAGACGGATATAGCGGCGTATCTGGTCTTTGCTTTCTCCAACAAGTTCTCCTAATTCCTCATCAGAACGCCCTTTTGATAAATTAGTCGCCAATGGCGACGCATTTTCTTTTGGGGGTCTGCCTGCCTGTCGTTTCATAGCTTCCAACCGCATTTTATACGCAAACGCTTTCTCACTCGGCAAAATAACAGAGCGTTGGAGATTACTTTCCACCATGACAATAATGGCTTCATCACGGGTAAGCTCTTTGACCTCGCATTTCAGCGTTTCAAGTCCTGCAAGTTCACAAGCCTTTTTTCGCCTGTGACCACTGATAAGCTCATACCGTCCGTCCTCTTTTAAGCGAACTGTCGCAGGGGTCATTACACCATTTCGCTTGATACTCTCAACAAGTTGTTCCATATCTTCGTCCATCAAAACCTTGAACGGGTGGTCTGGAAACTCGTCAATCTCCGATATGGGAATATCCCTTATCTTGCAGAGCTTTGCTTCCTCACGGCTTTCGTCCGTCTGAAAAAGGTCATCGTATGCGGTCAGCTCGATTTTGGTTTCTCTGCTTCTCGCCAATCTCTGCCACCTCCTTTCCAAACTGCTCATAGGCTGCGGCAACCTTGCCGCTTTTGTCGTAGGCAAAGATACTTTTGCCCTCTGCGGTAGCTTCCACCGCACGGATAGAATGAGGTATCTCGGTATCAAATACCTTGATTTTCTTACCGTATGCACTTTTGACCGTTGCCGTAATTTCCTTAGAAATGTTGGTACGGGGCATTACCATAGTCATTAAGATACCGTCTATCCGCAGCTTGGGATTGATTTGCCGCTTGACCATTGATACGGAGCGAAGCAAAAGCTCCAGACCTTTAGCCGAGAGATAGTGGGGCTGTGTCGGGATAATCACGCTGTCAGCCGCCGCCAGAGCATTGATGGTTATCATACCTAAGCTCGGCATACAATCAATAAGCACATAGTCGTAATTCTTTTTAACCTCATTGACATAGGTTTTCAGCACACGCTCACGGCTCATTGCATTGATTAGCCTTACTTCAAAGCCCGACATCTCAATGTTTGACGGAAGCAGGTCGACGCCCTCGCTATGGTGGATAATACCCTGTGAAACATCAAGCGTTTTATCGTCTATGATGTTCTGCATCACAGTAGAAAGCGTTATGGGAATATCGTCTGGTCTGTTATAACCCAGAGCCATCGTGAGATTTGCCTGTGCATCGGCATCAATCAGCAGGACTTTTTTACCCTGCTGCACCAGACTTACACCCAGATTGACCGCTGTGGTTGTTTTTCCGACACCGCCTTTCTGGTTAGTCAGAGCAATCACTTTGCAATTTGACATAGATGCGTCCTCCTTTCGCATAGATTTAGCCACTTTGTCAAGGTGGCTATGTAAACAGTACCAGAGAACGCAAAAAAGCCGCCTACTCTTAAAATCAATAAGAATAAGCGGCTTTGTAATTTGCCTTAGACATATTCAATTTTCATTCTCTTGGTCGGTGCATTTATGACCTTAAAAATAAGCTCGTCAATACAGTCTGTATATCTGCCTTGCTGAATGAGCTGATTTTTTAACTCTACAAGGCTATGTATCAAAAGTTTTCTTTCGTGGCTATCCAAATACAGATGATTAAATTTCTCTCTCATAAGCACACCTCCACTTCTTTAGCTTCATTATATTGGAAAGTAGGGGAAAGGACAAATCTGCAAAAAGGGACAAAAAATAAGCGTACCACTATTTCTAATGATACGCTTATCGTATTTAACTGTTAATCAAGGTCTATGAATACCCTTACAGTGGTATCTCTCCACTGATTTTTCCTTACATACTGTCCGTTAGCCTTTCGATAGGCTGCTGCCTGCTCGAAACTAAGCGGCAATTCAAAGGAAAGAGAACTCCTACCTATTTGCAATAGCAGCCTGAACGGGAATAAACAGGACGGAAAACACAAAAACCAGAGCCAAAAGCATGGAAATTCGCTTTTTCATTCTTTATCCTGCTTTTTCAGTAACAAGGCCATACCCCACGCAGAGAGAATAATGCCTCCCATACGCACAGACGGAATGATTTGCTCGAACCGAATATCCCAATACCTGTAATCAAACAGCTTCTCTTTTGCGGCCAGAAGTACGCGGAAGCAGAAATCCGGCACATACGGTGCCAACAGAATCAGTACAAGTCCAAGTATAAAGAGCGTCAGAATTTGCTTGCTTCGTTTTTTTTCATTTGCCACCTCCTGCAGCTGCACAATATTTTGGGTTGACAAAGTGAATAATTGGAAGTGCTTCCAGTTCCAATATACCAGATCCTATGCGATTGTCAAGGCATTTTTACACACATTATCATGCATTTGT
>VOFG01004128.1_pt1 | contig 43205 bp, 77 predicted proteins | sample 5384171 | NCBI WGS metagenome assembly VOFG01 (sample SAMN12384726, study PRJNA508395) | human gut metagenome | isolation source: healthy gut F | host: Homo sapiens
GAACATCTTATAACCTCTCAGGAATCCTCGATCGTTAAACTTATCCTCACCTCCTTTGTCGAAAAAGCATATAACTCGCCACCAAACAATTCCTTTCCCAACTTCATGATCTTCACGCTCCACGATTTGGCATCCCTCCACGCTGTCACCTGGTAATCCACGCCCTTAATTCCTTATCCCATCTCATGCGTTGCATCACCTGGTCCACGGCTCGCTGTAGTCATCAGTCACTATCCAACCTGACATTATACCGGGAAATATCCCCAGTTCATTGGTAAACGCTTGATTACCCGTTGAAAAACGATCTATCGCATGGATAACCGCCCGTAATCATGCAGAATCAAAGTACGCAACACTCCGGCCCGTTCACCTGTTGTTCGTCAATTTCAGCGTTCGTTTGCTCCTCCCGGTAATCGCTGCTCTTCTGGCCTTCCGCCAGTTTATGGTTCAATTCCCGCACGATACGGGATTTCATCTTCCGTGGCCTTATTGGTAAAGGTAACATTGAAAACGATCTTGAAATATTCCATCGTTAAAGCAAACGTCTTCCCCTGCACCGGCAGAAGCCCGATATACACGCAACATAGGCAATTGAAAATAGGTTTGAAAATGGAGAATTGAATTTGAAAAGACACTTTTGCCATTTTCCATTTTCACCTCCATTCTCACTATTAAAGTCTTGAAGTTAATATCGTTTTCACATTATCCACGTTCACATCATCGATACCGCCTAGGGCAAAATCCCCCGTTCACGGAAACGCTTTTCAATACGGTCGATCGTGTCAATACCCACGCCATAATCAGACAGGCGGGTCTTCACGCCCAATTCATTGAAAAATTGTTCCGTACGGGCAATCGCTTGATCGGCAGCATCGGGTTGATCTGTGTCAATATTCCACACACGTGCGGCATATTGCAACAATTCTCTCGACGTTTAATTTTCGTGGCATTCATCACCCGGTAAAACAATCGCCAGCGTGATTCCATGATCCAACCCGTTGAAAGCAGTCAATTCATGACCGATATGGTGAGTTGACCAGTCTTGCAATACCCGCAGGCAATCAAACCGTTCAACCCCATCGTGGCCGCCCACATGAAGTTGGCACGATCTTCATAATTCGGTTTCTCGGCATGAATCAACTTCGGTCCCAACTCAATCAAAGTCTTCAAGATTGATTCAGAGAAAACGATCTTGTATCTCAGCTTGTTCGGGAAAGTATAATATTGTTCCATAACATGCACGAAAGTGTCGACCACCCCGTTAGCCACTTGTTTCATAGGTAATGAATAAGTCACCATCGGGTCCAGTACAGAGAATTTCGGGAACACGTGGCGAGAATTGAACGCCAGTTTTTCCAAAGTGGACTGGCGAGTGATCACACCGCCACTATTCATTTCCGATCCTGTAGCCGGAAGGGTCAGTACGGCTCCCAACGGAAGTGCCGCATTCACCCGTGCGCCTTTTGCCACGATATCCCAAGGTTCATTCCCCTCGAAACAAGTTGCAGCTGCAATAAATTTCGTCCCGTCAATCACGGAACCTCCTCCTACAGCCAGAAGAAATCCCACGTTTTCCTGTTTTGCCAATTCCACGGCCCGCATCAAAGTCTCGTATTTCGGGTTTGGCTCGATCCCCCGAACTCTACAATATCAAACCCTTGCAACGCATCCATCACTTGTTCGTAGACACCGTTTTTCTTGATGCTTCCACCACCGTAGGTCATCATAACTTTCATCCCTTTCGGAATCCATTTTGCGATCTCGGCAATTTTTCCTTTCCCGAAAAGAATTTTCACGGGATTGTAATAATCGAAATTTCTCATGCTTTAAAATCGTTTATAACTGTTCCATAATTTTGGTTTCATCCTTGATACGTTTCTCCAAACGCTTTATGTAATCCGTAATATATACGGACAAATTGTCATTGATGTTATTTGCTTGTAATGTTTTCAAAGCCGCCTCCAATAAAGCTTTCGCTGACGAAAAGTTACCATCTTTTCATAGAACCATGCCAAGTTCACCGCGGCACGAGCTGCCACCTTCGGTTTCAAGTTCAAGGCCGCATTCCATATCCGTTGTGCCTCCTCGTCATTCTCATTCTCAAAATGATAGTAACCGAGATTCAACAGACGGTTATTCGTGTAAATCCTACGTTGTTCGGGGTTTCCATGTCGGCGTCAAACGTTCCGCATACTTCACCCCGTTATTGTAAAAGAAATTACAAATTATATCATAATTATTTCCCTCGAACAGCGTCTCGTCCACATCATCCAATTTATGAGTAGTTGCGGAATCCACCACAACACCATCCGGGTCATATAAACGCACGAAGAGATTGGTATCAAGCATCAACCGACTCGCACCATCCAGCCCGAACTTACAATATTCCACCGAGAGAACGTATGTTTGTCCGGAAATCTTTTCCAATGCGGCAATACCTTCCGGTGAAATCGGTGCAGGGGTATACCCGTCCGGAATATATCCCGTGTTCAATCCCAACCCTTTAACCAACAAAATAGGTTGTACCCCGTTACGTAACCCGTCACGCACCCCGTTATAGAAATGATTGACAACCTCGTCTCTCCGTAACCGCAAACTAGCAAACAACTGGTATGCGGAGAGAGAATCCGACTCATGCACCAATTTCCGGTCAATAAACAAAATCTGCGCATTCTTGTTTCCGATATTCAGCTCTCCCGGATGCAACACGTCTATATTCAACACTTTTGTAACTACTACATGAGGCTAAAAGCCCATAAATAAAACGTCCCGACTATTTTTAGCCCGGCTTTCATCTTATATTTTACACGCCTTTCCATGAAATTACTTGTTTGTTTTATTTTGAGTTTACAAAAAAAGTGAGCCACAATCACGGCCTGACTTTTCGGCAACCATTCAAATACGATGTTTTAAAAGTAGAAATATTCCGGGAAATAACCAAACGGTCATCGAGAAAAAACAACTTCCCGGATAAAGCGTGCGAATTGTCAATAAATTATTAGTTTCCTTTAGGACGGTATAAATAAACTAAACGTCGGAACACCGTTGGATATATAGTAGATTATTCATTCCTTTGCTTAACTATTTAGATGGAAAAATGAAAGAATCTGCGACTATCAATATCAAGGAACTCGCCCGGCGGGTCCCCCGGATTATACCTCGGAAAGTCTAATCATTTATAACCATGTGACCCATGAAAAAAGCATTCATTGGAGAAGAAATCAGTAGGCAGGGGATTCATCGTGACAGAAACCTGTTCTTTTTTCGCTTTTTGCACCCGGGGAGAAGCGGAAATCATGATCAATACTCAAAACTATCATATTAAAAAGAACCACTTGATTGTCATGTTCCCAAGCAAGTCATCAAACCGATTCATACAACACTGGATTACGAGACAAAGATTATTTTCATCTCGTCAGACTACTTCAAAGAGAAATGCCAAGAAATGATTCCCTTTGCGATTTAAAAAAAATGCAATTCCATCCGGTTGTTGGACTTAAAGAGGGTGAAATTAAACTATTGGAATCATATTATTCACTATTATCCAGGAAAACAGATAAACTGAATCCTCATTTTTTTCTGAACTAGCCGTACATAAACTAGCACATGCTTTATTTTATGATCTTTACAATTTCGTTTATCGTCATATGCAAGATAAAGATTTTGAGTTATCACACCCCAATAGCATATTCAACCGCTTCATCACGCTCGTCGAAGAATATCACCTCAAAGAACGAGACATTATTTTTCTATGCAAACAAATTATGTCTAACCCCTAAATACCTATCATCCGTCATTCATGCCGCTAGCGGAAAATTTGCAGGGGGAATGGATTGACGATTACGTGATCACACTGGCAAAATCCCTACTTGTTTCAAGTACCAAGACCATACAGGAAATCGGTTATAGCCTGAATTTCCCTTCTCCATCCACCTTCACGAAATTCTTTAAACGCATCATGAAAATGTCTCCACGGGAATACAGGAACAATCAATTAAACAACACAACACGCAAAATATCATGATTGACCAGATAAACTTATTCACTGGCGGCGCATCTATTCAATACAGTATAATATTAAACATTATTCTATTGGCCGCTATCGTCATTCTCTCCCTCATTTTCTACTTGATAGCACGAAAGCGGAAACACGAAAGACTGGTAAAGAGAGAAGCAATTAGACACGCAACAAAAGTTCGCTCGAGAACTTCTTGATTCCGTACCGGCGGGATTTATTCTATTAACCCCGAATGGGACATCAAACAGGTAAATCGTCAGGCCGCTACCGAACTCGGGGTACAGAAACAAGACATAAAGAATAAAAACATTCGGGAAGTATTTTCAATTTTCCATGAGAATATCAATATTTTGGACGAACTCTTGGGACGCTTGCAAAAAGACGAGCAGGAAGTTACACTCCCACCTGACACGTTCATTTACGGGACCATCAATACGATCTCTTTTCTGGTGAAAGGTTATTTCAAAAAATGTTACCGGGGAAAAAAATTCAAATTATATAATATTTACGTTTCGAAACGTCGTGACGGAACTTACCCAAGAATACGTGTTAAACATGCTTTACCGCACGAAGATATTTCCTTGGTCATATGACACGAAATGTAATCTGATGACTATTGATCCCACGTTATTTCGAACATCTTGGCATTCCGGCCGGGGATTGTACGCTGACAAACGAACAATTCGCCCAACTGGTACATCCCAATGATATTGCCGGGTAATCACGGCTCTTACGCTCACTGTTCATGGAAGTTTAATCGAGACCCCCGTGAGCTACCGTCTTCGGCGAGGCGACGGACAATGGGAATGGTTCGAAGCACAATCTACCTACCTCGGTCAAGGAACCCGGATTCCTTTTCGGCTTGTCGGTGTCTGTATGAGTACACAGGAACACAAGAAAATTGAAGAAGAATTAACCATTGCCCGTGACAAGGCACAACAAAGCGATAAACTTAAAAGTGTATTCCTCGCCAACATGAGTCATGAAATCCGGACACCATTAAATGCCATTGTAGGCTTTTCCAATTTACTAGTTGATGGAGATATGGCCTTCAAGAAAGAGGAAGTCAAAGAATTCTTATCACTGATCCAACCTGAATTGCGAACAGCTACTGGCACTTATATCCGACATACTCGATCTCTCAAAAATAGAATCAAACACGATGGTTTTCAACATAACGGAACAACCGCTTACACCTTTTATTACAAAAACATCTTACGAGCCCCAACAAATAAACGTCCCGCAAGAGGTAGAATTACTTCTGGACCTTCCTGCAACCGACACGATCATCACAACCGATCCCCTACGCTTAAAACAAGTCATTAACAACTTAATCAACAATGCAATTAAGTTCACCTCCAAAGGAGCAGTCACACTCGGTTACAAGCAGAATAACGATCAGGTTTCCATTTTCGTGAAAGACACAGGTAGCGGAATTGACGAAGATAAAATAAACCGTATTTTCGAACGTTTCTATAAGGGCGACAATTTTGTTCAAGGAACAGGCCTAGGCTTGGCAATCAGCCATACAATCGTAGAACATTTAAAAGGGACGATCACGGTAACCTCCGAAATTGGAAAAGGCTCCTCATTTCACGATTCAACATCCGATAAAAAAATGGGGTATTGAAATTTCAATACCCCTATCGTCTCCATCTGCGACAATTATAACCAAACTTTTAGGCGGATATTACATATTCATTCCCCCACAAACGTGGATTGTCTGACCTGTCACGTAAGCAGACAAGTCAGAAGCCAAGAATACGCATACCTTCGCAATGTCCTCCGGAGTACCGCCTCTCTTCAATGGAATTTTAGCAGCCCACTCCTTACGCACGTCCTCAGACAATTGCGCGGTCATATCGGTAATGATAAATCCCGGAGCAACAGCGTTAGCACGAATATTACGAGAGCCAAGTTCTTTGGCCACGCTCTTCGTGAATCCGATAATCCCGGCTTTAGATGCAGCATAGTTTGCTTGTCCGGCATTACCACTCACTCCTACCACGGAACTCATGCTGATAATGGAACCCTGATTTCTGACGTAACATAATGGCAGACACGGCTTTCGTGAAATTAAACACAGACTTCAAATTCACGTTGATCACGGCATCCCATTGTTCTTCACTCATACGCATTAACAAGGTGTCTTTCGTGATACCAGCATTATTTACAAGTATATCTACACGTCCGAATTCTTTAACAATCTCATCCACGGTAGCATTCGTAGCCGCGAAATCAGCAGCATTGGAAGCAAACATTTTAGCTTTCACACCCAAAGCGGCAATTTCTTTTTCGGTTTCCTGAGCTATTTCATCATATCTTAAATCGGTGAAAGCGATGTTCGCTCCTTGACGGGCAAATTCCAATGCCACAGCCTTTCCGATTCCTCGTGATGCCCCCGTGATAATGGCGGTCTTTCCTTCTAATAACTTCATAATTACAGTTTTATTTAAACCTAAATTTAAACCGGAACCACTTGTCAAGTGATCCCGCGGCGGGAAAATCCCACCCGATCAAGCGACAAAGTTAGTGATTTAATTCAAACCAAGAAATTATTTTCACTTTCACGATTGTTTATTCTCCTAAAAAGCATTACATCGAGAAATAATTGTTTATTTAAAAGTTACACTTGTAATTACAAGACTATTTTATATTACCGCAAACCAATAACAATACGACATGAAAAATAAAAAACGGCTAAAAATGTTACTCTTCTCACTGGCAATTCTATTTACAGGATGCGATTACTGGTGTCAAGACGAATACCACGTGCTCAACAACACGGACGACACGCTCCAGATCATCGTGAATTACGACACGCTCCGGTTATATGGGGAATGGCAAACCGGAGGAAAACATGGACTCTCGATTGACGACACCACTCATGTCGTGTACCCACACTCCAAAATAGTACTGGAAGAAGGAGCTGAATTATGTAGTAAATACTATAAACCGGACGATTACAGGTTTGAAGAAAACGACCTTCAATTCTGGGGAAAATGGATCCAACATATCTATGCCAATACAACTCCGTGGAATACACTTACTGGAAGCCGGAAAATGGACATTCAAATCCAAACGAAGATTAAGAAAATACGAACTCACTTTTGACAAACACGAATAAAAATATGGAACAAGAAGATTCAACTCAACAAACAAGAGCATTCCCCAACGTACACAAAAGGAGACATATTATCTTGTTTATAAGACAGAAGAACATAAGAACAAAAAAGAAATATGGAAATAGAAAATCTGATAAAAACTGTTATTCAGTGTGCTTATGATGTAAGAACACATCTTGCTGCGGGTTTTCTTTTGAGAATGTTTATCAGAAAGCATTGATAATAGAATTAAAAGAAAAAGGTATTCATGCAGATACAGAAACTCCTATAAATGTATATTACAAAAATGAAATTGTAGGAGAATTTAGAGCGGACATAATCGTAGAAGGAAAAATAATCATTGAGCTTAAAGCGGTACAACATCTCCTTCCCATACACGAAACCCAATTAGTAAATTACTTAACCGCTACCAATACAGACCACGGCTTATTAATAAACTTTTGGTGAACGTATCGAAAATAAAAAGAAAATTCAGAGAATATAAACATATATAACCACCCATCAGAAAAATATGTACTTTTGTCTTTATGTCAAAAATAAAAACTTGTCTATGATGGAAATAAGCCAAGCAGCCCTAAAATTTCAGGATGTGTCAATCGCACCGATGCATACGGTGGAACACCTACTAAATTCTCAGATGGTCAAATACTTCCATTGTGAACGTTCCTTCTCTGCCCATATCGAGAAAAAAAATCTAAATGTGATTACCACTTCAAAACGACACCTTCTGCCGAAGACATTGCCACCGTGGAGCAAGCGGTAAACGACATTATACAACAAAACATTAACGTGGAAGAAATTTTCTACCCGATCGATCAGGTTCCGGCAGGCATCAACCTTACCCGCCTTCCTGAACCGGGTATCAAGACTGTGCGAGTAATTCGTATCGGGGATTATGATCAATGCGCCTGCATCGGACTTCATGTCACTAACACGGCCGAGATCGGCACTTTCCGCATCATCTCGTTTGATTTCAATGATGGAGTATTGCGTATTCGTTTCAAGCTCGGGAAAAATGAAACAAGAGTAAATAATAAACTTTTCTCCGGAAAATGAACTTTTTTGTAATGTCTGCATTACAAATTGATTATTTATTTCTACTTTCGCGCTAACGATTGCGAGTAACTATATATTTAAAATAAAAATATCATGAATCTCCTTGAACAAATCAAAGAAAATGCGAAGAAGTGCAACAAACGGATTGTACTTCCGGAAGGAACAGAAGAACGTACGTTGAAAGCAGCCGATATCTTGATAGCTGAAGGTATTGCTCAAATCATCTTGATCGGTAATCCGGCTGAAATTAAAGCGTTGGCCGAGAAATTCGAGTTGAAAAAACATCGGTAAAGCCACAATCATCGATCCCGAAAATCACGAGAAGAAAGAAGCGTATGCAGACCTTTTGGTTGAACTTCGCAAGAGTAAAGGTATGACAAAAGAACAAGCACTGAAACTCGTTCTTGACCCGCTATACCTTGCCACTTTGATGATTAAGAGCGGGGATGCCGATGGTGAAGTTGCCGGGGCAAAAATGCTACCGGAGACGTGTTACGTCCCGCGTTACAGATCGTGAAAACCTTACCGGGTATGTCTGTTGTATCAGGAGCATTCTTGTTATTAACCAACAAACCGGAATATGGAGAAAACGGCCTAATCGTATGTGCCGACTGTGCCGTACTGCCTAATCCGACCGCAGAAGAATTGGCCCAAATCGCCGTGGCTACTGCCGGAACAGCCAGAGCGATCGCTAAAATCGAACCGAGAGTTGCCATGTTAAGTTTCTCCACCAAAGGATCAGCTAAAAACGAATTGGTTGACAAAGTAGTAAAAGCAACTGAACTCGCTAAACAAATGGCTCCCGACGTGATGATCGACGGTGAAATGCAAGCTGACGCAGCCCTCGTGGCATCGGTAGGTGCCAGCAAAGCCCCGGGCAGTCCCGTGGCCGGTAAAGCTAACGTATTGATATTTCCGAGTCTTGAAGTTGGAAACATTAGTTATAAACTCGTGCAACGTATTGCCGGAATTGAAGCGGTGGGTCCCGTCCTCCAAGGAATGGCAGCCCCGATTAACGACCTGTCAAAGAGGTTGTTCTGTGAGCGACATCGTGAACCTTGTTGCCATCACGGTAAATCAGGCAGCGGCAAAATAGACTTTTATAGACTCAACAAGTATTACCATTTTCAAATTAAATTATAATGAACGTATTAGTTTTAAACTGCGGTAGCTCCTCTATTAAATATCAATTTGCTTGACATGGCAGGAGAACCGACGTTACTCGCTAAAGGATTGGTGGAAAAGATCGGTTTACCCGTGGGAAGTTTCACTCACAAACCGGAAGGAAAAGATAAATACGTGGTAGAAGAACCTATCGCGGACCATACAGCCGGGATCGATCTGATCTTGAAAGCTTTGGTTGACCCGAAACATGGGGTAATCAAGGCCTTGACGGACATTAATGCCGTGGGACACCGCGTAGCTCATGGAGGTGAATTCTTCGCCAAGAGCGCCCGTGTTGACGAGGATGCCAAGAAAAAGATCGCTGCTTGCTGCGAATTGGCTCCCACTTCACAATCCCGCAAACTTGAAAGGAATCGAGACCATGGAGAAAACTGTTACCGGGTATACCCCAAGTAGCAGTATTTCGACACGTCATTCCACCAAACTCTTCCGCAAGGAAGCATATATCTACGGACTCCCATACAAATACTACGAAAATTATCGTATCCGTCGTTACGGATTCCACGGCACCTCTCACAAGTTCGTGGCAGAAAAAGCATGTAAAATACTGGGATGGAATATTGAGGAGAAAAAATCATCACTTGCCACTTGGGTAACGGTTCATCCATAACCGCCATCAACAAAGGTAAATCCGTTGACACCTCCATGGGTTTCACTCCCAATGCTGGTGTGATCATGGGAACCCGTACGGGAGACCTTGACTTGGGAGCATTATTGTATATCTGCGAGAAAGAAGGTTTAAACGCAGCACAGGCAAACGACCTAGTAAATAAGAAATCAGGATTGCAAGGAGTATCTGAAGTTTCTTCCGATTGTCGTGACTTACAGGCTGCAGCTGAATCCGGAAACGACAAGGCTCGCCTCGCCCTTGATATTCTTGCTTATGACGTGAAGAAATACGTGGGTAGCTATGCTGCCGCCCTAAACGGAGCGGATTTGATCGTCTTCACCGGGGGTATCGGGGAAAATGACAGTGAAGTACGTGAACAAGTATGTACCAACATGGAATACATGGGTATTCACTTTGATGTTGCCGCCAATAAAGGCGTTCGCGGACAAGACAAAGTACTGTCTACCACTGATTCCAAAGTAATTGTGATGAGCATCACCACAGACGAAGAATTGGTTATCGCAACAGATACTATGAATCTAGTGAAATAAGCTATTATTTCTATATAAAAAAGAACGATCTGCATCACAGATCGTTCTTTTTTTATTTACGTTCAGTCATCATGCTTGAAAAAGACAACTGATTGATTTTCTTGCCAGTTAAAACTTGGATTTCCCGAATCTTAGACTGTTCCTCTTCCGAACAGAACGTCACCGCTGTACCGAGATGTCCCGCACGCCCGGTGCGCCCTGATACGGTACGTATGTTTCAGCCACATCAGGCAGATCATAATTTATGACTATCTCCAACTCCTGAATATCAATTCCTCGAGCTGCAATGTCAGTGGCCACCATCACACGGATAGCCCCTGCCTTAAAGTTCGACACAAAGCTCGCTGGCGTTGTCCTTGTGATTTATCCCCGTGAATCGCCTCACTCTTGATTCCGGATTTCTTCAACAAACGTGATATATTATCCGCCCCGTGCTTGGTACGGGAAAAACAAGCACCGACTTTTTCTCTTGTTTCAACAAGGAAACAAGAAGTTTTTCTTTTTTCCGGTTTCTCCACGAAATAGACACCTTGTTCCACCGTGTCGACAGCAGAAGAAACCGGGGTTACCTCCACCCTTGTCGGGGTTGAAAGAATACTTCTCGATAAATTCACTATATCTTTAGGCATCGTTGCCGAGAAGAACAGTGTCTGACGCTTTGTTGGCAGTATGGGTAACAAACGTCGTATATCCGCAATAAATCCCATATCCAACATCCCTGTCGGCCTCATCCAGAACAAAATGCGTGATCGATGAAAGATCCACGTATCCCTGCCGGATCAAATCGAGCAAACGTCCCGGTGTGGCAACAAGAATATCCACTCCCGCCTGCAACTGATCAGTCTGCGGTCCTTGTTTCACTCCGCCGAATATAATCGCATACTTAATCCCCGTGTACTTCCCGTAATCTGTGATATTCTCTCCGATCTGGATTGCCAATTCTCGAGTTGGCGTTAAGATTAAAGCCTTAATAGCCCGTCTTTTCACGAGATGCCCTTTATTACCTTGTGTTTCCAAACTTTTCCTTCGAACGATCAGCGAGCAAATGTTGCAGGATCGGTATAGCGAACGTCGCTGTCTTACCGGTTCCGGTCTGGGCAATTCCCAGCATATCGCCACCACCAAGAGCCACGGGTATACCCTTCTCTTGTATGGGGGTGGGCTTTTCATATCCTTTTTCACAGATAGCCTTTAAAATAGGCTCTGCAATTTCTAATTCCCTAAATGTCATAATAAATAATTGTTACGTTTAAAATTGCCTCCAGCCATTTTCGGTTCGTACATATAAACCTACTCGGGCAAAGAAATTGTCTGAACAAAGAAAGCTTACAAAGGTCAATTCAACGATGGAAAGAGCCGAACGGAATATGTCCGGAAAATACAAAGAAGATAAAGATCAAAATGAACTCACAATGTTTCATGATACAAAGATAGTCAATATAATTCAGTTTACACCATATTTCTTGGAATAATTACAAAAACCTTGTCTTAACAGCTTATTTCTCAGAAAAAAGAACGTTTACTTCCTTTCATCTGTCGAATTCATTATATTTGCCAATCAATCATTAAAAAAGTAAAAAGATGGGCGTATTTCGTAAATTTCCCGCACCTTTTGGGTAGCTAATACTATTGAATTATTTGAACGCTGGGCATGGTATGGTTTCTTCATGCTTTTTGCCAATTACCTCACGGGATCATCCGACATGGGTGGTCTGGAATTCACACAAAGTCAAAAAGGAATCCTGATGGGTGTGGGAACGGGAATACTCTACTTCCTGCCCGTCTTGACCGGGGCCATAGCAGACCGCTACGGTTACAAAAAATACTGGCCCTCCTTTCGTGATCTACACGTCCGCCTTCATCCTCTTACCCATGTTCTCCACGTTCACGGGAGTATTCCTCATGTACCTTTACTTGGCTCTGGGTGCCGCCCTGTTCAAACCGTCATCTCGGCCACGATTGCCAAGACCACAACGGATGAAACAGCCTCCATGGTTCGGCATACTACTGATGGTTAACATAGGCGCCTTTTTCGGACCGATGGTCACCCTTTGTTCAAAGGATCGTCAACCTCGTGTTCTATGTATCGGCTGGTATTATCGCACTGAACTTCGTGCTACTTCTTTTTACAAGGAACCCCACCGGGGAGTCGTGCAACAGACTTCTCTCACTCGCACCTTCGGGGGACATATTCCGGAATATGTTCAGTATCGTGAAAACTTGAAATTCGTGGTATTCCTGCTCATCGTGGCCGGATTCTGGACCATGTACAACCAACTCTTCTTCACCCTACCGTCTTTATCTCGCAATGGATAGACACGAGCGTGTTGTACCATTTTTTGAAAAGTATATCCCTTTCATCAGCACCAACTACAGTCCGGCTCCGGGAGTTATGGATGCCGAATTCGTGACAAACTTCGATGCTCTACATTATCATTTTCCAGATTATCGTCGAGTGTGATGCGGATGAAAAACCCTTAAATCATGGATTCTTGTCTGCTCCATCGGAATGGCCCCTCACCCTGTTCTCGCAAAACGTGCTGTTCACGCTAGTTGCGATACTGATCTTCTCGTTGGGCGAAATGGCCGGATCACCGAAAATCACAGAATATATCGGTCGAATCGCCCCACACGACAAAAAGGCCCTCTACATGGGCTACTCCTTTATCCCCGTTTTCATCGGTAACGTCTTTGCCGGAATCATCTCCGGTGTAGTTTATCAAAATATGGCGGATAAAGTGATGATCACTCGTCAGTTTGTTGCCGAAAAAGGCCTCCAACTACCGAACGGTTTGTCAAATAACGCCTATTTCGATCATGTAGCCCAACAGGTCAACCTCACCCCTCATGAGTTAACCAACCTACTATGGAACGAGTATTCCCCCTCCAACATATGGATGGTAATACTGGCTATCGGACTAGGCACTACCTTGTTGCTCTACATTTACGACCGGGTGATAAATAAAACTAAAAGATAAAAACTAAAGGATAAAAGTTTAAAATCTTAAATCTTAACATCCTCATTCTGCAGCGGACAATCAATAAAGCATTATATTTGCCCTCCATATATTTGCCCTTTTCCATAAAAAGCGTAATTTTGCGGGGTGAAAAGTAGTGCGATTAAAAAATGAGGTGTGAACACGCGGACATAGCATACAACGCCGTGCGCCCGCTGGCAAATACGGTGGAGGAAAGAAAAAAAATACGCTTTCCCCGCTATTTTTATGCCTGAAAATTTGGCGGTCTGCCAAATTCTTCTAAACACACACCATTGCGCCGTCTGTTCTTCGCACGTAATATACTTATTTTCAGTTCCTACGCAAATAGCGTATCCTTTTTCTTTTCCGGAAATATCCTATTCATTAAGCGGGAGGGCGGTATGTGGTTGAACATTTATACGCTCGTCACCGTTGTCTCGGCTATTATCCTGACAGCTTTTGGGTTCCAGTTGTGCGGAGTCGATATTTCACGCAAGGAGGAAACGCGGAAACTGCGCACGTCACGCGCGATACTGACCGCCTCTTATTTCATCCTTGCCGGGGCGACTATTGCGGAACTCCTCGTCAATAGGGGAGGGCGACCCGAAGCTCATAGCCGCACTCACCCTCGCAACCGCCGCCTACCAGTCGCTGCTGTTTACCGCCACGCTGTTCATCTTTATCTGTCCGCTGTATGTCACCCGGCGGCGGGTGTGGACGCAGGTCGGTATCGTAACGGCGGCGGTAGCCCTGTTCATGCCCGTTGCCCTCGCGACCGATGCGGGCTGGATATTTCCGGTAGCGCTGGCGGCCTATGCCGGGCAACTGACGTATTACACATGGCTCTTTTTCGCCGGAAGTATGCCGAAAGCCTCGCGCAGTTGGAGGATTATTACGACGAGGAGCAGGACCGCGGCTGCGGTGGACGAAATTCGGGTTTTACGCAGCCCTTGCCGTCGGGGTGGCGGCCAGCGTGTCGATGTGGTTGCCGCCGATGGTTTATAATCTTTTTCACGGTGGGATACGTCCTTTTACGGTGGTTCACCAGCCGTTTCTCAACTACGCGGCAAAGGTGAATTATTACCTGCCCGCGCTGACGGAACAACCGGAAATAAAACTGGAACCGGAAGAACCGGAGCAAACCGTCGGTACCGGAGATTGCCGTCGAGGAACTTCCCGCGGCGGAACTGCGGGGAAAAGACGGAACGGCTGCGCGTGACGCTCGAACAATGGGTGGCCGACAGGGGATATGCCGTGCAGGAAGACAGACGCGAACAGATTGCGCGGGAATTGGGCACGACCCCGACTTTCTGCGGTGGTATTTCAGCACGCAGATGTCGCAGGACTTCCTGCCGTGGCGTGGGGCTGCGCATCGAGTACGCCAAGGAATTATTGTCGGAAGAACTCGGCATGTCAATGAACGAACTCGCGCAAAAGGTCGGGTTCAATACACGAGGGAATTTTATACCTATTTCAGAAAGGTTATGGGAGAAACCCCGACCGAATACTTAAACCGGATAAAACTGAAAAACTGAACCGAAAGTTGATTCTCAAAAAGCCTTTGCCGTACCTCCGTGGCAAAGGCTTTTTGCTTTGTCCGAAGTGGTTTATTTCGTAATCGAATGAAATAAACCAGTTTATTTCGTATTGCCACACGAGATAAACCACCTCCGCTCTTGCCGTGAATGCGCGTTCCGGTTACTTTTGCCTTTAATCCGCAAGGGGAAGACACACCGTGACTGCCTCGCCCCGGCGGACACCCCCGAAGCGATAAAACAAAACATATCCTATTCATATTAAAAATAGAAACAAAATGAAGACAAGAAACTCTATTGGCGGCAACACTGGCCGCAACGCTTGCCCTCGCAGGATGCAGTAAGAATGACGAGCCGGACGAACCAACCCGTGCCGCGGTGAACATCGGACCTCCATCGGAGGAACTACCGACGCCAAGCTTCGGCAGCCGTGCCGCCATCGGCGCGGACGGCAGCGGAAACTTTGAAGCGGGCGACGTGCTGGGGCTGTACGCCACCGCGGGCACCACCGCCAAGCTCGCCAACAGCGCCTACACCGTAGGCTCGACCGCCCTCTGGTGGGACGAGTTGAGCATGACCGACCCCGTCGCCTTCGCCGCCTACTACCCGAAAGCGGAGGCTATCACAGACCCGGCGGCAACCATTTTCAACGCAGCCACAGCCACGAACAAAGACCTGTTGCTCGCCACGCCCGTCACGGCGAGTAAGGGTGAGGACGTCGCGCTCGCCTTCCGCCACGCCATGCACCGCCTCACGGTGAACCTCTCCACGGACATCGACGGCTGGAACCTCGCCACGGCACAGGTATCGCTCGCGGGCATGAACGCCTCCGCCACGGTGAACATCACCGCAGGCACCGTCACCCCGGCGAAGCTGACGCGACGGACGGCGACCGGGCACCAAGACCGGAGCCTCCACCACTTTTTGTCGTTGCCCCGCAAAAAGTGACTGCCGATGCCGACTGGATTCAAATCACGATGGACGGCACAGTATGTCTATAAAGTACCCGCCTCGATCACCCTGCCCGGCGGCGGCACGGCACCCCTCACCGCCCTCGAAAGCGGCAAGACGCTCACCCTTAACCTCGCCCTCACCCGCATAGGACATCGCCGCATGGGACACGCAGGCCACCATCGACGGCGAGATTAACATCGGCGGTGGCGACATCGACATGACCGCCATGGATGCCGCCGGGGTGAAAGCCGCCATCGATACCGCTATCGCCGCAGGCATCACCGAGTTCAAGCTGACAGGCCCTATCGCCAATTTAGGAATAAAGGAAGATTATACTCTATCAACGAGCAATCCTTTCTACGATACAGGAGTGACCAAGGTGGACTTGTCGGGCGTGACGGGCTGGCAAACCGTGGCATACAGCAACTTCCCGGATTCACATCCTCTGTAGCCGGCCTCCCCCGCCTATACCTTTTATGGGTGCGCGGCCTTGACGGAAGTCGTTCTTCCCGCCGAGGTAAAAGCCATTGGCGCCGGGGCTTTAGTTGCACATCGCTCTCCACCATCAATCTGAAGGACGTCACCCATATAGGAAAGCAGGCTTTTGGTTTCTGTGAGGCATTGACGGTCGTCGATTTGTCCGCGGTCATCAACCTTTACATGGAGGCTTTCAAGGGACAGGCCTCACCGCCCTCTCCTGCCCGAAGCCCTTGCCATCAGCGGCGGCCTTACGGCTGACAACAGGTAGCCATACCGGCTCTTTCGGGGATTGCGAATCGCTGGTTTCCGTCAATGCCCCGATCGACAAGCACGGGATACAAATCATTTTCGGGTTGTTCGGTACTCACGGCGCTGACCCTTTCGCGCTGACGGAAATCAATGATCAGGCGTTCTACTCCAAGAAGCTGACAACGGAGAATGAAGGCTTCGGCTCGCGAAGAAGGTGACAACCGTAGGGGAGGATGCGTTCGGTTATTGTACCGGGCTGACGAACCCGGAGTTGCCGAAAGCCACCCTGATTAACAGCCGCGCTTTCACCGGATGTACAGCCATGGAAGCTTGAAACTACCGGAAGCCACCAAATTCGGGAACTACATCGTGAACCGTTGCAAGACCTCACACGGATAGGGGAGGCGACCGCCTCCGGAGCATTTACGGACAACAGCGGAGATCTATCCTTGAACGTTATGGCTGTCTTCGGCAGCCAAGGCACCGGCGATCCGTTGATGCCGCCAACTGCGCCCTCGTCCTCAACGCGGACAAAAACACCGGCGGCACGGGCAGCCCCCACCGTGAACGGAACGACGTGGGCTAACGCCACGTGGAAGAGCATCACGAATCCGTAACATCCAGCTCGTTTCCCGAAGTTTAACTTCGGCACGGTCAAAAGCCAGACATTGGCATCGTCAAAGTTAAACTTCGGGAAAGGGAAGCGGAACGACAAAACCGGCAACGCCGGTGACGGTTTGCCGAACGGCGCGAACGATTATACACTCATCCCCCCGTCCCGATACGGAAAGGAGCAGGCAAGGGCGGGCGGGGGGCTATCAAGCATTAAAACAAAAGTATTCACACTAAAAACTAAAGCTTATGACACTGATGAACAAATGGTACATCCGGCGTGACTTTTCAGTCGCCGCCGCCAAAATGGGCAAGAGAGGCATCGCCCCTCCTCCGACGAGCCGCCCGCCGACGCTTTGTTCTGGGAAATGTGGAACGAATGCGAAGATATTGCCCGACAGGTGCTTGATACCGACTACTTCCGGGGCATACGGGACAACAACCTCGACCCGAACGCCTACGGCTCGCTGATGGTACAGGACGCCTATTACTGCTTTTTTATGCCGCCGCCGCATCCCATCCGTTGGACGACGTATGCAGCGACTTCCTGAAAGGCAAACGCGAAAGCTACGAAGAATATAATCTTTTACTACCACGGGCCGTGGCACATACGCGACACCGCAGGCGTAATCCCCGGTACCCCCATCAAGGACTATGCCGACTACGAAGCCCATGTGGCAGGCCACCTCGATTCGCCCCTACCTCTTCTGCGTGATGCTCCCCTGCGAATACCTGTGGAACTGGATAGCGAACCAACTGCTCCCGACAGCCTCCCCGACGGTCTCTACTATTTCTGGATAGAAGGCAACGGCGGAACCCCCGACGGCGCCTACCAGATGGCGAATATGCTCGAAAACTACCGCACGCAGATGGATGAAGAGCAGGCTAAAGAGATATTCCGTACCGCCATGCAGCACGAACTTGAAGTATTTTCAACAGCAACCCAATTAAATACCAACGCATTATGGCTTCGCAAAAATACATTTTAACGGAAATTAAAAAGGGCTACAACCTCTCATGGTATGTCTGCTCGCAGTGTTATTACGCCGGAACGATAAAACTGTACGACGACACGGGAAAAGTATATTTCACCTGTTCCAAAACAAGCGGAAGCACCTCCTACCAGTCACTGGCACAGGGACATGACGACTTCACGGGCAACGAACTATACCTATCCGTCGAAATCCCCCAAAGCACTAAAATCCAGCAAAGCATCACCGCCAACAGCGTCACCGACGCCCATGCGGCTAAAAGTGGGGACAGGTTTACGGCTTCTGCATCGAGGACTCCACCGACGAGGACTACAACGACTTTTATATCGACGTGGTGGGCTGGGCAAAAAAAGGATAAACTGGAAAATCCAGACGGTATTGTTGCAGCAGTGCCTATCCACACGCAGGAACATGTCGAAGTCGGTGATGAACGCCGGAGTAAGTTCTTTCAGGGCGATGTCGCTCATGTGATAGCGTTGGTATATAAATTCCTTCAAATGTTTATATACGGTTTGATACTTGCTCAAGCTGGATTTTGATTTCATCCCGGCTTCATATAGCTTCTAGTCCTCGTTGAAACGCTCGAACACCTTAAGCAGAGTGTTTTGGCGGTGTTCCAACCCTAAAAAGGCGTTTTTCACCTTCTCCGCCGTCACGAAATTATCCCTGTCCATGATCTCCTGATAGTGCCCGTTGATTTTTACCCGTATCTTATCCAGCATGCGGTTGGTCTCCAACGCTACGGTGCTACGCCCCTGTGGCACGACCTGTTTTCGCGTCCCAGATTTTTGCATCGACGGTCAGTTTGCAACTGAATTGCGTTTGCGTGCCGTCGATGGTAATTCTTCCCATAACCGGGGATGAACCGTCGTTCTTTACCACTTGTCTTGAGATAGAAAATTGTCGAAAATGTACTCTTCATAACTCTACTTTTTTAAGTTTCAAAATTAAGTTGTGTAGAGTTACCCGTTGTTACGCAAAACACTGTGTACCACAGAATAAGAACGGAATTATAACTTTTTTCAGCCGTTTTACCGAAAATCACTAATCATATAACGCTTTTCAATTGCCTTATCTTCCGAAAACCATTAAATTACAAGTCGTTAGCCTTTCCTTTCGTGTCTATCTCATAACCTGAATGCGTGGTTACGGATTAACGTCGCTCGGTTTCTTGGCTTTTGAACGGTTTTCGTTGGCTGCCCTGTTTCCGCCTTCCACTAAACCTCTGTTTTTCAATTCTATTTCTGTTCTTTTTCGCTATCTCGATTTTTATACTTACTTTTGTACTCGTAACACTAAAATAAAAGCAAAACATGAAAAAGAGTTATATTGTAATAGGAGTAATTATCGTCATCGTGATTGGAATCTTCATGTGGTTCAAAGGAAGTTACAATCAGATGGTAACCCGGAGTGAGAACGTATCCTCCCAATGGTCGAACGTGGAAAATCAATACCAACGTCGTCTGGACCTAATCCCGAACCTGTGAACACGGTGAAAGGTTACGCGGAGCATGAACAGAACACATTGACCCAAGTCGTGGAGGCCCGTGCAAAAGCCACGCAAATGCGGGTAAACTTTGATCAACTGGACGAGCAAACCATCCAGAAGTTCAATAATATGCAAGGCGAACTTTCCTCTGCCCTCTCCCGTTTGATGGCGATCTCCGAGCAATATCCGGACTTGAAAGCCAACGAGAACTTCCGTGACTTGCAAGCCCAACTGGAAGGAACAGAAAATCGTATTGCCGTTGAAAGACGCAAATTTAACGAGGAAGTGAAAGGTTATAACGCCTACATTCGTTCATTCCCCAAAAACATCATCGCCGGGATGTTCGGTTTCCTCCCGAAACCTTATTTCGAGGCTACTGCCGGTGCGGAAAAAGCCCGGAAGTTAAATTTTAATCATTTATCCATTTTAGATTTTAAATTTTAAATTGAATTTCCTCGTTGGACCGTCTAATCTAAAATTTAAAATCTAAAATCAGCAGGGCCTTGTGCGCCCGGAATCTAAAATCTAAAATCCAAAATCATCATTTTATGTCTCCCGAAAAAGCTCTTTACCCAACAACAAAAGACGCCATGGTAGCTGCTATCAAGCAAGCGGAAAAAGACACGTCCGGGGAAATCCGGGTACATATCGAAAATCGTAGTAAAATAGACGTGCTTGACCGGGCTGCCGATGTTTTTGCCCACTTAAATATGCACAAAAACGGTACAAAGAAACGGGGTCCTGATCTACGTGGCCCTACTTGACCATAAATCCGCAATCCTTGGAGATGCCGGGATTAATGCCAAAAAGTACCGCGGACTTCTGGGATTCAATCATGAAAAAACATGGTTGCAAAATTCAAGGAAGGCAAGATCACGGAAGGCATCTGCGAAGCTGTCATCTCCGCCGGTGAACAATTGAAAGTGTACTTCCCCTACCAGGCTGACGACGTGAACGAACTTCCCGACGAAATCTCCTTTCAGTAAAGGAATATCACAGGTTTGTACGAACAACCTGAACTCTAATTTGTAACTTATAGCAAAATGATAAAAAACTCCTCATATTATTCACCGTCATCGCGGGAACCCTGCTCTCCGTTCATGCTCAGGATATTCCGGAACCCATGACCCCGAAACGCATCGTGAATGACTTCACGGGATTATTCAGCACCCAAGAACGGGCAGCGCTAGAAAAGAAAAACTAGTAAACTTCAACAATAACTCCTCCACCCAAATCGCCGTGGTCACCGTACCTTCACTCAACGGGCACGACATCAACGACTATGCTGCCCGTCTCGGGGAAAAATGGGGTATCGGACAAAGGGAAAAGACAACGGTATTGTCATTCTGATTAAACCCAAATCCGGAAGAGAAAAAGGAGAAGTGGCCATTTCCGTCGGTTACGGGTTGGAAGGTGTCGTTCCGGACGTGACGGCCTCCCGCATCATCCGTAATGAAATCATTCCCGCTTTTCAAGCAGACAACTACTACAAAGGTATTGACAAAGCCACTGACGTGCTGATCGACTTGTCAAAAGGAGAATACACCGCAGACGAATACAAGAAAAAAGAATGAAGGCAGTCCCTTTGACATCGTGATTGGGTTCATTGTTTTCGTGATCATCCTGTCACTCATATTCCGGAAACGGGGCGGCGGAGGTTACTCACCCGGTCACACCTCCGGTAGCGGCGGGTTCTTCATCTTCCCCATGGGCGGTGGCAGTAGCGGCGGATTCGGTGGATTCAGCAGCGGTGGCGGGTCATTTGGTGGATTCGGCGGTGGTTCATTCGGTGGTGGTGGTTCCAGTGGTAGCTGGTAACGGTCACCGGATCAACTGATCCACTCGATAAAACGATCAGCGTACCTGATATACAACAACACCCACACCAGAAAGCGGACGAAACGCCCCACGAACATATAGAAAGCAGACATTTTCGGACGGACACGATAAAATCCGAGGGCAATGGCAAACAAATCTCCCACGATCGGCAACCACGTGAAAAGAGCAAGCCAAACGCCGTAACGATCCACGTGTCCTTTCTGTTGCTCCAGCTTTTCCCGTTTCACCTTGAACCAGCGTTCAATCCAGTACCAGCGTCCCAGCCACCCGATCCAGTACGAGGTCAACCCTCCCAGCCAGTTACCCACCGTGGCTATCGCCAAGCATCCCCACGTTCCCCCTAAAGCCAGCACGCCTACCAACAGCACGTCGGCACTCATCGGGATAATCGTCGACGCCAGAAAAGAACCGATAAACAACCCCCAGTATCCTAAACTTACCAGTGTATCCATAACTTAATTCATATCATCATTCGGTTTCTTCGGATCACGCAGAAATTCCAAGTGCCATATCCTCTCTGCTTTACGCCCCAGCAACCAGAAAGATACAGCCAGTATAAAAAGAACAACCCGGCATGTATGACATCCCACAACAGGGAGAAATACAACGTGTAAATACCCAACAGAAAAAAAGTGATCCCGAACCCACGGGCAACGGCATCATCCCGTTTTAAACCTACAAATATTGCCACTACCGAACCTAGAAGAATCAGCAGATTCCAAGCCCACAACTCCACTTGTTTCGTGGAATACCAGCGAATCCAGCTTTCCGAATTCCCGAATATGGAAAGGAACCACAACGAGATAAACAGGTAAAGCATTCCCACCACGTATGTAGAGTAATCAAAAGTCGTGAACCACTTCTTTCCGACCAGCAAGAAACGACACGCTACCAGCAATCCCCCGAAAGCCACGTAACGCTGCGGGTAATTCAGTCCCAGAAAATGATTGCCCCAGTCACTCAGATACCCTGTCTCGGCCCCGTACCACGCTCCCAGCGACAACAAGGCAAATACCCACACCTGCACCGACGAGAAGTAAAAAGCCCAGCACGGCATAAATCACCGCCGCTAGCAGGAAAAAGCAAGGAAAAATGCCCGCTCCCGTTATCCAGGGCCGCCCCAAGTAACCGACCGAGACGGCCGTCAGCAACACGCCCAAAAAAAGAATTGTCTCGTTACTGAAAACCTTGTAAGGCATCCGTTTCCGTCGTCGCCACCCCCCAGTAATACACCAAGGCCGCTCCCACGGCAAACACGCCGCTGGCCAAAGAATAGGAGGAAAGAAACAATCTTTCAAGCAAATCCATGATCAAATGATCCGCCAACACCGACACCACGGCGATCACCCCGCACACGATGGCTATCCAGAACGAGTACTTCGCCAACTCCTTCCACTCGAAAGATCGCACAGTGTAACTTCCCTTCAACCGATCCGCCGTACTCACGTCAATCGTGCCGTCCGCCTCCCATCGCTCGATCACCCGTTTCAACAAATCCCCTTGCGACTTATTTAACTTCATGCCTGCTTTCTTTTATAATTCGACGTAAAGATAGAAAATAAATGTAACCACACGAACAATTAATTATTTTACCTTCGCGGTGTAAATTGAAAAGCTATGCAAAAAGATACTTTTTACCAGATACGCCGCGAACTGCATCAACACCCCGAACTCTCGGGCCACGAAGCACGAACGGCCCGTTTTATCGAGGATAAATTACAGGTATTCCACCCGACCAAAGTCATCCGTCACGTGGGCGGCCACGGGCTGCTCGTTGAATACTTCTTCTCGGAAGACGGTCCCACCGTCCTGTTCCGAGCAGACATAGATGCCGTCGCTGTACAAGAACCGGACGAGATACCCCACCATTCACAAACTCCGGGAGTGGCGCACAAGTGCGGTCACGATGGCCACACGACCATACTGCTCCGGTTTGCTCGAATGTTGTCGGAACACCCGTTAACAAAAGGACGCGTACTGCTCCTTTTCCAACCGGCAGAAGAGAACGGTACGGCTCAAAAGCCGTGCTAGACACGAAAGTGCTGGACTATTACCAGATAGATAAGGCATTTTCCCTACACAACATACCGGGCTACCCGTTGCACGCCGTTCTCTGCAAGGAAGGTTGTTTCACGTGTGCCGTGGTGAGCGTTTCCATCACGCTCACGGGAAAAACCTCACACGCCGCTGAGCCACAGAAGGGTATCAGCCCTATTCCCGCCATGCTCACGATCGTTGATGAGTTATCACGTTGGAATAACACCGATATGCAATCCGACGACTACTTTTCTCTACCATAGTAGAAATACACGTCGGGGAAGAAGCATACGGCGTGTCGGCAGGAAACGGTGTGATCCGGGCCACGCTCGAGCCAAGACCGACAAACTGCTACACCAACACGCCGAGACAACTAAAAAATCTGGTAGCCACCGAGTGCGAACGTACTCCCGGCTTGCAACACGAGATGGAATGGTTGGAACCGTTCTCTGCCAATGAAAACGACCCTCAGTCCGTGAGTCTGGTGAAAAAGTGCAGACCATTCGCAACAATTTACCATACCTAGAATTACAGACACCATTTAGCTGGGGCGAAGACTTCGGCTTATTCACACAGCAATATAAAGGAGCCATGTTCGGTCTGGGTTCCGGGAAAACTGCCCCCCTGCTCCACTCCCCACAATACGATTTCCCAGATGAAGTGATTGAAACAGGAGCAACCCCTGTTTTACACGATCGCTGAAGCAAATCAATGACTATAATATTGGTATGTCTCTCTATACTTGTGCCGTAGTCTCGTTAGTAGGTTAACGATAGGTTAACGATAGGTCAACGATAGGTTAACTACACGAACCATACTTTTTTGATTAATCTCTCTTTGAAATACAACTGAGATACCAAGGAGACTACGGCACAACACCCCTGCAAGTTACTCGCAATAACGAGGAGGATTATGGATACATCACTTATTCCGTCACCGCATCATAAACTCTCGACCAAGGGAAGTTCCAATAAGCCTCTGTTTCAACACGCCATATTTTTAATACTGACCATTTAGGAATATAAGTTGCGATACCGCTAAATTTTTCCTCCGGTATCTCCGTATAATAAAATGGATTCGTTACATTTTTTATAGATCACGACCTGATTATCCAAAAAATCACGATATTCCTTTGTAAAGTCCTTCTCTGTCCTCGGTCATATACTTCATATACTCTCCCAAATCAAAAAAGCTGATCATGCTTGGTGTATTCCACCATAGGATAGCAATAAACGGCATTCTTGTCTATCGTGGCTACATTCTCTTTTTGCCCTTGCAAAACTTCACGAGTAAGATCAAATAAATGCTCCATCTCGTCCATCTTAATTAAAGCAATCGTACCAAAACGATTAGTTGCATTATACGTGTTATAATAATCCCAAAATTCATCACACACTTTCACCAAATCCTTCTCCAAATTCGTCCCCTTCCCCCAGAAATAAGGCATCACCCGGGCATAAGGGAAACCCGGTGCTGGCAGTTCAGCCGGGGATGCAATCACGTATTTTAGCCTTGTCCCGCAAATCATAAAGCACTTCAATAGAGGACATCAGACAAGCATCGAACAAGATAAACTCCAGATTCTCCTTATTAAAAGGAATTGCTTTTGCCATATCCCGTGTATCCATCTCGTTTCGGACCCGGTATAATCCGAGCCAAAACTACGGGTCAACACGGGCTCGGCATGTAACATCCGATTACTCCGACCAGATGCCCCAGAGGAATCCACCCTGAAGCATGTGAACCAAGAATTAAACCATACGAATCTGACGGGTATAAATCCTGCATCTCATTCAATATCTTTTTCAGAACTTCCTGGATCCGCAGAATCCATCTCTTCATACGTTTTTAGTACTTGTTTCTCCACCTCTTTTCCTTTTAAATCGGAACGTGTAAAGCTCCGGTGCGGCATTGGGAGCATCAAAATAGATCACGATATTTGCATTATAACTCTCCTTCAAGCGGACATCATGGAACTGATATTCTTCTGCATATGCCCCGAAAGATTATTATCTCCGCCAAGTAAACCATCAACGTCCTTGTCTTCTGTGGCTCCACGTTATCTTTCTCGCAGGATACGAGGAAAAAGAAAAGAATCACTCCTATATATTGAATAACTCGCATAACTTCCTTATAATAATCACATAAACTTGTGCAAGATAGTAAAAATCACTAATATATTTCCATTTTATCAAGCCTTTCTTTCATGGTTGACAAAATCATACACGGAAAAACGGGACAGTTTCAGTTCGTGAAACATTTCATTACTTTGTTCTGTTTTTAGTGATCGCCCGAATCCGGCTCAGATGTTCCGAGGAGATCCCCAAAAAAGATGCGATATGCTGCAACTGCACCCGCCGCAGAATCTCTGGTTTTTCCCGTAACAACTGCATATACCTGTCGGCAGCAGGTTCTGAAAGATTGGCTATCAAATGATGTTCCGTCCTCACGAACTCCCATTCAATCAATCGTCTTGCCCAATTACAAACCACAATATCGTTACGATACAAATCCTGTAACCATCCCGTTCACCCGGTACAATTCCGAATCCTCCAGAAGCGCCATTGTCTCGTACCCCTTCTCCCCGTACACGTACCCTCTGGCAGATATAATCACGTCACCCTCTTTGCCCGAACCAGATCGTGATATCCCGGCCATCCGCCTCAACGAACGCCCTAGCCATCCCCCGCTTGATAAAGTAAATATTCCTCTCCAGCTTCTCACTGTTGAACAAAACATACCCTTTCGGGTAACTCACTTCCGTCAGGTAGGGTTTCAATCGTTCCAACACGTTTTCATCAATCATACAAGATATTATTATTGTAAAAACAAATATACAGACTTCTTGATAAATATCAAGTATTTTCCATTCCCGCCATCCTAACTTTACCCCCATAACACTTAATAAATACACCTATGCAATGGATTTTACTAATATGCGCCGGGCTACTGGAAATCGGCTGGCCCCTCGGCTTTAAACTTGCCGGACTACACGAGAAATACTTCTACCACTTCATCGCCCTTTCCGTGGTCTCCATGGGGCTGAGCGGGTTCCTACTCTATCTGGCACAAAAGAGCATTCCCTATCGGCACGGCATACGTCATCTGGACCGGAATCGGTGCCGTCGGTACCGTTCTATTGGGAATTTTCTTTTTCCACGACTCCACGAATTTATACCGTCTCCTTTTCGTGTTTTCTAATCTGACGGGAGTTGTCGGGCTGAAACTCGTTCACTAAACAAAAAATGAAAAGAAGGATGAATACTTAAAAGGTAATCACCAGATAATCCCAGAACAAAAACCTATCAACTTCGGTACAAACACGCTACGTCTTTGTACCGAATCAATATCGTCTTTAATCCCTAAGTCCCCCCTGTATTCAGACGGGTAAACACCCTGTATTACCCTAAAAAAGTTTACAGTTAGCCAGGTAGACCTATATTAACGTGAAAAGTTCGATATAAGGATTAAAATTATTTATTTGAATATTAGGAACATAGCGATAAAGTTGTAAATTTATAGTATCAAAAATAAAATAAAACGATTATCAATATGTTCTCAGAGGCTAAAGTTACAGAGATTTTTATATGGCGGACGATTTTTGTAAAAATTTGCGTTACAACAAAAGAAAAATACATGGTAAAAGAAAGTAATCATAATCATCGAAACAAGCCCAATCGTATGAATGATGCAGAAATAATGGTTATTTTGATTTTTATTCCATTCGGGTGGATTCAGGTGTTTCAAGCACTATTATAACGAATATGTATGCAAACATTTAACCCATCTTTTCCCCGCCTGGTATCTTATAATCGTTTTGTAGAACTGGAAAAAGATATACTGTTGCCGTTGACCATTTTCATTACAGGTCTTGTTAGGGACATGTACCGGCATCAGTTTCGTGGATTCTACCCCGCTTCGAGTTTGCCGTAACCAAAGAATACTGGTTCATAAAACCTTTGAAGGCCTGGCCACTCGTGGAAAATGTTCCATGGGATGGTTCTTCGGGTTCAAGCTGCACCTGGTAATCAACGACAAGGGGAGATCCTGAATTTCATGTTCTCCCCGGCGAACGTGGATGACAGGGAACCGTTAAAACAAAGGGAACTTCCTGAGAGATATCAAAGGGAAAACTTTGTGCGGACAAAGGGTATATCGGTCAAGCCTTGTTCGAAAACCTGTTCTTGAATGGAATACAATTGCTGACAAAGAGTGAAGAATAACATGAGAAACTCGTTGATGAGTGTAGAGGACAAAATCCTGTTACGAAAACGGGCGTTGATCGAGACCGTGAATGACGAATTGAAGAATATCGCGCAAATTGAACATTCCAGACACAGATCATTCAATAACTTTATTGCATTGTTTTTGCCCAAATGCCCTATCGGCCATTGCTGCCTATTGTTTTTTTGAAAGAAGATATAACCTGCCATTGATGTCAATTAACTCGAATAACAGGCAATAGCGGGTGGTCATCACTTCCCACCTCTCACCTTGTTTCCGGTCTCGAATCCCGGTTCAACCGTCTCCACACCATGCTCCCGATAGAACTCCGTCGCGAGACGGTTCACCACGTTCAACCGCCAGTCGGCACTCCCGGTATACTTCACGTCTTGGTTCAAAGGCTCCTGCCACCCATCTCTCCCGCTGCTCTTCCCGTTCCCGGCTCAAAGCATCCAGTAATTGCCGACGATAACCATTCACCACGGAAGAAGGAATGAAAAGCACCGTTTCATCGTGATATTCCACCTCGCAACAATCGTACTCCGTATCCCCGCTCTTCCGCAATTGCCCCACCACACGTTCCATCTGCACGGGATTCGTGGCCACCTCGAATGTCTCGTCACTCCGAACGGTCACGGAAATCCCATTCTCGTCCGTGGCTACCAAGTACCAGCCGGGCATCTTCCATACACGTCAACCTTCACTTTAATTTACTCACGGAAGTCCCTTTAGCAAGGCGTGTTACGAATTCGTGGTCATAATTCCGGTACAACAACATTCCCGGCTTCACGTTCAATCTCTCGTTACACGTCAACGATTTCCCTCGGCCGTGTTCACCTTCACTCCCCGCAATTCCCGACCGTCAAAGTAACACAACCCGTCAGCGTTATGCACGGGTTCCAACTAGCTCCACCCACATCTGGTTTCCCTTCACCTGCTTCACCACGGCCACCTTCTTCCCCATCGACTTCGGGGAATCCATGCTCACCATGCCCAGTTTTCCTCTGCACGAAAAAATAGTCCGTGTATCCCCGGTTAAAACTCCGCTCGGGATCGGCCTCGAAAGCGGCCTTCACGTATCCGGCACCCACCGTGCCAAATCCTCATTACGAGCCACAATTTCATCCAGACGACCGGAATAATAATTCGTGACATTTTGCCACATAATCCGCCTCCTTCAACCGTCCCTCGATCATGAAAGAATCAATGCCTGCTTCCACCAATTCCGACAAATGAGCCGACAAGTTCAAATCCTTCAGTGAAAGCACGTATTTATCTTTCAGCACCACCTTTCCCATATCGTCCTCCACCGTCCACTGCATCCGGCAGGCTTGGGCAATTCGCCCCGGTTGGCCGACCGATTCGTCAGGTAATGCGACATATAGCATTGTCCGCTTAAACTAACACACAAAGCCCCATGGAACCAAAGTATTCCAACTCGGCCTTCACTTCCCGGCGAATCTCCGCAACTGCGCCAACGACAACTCCGTGCCAACACGACACGTTGGAATCTAGTCGATCCAAAAACTTGATTCGCTCCAAGTCATAATTATGCATCTGCGTGCTGGCATGTAACGCTATCGGCGGCAAATCCAAGCTTCAGTATGGCCAGATCCTGCACGATAATAGCATCCACGCCAATCCGGTACAGACTGTGAATCAATCGTTCTACTTCCGGTAACTCCTCATCGTAGAGAATCGTGTTCAGCGTGACAAACACACGGCAATAAAACCGATGTGCATAACACACGGCCTTCTCAATGTCCTCCAGACTGTTCCCTACCGCTTTCCGGGCCCCGAAAGCCGGACCACCGATATACACGGCATCCGCACCGTTATTGATAGCAGCAATCGCCACATCAACATTCTTTGCCGGGGAAAGTAGCTCCACTCTTCTCATCTTCTACCCTCCAATGCGCTGACATCCACGTCCGGGTAATCGGTTCCGTGTACCACGGGAACCTCAATCAACGCTGTCGATGGAAAATATTGTTCCAGATAATGTTTAAATATCGTGATCGAATCATTCGTGATCCATTCGCTGTCGTTCGGGAAACGGTTGTACACGAGACAAGCCACTTCAATTCCCCGCATACGGCAAAGTTCCAGACTCATCAGCGTGTGATTAATACTCCCCAGCTTGGAAGACGCCACGAGAATCAAAGGATAATCATGCTCCTGAATATAATCTATCGTGAAATAATCCCTAGTAACAGGCACGTACAGTCCCCCGGCTCCTCCAGCAACACCATATCGTACAAGGCATCCAACTTGCGGGTAGAAGCCGCAATTCGCTCCATATCCAACGTCACCTTGTCGATCTCCGCTGCCAAATGAGGCGAGGCCGGATACGTCATCACGTAAGGACACGTCGTCCCATCCTTATCCACGGGTTGCGGTTCAATTCCCATAATCTCCCGGTGTTTCAGAATATCCTCTGATATACCGACCCATCCCGTCTGTATAAACTTCTGGGTAATCACGTTTACCCCTCTCTTTCTCAAAGAGCGAGCCAGTAACCCGGTCACCACCGACTTCCCGGCATCTGTATCTATTCCACTTACAAAATATACCACCTTATTGATTTTAGATTTTAAATTTAATGATTTTAGATTGAACTCCCTCCTTGATTTAGTGATTTCCGATTTATAAACAGAGGAGGTGGCCCAGGAAACAGACAGTGGAGTTCATTTTTCAATTATCAACTTTCAATTTTCAATTTTCAATTATCTCTTCCTACACACAAAATAAAGCGGATGGTAAGTTAGGGCAACCTTTCCGTCAATGGCAAAGCGGGCGTTATAGTCCTTGATAAAGGCATCCACCCGTCCTTTCGTCCAGATTGTCGAATCACCCGAAACATTCACCCCTGTCTTTTTCAAATGCTGAAGTACTGCTAAAAGGGCTGTCAAATTCAAGCATATAAAACTCTTCCTCTATCAATTCAATTTTAAAGTAAAGTTCCAGCATCTTTTCCAGCTCTTCCTTACTCCGGTAATCAAGCCCGCCCCCCGTGGTCAGTCGAATTTCACGCAAGTTAAATTTCCCAAAGGTACTGAACACCAACACCCCCCTTTGCTCCAATCGCTTGGACAATTTCTTGAACGTTTCTTCCGGAGTCGTAAACCACTGGAAAAGTGGACGCAGAAGCAATCAGATCAAAACTAAGGGGCAGAAACAACTTCTCCACATCCCCGGGAAACAATGCTTCAGCGGCACATGATTAACCGTCGCCGCGTGATAACACAACTCCTCCACCAGATCATTCAAGTACAACCCGTCACTCGGAAAAGTTCGTTGCAGTTGCGAGGTCAACAAACCCGTACCGCAACCGATCTCCAATATCTTCTCCGGCACACGCTCCACGGATGACAAAATCATGGGAACCATCCGATCAACGACCATTTTCTGCACCGCGCATTGTCATTGTAACTGACCCGACTCCGCCTGAAACGCTGTTCTACCTCTTCTTTATTTATTTCCATATCTTTTCCCAATTATCTAACACGTAAAACGGGTAATGTCCTCCCCGGTAGCGTAATGATCTCGACACGATCCCTCCACCAGTTCCGTTGATTTTCCACCGGGAAGATAACATCTCCCTCGGAAATATAAACCCGGTCCCAATGCATTTCGGACATTTCCCGCACCGACTGCTCCCGGATAAGCCGCAACTCGTCCCGTTGCTCATCAATATCCCTGCAAGGCTTATTTTCCTTGAAACGTTCCATTTCTTCCTTCCCGGAAAACATACGGGCAAAGAACTTGTCTCTTCCTTGTTCGGTCATACCCCGTTCGGTCAGCAAATATATCTTAGGATGAATCCCATAATGCTCATCCACCGGGCGTTCTGTCCCGTTGATAGCCACCCGGCAGGAAACAGGAATATTCCAACGACTCAACAACACCGATGCTGCCCACACTCCCATCGACCAAGCCACGACCCGACACTCTCGTACCCCCTCAACCTCCGGTGCATCCTCCCGGAAATATCCCGGTAATCGTAGAACAAAAAGCAAATCCCCCTACCCCTCACGTGTTGCACGGCACGCTCATCCATACCCCAACCGCAAAAAAAAAATAACGTGAGCACCCGGTTTCCCTCTCTTTAGTAATCCATTCTCTTCTTAATTGAATTCACCTTGGGAGAGTTACAAGTTTCAAGTTGGGAATCCTTGATTTATGCGGCTGGAATTTAAAATCTAAAATCATGAAATCTAAAATTATTAAACTGATTTCTATAAACTCCATCAAACAATCATAATCCTCCTCCGGAATCGCTGCATTCAACGAGAAACGGATGCGCGCCTCGTTCTTCGGCACGGTCGGGTATCTCACAGGCAACACGAAAAACCATTATCTTGGAACAACTCGGACATATAAACACTATTCTCGTTACTCCCCACACAGGAAAGGTACGATATGAGAATCTCCCGAGTCTCGAATCCTCGGTTCGCCAACGTCGTACGTAGTTGCTCGGCGATACCTGACAGTTTCATACGATAAGAGTAAAAATCCGGCATCCGGTTAAGGATAAAACGAGTCCATGCCACGTTTACCGGAGGCAATGCCGTGGTGAAAATCAAACTGCGCTGCGTGTTCACCAAGAAATCCCGGAAACATCTCGTCACAAACCACGAAAGCCCCGTAAGATGCAAATGCCGTCCCGAAAGTACCCACGATAAAATCAATATCATCCATGCAGCCCTTGCTCCTCGCAACATCCCAGCCCGTTCGTACCCCGAACCCCGACAGCGTGCGCCTCATCCACATACAGGAACGTATCGTACTCCCTCTTCAGATCACACAACTCCTGCAAGTCTGCCACGTCACCATCCATGCTAAAGATTGACTCCGTCACGATAAACACGTTCTCGTACTCCTCCCGATGATTAAACAAGATTTCCCGTAAATGCTCGTAATCTAAATGAGGTAACGCAACATCTCGGCCTCACTCAACCGCAAGCCGTCGATAATACTGGCGTGTACCAGCTTATCTGCCACGATCAAGTCCCGTTTCCCTGCTAATACGGGTAATATTCCGATATTTCGCATGATAACCGGAATTTCAGCACCAAGGCGGCCTCCTTCCCGTATAAATCGCTCAAATCATTTTCCAACAAGCTATAATACTCGTGATTCCCCCGATAACAAACGCGACGACACGGCACTATACGACAGCAACTTCACGTCCGTTTCCTTCCGGAAATCCTCGTATAACACCGGGTTCGACGCCAACCCCAAATAATCGTTCGACGAGAGATTCAGCATCTCCCGTCCATTATAATGTATCAGGAAACCGTTATGCTGCACGTCTCGCAGCACCCGGTAATTCCCCGATTCCTTTATCTTGTTCAGTTTATTAATATATCGTTCTTTATTCATAGTGTTTTGCCTTCGGCAAAGTTTACAAGTTACAAGTTACAAATCCTTGCATCTTCAATTACTTCAAGTACGAGATCACGTGCAATAAGGCGGATGTCAGCCTTTGTAGTTCCCAGTCTCGGATGATGAAAGGCGGCATGACATACACCAGCTTACCGAACGGACGCACCCACACGCCCTTCTTTGACGAAAGCGGCTTGAATTCAGTCCCATATTCACGGGTTCCTTCATCTCCACCACGCCGATAGCGCCCAACACCCGTACGTCTGTCACATTCGGAAATTCCCGGGCCGGGGCAAGTTCTCTTTCCAGCTGGTCCTGAATCCGCCCGATCATGGTCGTCAAGTCATAACTCTTGATCAGATCCAGCGAAGCATTTCGCCGCGGCACAAGCCAACGGGTTACCCATGAACGTCGGACCGTGCATAAACACACCGGGATCTTTCGCACAAATCTGGGTAGCTACATTCTCCGTCGCCATCGTGGCAGCGAAACTCATGTAGCCGCCCGTGATCGCTTTCCCGACACACATGATGTCCGGCACGATACCCGCATGATCCACTCCCACATCTTACCCGTGCGCCCGAACCCAGTGGCAATCTCGTCACAGATCAGCAACACGTCGTAATCGTTACATAACTCCCTACCTGCCGCAAGTAATCCGCCGAGTAGAACCACATTCCCCCGGCACCCTGCACGATAGGTTCCAGTATCACGGCAGCAATACGGTTGTGGTTATTCCGCAGATTTTGTTTCAATTCCTCGATATGCTCCGGTAGGCAAGGCTCCCCGTAGCGGGCTTCCGGTCGGTGGATAAAATACTGCATGGGCAACGATCCCCGGAATATACTATGCATTCCCGTCACGGGGTCACACACGGACATGGCATTCCACGTGTCCCCGTGGTATCCCTTCGTGATCGTCAAGAAATGGCGCTTATCATCTCTCCCGGCAGCGTACCAATATTGTAGGGCCATCTTCATCGCTACCTCCACGGCCACAGACCCGGAATCACAATAGAATACCTTGTCAATCCCATCGGGGGCCATTTCCACCAGCTTCTCGGCCAGTTCTACTGCAGGGCGATGTGTTAGCCCGCCAAACATAACATGTGACATACTCTTTAATTGCTCTTCAATAGCGGCATTAATAGCCGGGTGATTATACCCGTGTACCACGCACCACCACGAGGACATCCTGTCAATCAAACGGGTCCCGTCCTCCAGTTCAATATACACACCTTCCGCCCTCTTTACCGGATAAACTCGGAAGTGGGATTAACCGTTGACGTATAGGGATGCCACAAATGCTCCCTGTCAAACTTCAATAATTCTGCCGTGTTCACTTTATAAAGTTAAAAGTTATAAGTTAAAAACTAAAAGTTAAAGATTATCTTCTGTCGTAAAGCCTAATCTTTTCACCTTCTCCATGTCCTCTATCACCTTCGAGCCGATCGTGGTCAGAAGATCACCCACAATAGCCGAGTTAATCCCGGCCCGGATAGCATCTTCCTCGATATGCGCGATCAGCGCCCGTCCCCCCGGCAAAGCGCAAGAAGGCATCGGGATTGATGAAACGGAAAAAACTGCCACCGTCGTCAACACCTCCTCGTCCGTAAGTGGCGCTGCTCCTTCCAGCGGGGTACCCGGAATCGGGTTCAACACGTTCATCGGAATAGATTTCACGCCCAGCTCCCGGACGGTCAGCGCTAAGTCCACGCGATCCTCCATTGTCTCGCCCATGCCGATGATACCACCGGAACAGACCTCCATCCCTAACTCTAGCGCATGACGAATTGTCTCGATCTTCTCATCCGTCGTGTGAGACGTGCAGAGAGTAGAGAAATAGCGGCGGGACGTTTCCAAGTTACAATGATAGCGGGTTATACCCTGCATCTTTCAGTCTTTTCAATTGCTCTTTCGTCAGCAAACCCATGGAAGCACAAAGGTTTATCTTCATCTCCTGTTTGATCTTCACGGCATACTCGCACAACTTGTCGATATTCTTGTTCGACAAGGAACGCCCGCTCGTGACGAACGAAAACTTATTCACCCCTATACTTGGCATTCAGCCGGGCCAGCTCCATGCAGCTTTCCTCGTCAATCAACTCGTACTCCTGCACGTGCGTTTTGAACACGGCCGACTGCGCACACCACTTGCAATTCTCAGAACAACGTCCCGAACGGGCGTTCACGATCGAGCAAGTATCGAAATACCGCCCCGCAAAACGATCCCGAATAGCCCCGGCCGCCTCGTACAAAGGCTTTCCTGTCTTCCACTCGTGACAAGGCCAGTGCCTCTTCCCGGGTAACCTGTCCTCCCTCTTCCACCTTTCGCTTTAATTCCTCTATAATATTTTCTTCTTTCATTTCCAGCTCTTTATTAAAAAAAAAAAGGTACCCTGCCCAAGGACAGGAATACCTTCAATTCAAATTATGATAAGAATTACTGAATGCATCTTCTATTCCGGCACGAACCGGTAACAACTCGCACCCCAGCTCGTTTCACCTTCTCCTCGTACTCATTGAACAACCTCTCCAGTCGTTCGAACACTTCCGTCAGTTCCACTATCACGCCCTTCCTCGACGATTTCTGTAACGACATTTCGCAAATATGAATAGCCAGCCGCCGCGATCCGGACATTCCGTCCCAGTGAGGCATGGAAAATAGCGTACCCTTTCCTGTTCCAACGGGAAAAGTACAACATCAGACCGGATCGCATGGCACGTTTGTTCATATCAAATGTTACCGTTTTTCGCTTTCGTCATCTCGAGAAACGTCGCAAGTTAATAAAAATCTTCTAGTTTTTAGCTTTTAACTTTTATCTTTCTCTTGTCATTCCGCCAACAAATCTTTAGCTTTGTACAAAACAAAACATCATGGAAAAATAGACTTGAACAAAATATACAAGCGGAAAAAGAGCGACCGTGACATATTTCAGGAACTCATGCCTTTCAAGGTAAAAAGAAATCCTGCTCATCGCCAACTACTACGACTCCTACACCATCGAACGGGAAGGACAATTCTCCGGGAAGATATTCGGTGAATATCTCCAACTGAACCTTTTCGCCGCTCCCCGTTTCACCTCCGTGGCAAACGAGGAAGGAGCCTTGCACGAGCTGAAAAAACGCCATTTCGATTTGATATCATCATGGCAGGATTGGACAAAGAAACCCCTATCCTCACCAGCCATCACATAAAAAAGAGCTTTATCCCGACATCTGCCAGCTCATGCTGGTCAACAACAACGCCAACCTCTCTCCTACTTGCTGAGTTCGGAAAAAGAGATCAGTGAATCCATCGAGCGGGTATTCGTGTGGACCGGCTCCACGAAAGTGTTCCTCGCCATGGCCAAATACCTGGAAGACAAAATCAACCTGGAAGCTGATACCAAGCTGGGGGACGTGCGGGTAATCCTCGTCGTCGAGGACTCTGTTAAGTATTATTCCCGCTACTTGCCCCTTCTCTACACCGAGATCATGAGCCAGACACAGGCCATCATCGCAGAGGAACCCTCCAACGACGAAATGGGTGTAATCCTCCGAATGCGGGTGCGCCCGAAACTGATCCTTGTCAGTAACTTCGATGATGCCGTGGGCATCATCAATAAATATCGCAACAACATTATCGGTGTTATCTCCGACGTCCGCCACGCTCACAACGGCGTGAAAGACGAGGATGCCGGAGTCAGTCTCATAAAATACGTGCAGCAACTTGATTTCAATCTTCCGGGACCGCAACGGGAAGGTCATCGACCGGGCACCCATATATCAACAGGAATTTCGCTGGCCCAGAAACTACATGACCATCCCCTCGGATGAGTCGTTGGAATATCATGCTATTCGCACAAAACGAGGATTTCCACCTGGCTCATGGCAAGGGCTGAAATCAATCTAGCGAAAAAACTACGCCGTTACAGTTTCAGTTACTTCAAAAGCCCGGACGAAATACGCCGTTTCATAGCGAACGTCTTCGAGGCATCGAAACTCAAGAAACTACGGGGACGCATCATCAAGTTCAACCCGAAACTCGTGAACTCCAACCGCTACATCACTCTGCTCGGTGACGGATCGCTCGGCGGCAAGGGGCGAGGATTGGCATTCCTCTCCAACTTCATCGAGAATGTTTACCTCAAGAAACTCATCCCCGACCTACGCGTGGCTATCCCAAAGACAGCCGTTATCGGCGTGGATGAATTCGACAACTTCCTAGAGACCAACAACCTCTACGACGTCATCTTTGAGGACAAGGAATATGATCACGTTCTGGAGGCCTTCCGCACCGCACGCCTCTCCGAGCAACTGCGAAAAACAACCTGCGGAAGTACCTTCAGGTCATGACTAAACCGCTAGCAGTGCGTTCCTCCGGGCTTTTCGAGGACTCGCTCAATCAACCGTTTGCCGGAGTCTATTCCACTTACTTGCTCCCCAACAACCACCCGGACTTCGAGCGTCGGCTAGAGGATGTTGAGAACGCCATCAAGCTCGTTTTTGCTTCCATCTACTCGCCGGAATCACGGGCATATTTCAATGCCATTGATTACATGATCGAGGAAGAAAATGGCAGTCATCATACAGGAAGTTATCGGTAACGAACACAACGGACAGTACTACCCCGAAATCAGTGGCGTGGCCCAGTCCTACAACTTTATCCCTTCTCCTACATCCAGCCGGAAGACGGGTTCGCCGTCACAGCCATCGGGTTGGGGGCCTACGTCGTTGGCGGGAAAAGACACACCGTTTCAGTCCCTGCCTATCCCAAACTACAACTAGCCTCCACGCAGGACAAAATCAAAGCATCACAACGTTACTTCTACGGCGTGGACATGCTTGCGCAGGATTACGGCCTCTACCGGGAGGGGGAAAAGGAAAATGCCGCTATCAAAGCGTATGACATCTCGGAGGCCGAACGTGACGGCACGCTGGAATACACCGCCTCCGTCTATGACTTCATGAACGACCAGATTACCTACGACTTTTCCGTCAAAGGGCCCCCGTATCGTGGACTTTTCCAAAATACTCCAGTACGACTATTTCCCGTTGGCACCTACCCTGCAAATCCTACTGAACATTTTCTCGCAGGCCATGGGTTCCCCCGTCGAAATCGAATTCTCCGTTAACTTCGAGAGCGGCACCCCCATCTTCTACCTCTTGCAGATCAAACCGCTAATCAAAAACGAGTATAACATCGACATCGACGACCTGTCCATCGACCCAACACACGTGCTGTTAAAGGCTGAGAAAGGAATGGGGAACGGAAAATTGCAATATATCCGGGATGTCGTGTACGTCGATCCCGACAAATTTGACCGATTACGCACCGAAGAAATCGCCGAGGAAATCAAGCGCCATAACTCGCAGATCGCCCGGGAAGGCGATAAGTACTTGCTCATCGGACCAGGCCGCTGGGGTACACGCGACCCGCTCACCGGGATACCCGTGCAATGGTCAGACATTGCCAATGCCAAAGTCATCGTGGAGCAAGGACTTCCCGACTTCCCGCTGGATGCCTCCCTCGGCTCGCACTTCTTCCATAACGTCACCTCCATGAAAGTGGGTTACTTCGCTATCCCCTTCAGTCTGCCGACGCCTCCATCAACTTTTACATTCTCCGGCAACAGGATGTCATCGAGGAATTTAAATACTCCCGCCACGTGCGCTTCAAGGCCCCGCTGACCGTGTGGATGGACGGGAAGAAACAGACATCGCTGTGGTTACGTATTAGGCTGTAAATTCTATATATCAGGTTAAAATTATTAATTTTGTCCTGCGTTAAACCAACTAAAATATTTGTTAAACCAACTAAAATAAAACATGACAATTGAAAATTACATTCAAGCCGGTTTACAGCATTTGGGGTTTACTCGGAAAGTATTTCCGACATCATCTACTTCATGGCCCTGCTTGTGATTATCGGTATCATCAACTGGATTATCCACGTGCTTACCCGCCAATGGCTGGCACGTATCGTACTAAAGCTGACCAAACGGACGGCAACGAACTGGGATGATCTCATGCTCGATCAACGATTCTTTAACCGGCTGGGACTGCTGATCGCCCCCATCGTGATACAAATCGTATTCAAGGAATTCGAGTGGACTCAATTTGCCTTCCTTATGAAACTGATCAATGTTTGGATCACCCTCTCCTTCCTGCTCATCGTGTCGAGCATACTAGACGGTATCAACCGGATATACGACAGTTACCCGATGGCCAAGGACCGCCCTATCAAGGTATTCATCCAAGTGATCAAGATATTTTTCTACTGTGCCGCCATCATCATCGTGATCAGCATATTGATCGATAAAGACCCCGTTGCACTACTTGCCGGACTGGGAGCCATCTCAGCTGTCCTCATGCTGGTATTCAAGATTCCATTCTCGGGTTCGTGGCCGGAATACAGTTAATCTCCAACCGTATGGTAAACATCGGGGACTGGATTGTCATGCCCAGTAGTAACGCCGGATGGTGACGTGATCGAGATCAACCTCACCACCGTGAAAGTGCAGAACTGGGACAAAACCATCTCCACGATCCCCACTTACAAGCTCGTTTCCGAGTCATTCACCAAACTGGCGGGGATGCAGGAATCCGGCGGACGACGCATTAAACGATCCGTCAACATCGACATCTATTCCGTGCATTACCTCACGAACGAAGACCTTGAAAACCTGAAACAATCAGCCCTGCTCAAAAGCTACATAGAAGGGGAAAGATGAAAGGAGCTGAACGAGTATAATGCCAACGTGGAAAACCCGCTTGACAAACGCCGCCTGACCAACATCGGGACTTTCCGGGAATACATGGAGGCGTGGCTTGCCGCCAACCCCAACATCAACCTCGACATGACCCACATGGTACGGCAACTACAACCCACCCCGACGGGAATCCCGTTAGAAATCTATTGTTTTCGGCACAAAAACAATGGGTAATCTACGAACGAGTACAAGCCGACATTTTCGACCACTTGTTTGCCATTCTCCCACTTTTCAAACTGAAAGTGTTCCAATACCCAACAAACATGGAGTGGATGCAGGAAAACTGAAAGAAAGCTATAAAAACTAAAAGTTGGAAGTCATTCACGGCCTCCAACTTTTATCTTTTAGTTCTTAACTTTTATCTTTCTAGTAGCAATCCCAATGATACAACACCCGGCTAAAGTCCCGTTTAGCCAAGTTTTCGGGACGAATAAAGAAGTTGCACACGCCGGAATCCCCCACATGATCTTATAATCATCGGTCTCTTCCGAATCCAACTGGAATAACAAGATTGAATTTTCCTTTAACTCTTGATGATACTCCCGCGGGTCAAGTTGCGTGAAGAAGGGATACCCACCGATGCGGTGTCCTCCCATATCCAGTTGGTCATACACCTTATCCAGCTCATCCTCCGGGGCACGATCCAGAGAGGGATACCCGGGCATCGGGATTTGCCTCGTTATAGGCATCCAACAGCAATTTATCGAAACGATAGTCTCCGCCCCCCATCGGCATGGACGATTTCTCGAAATTCAGTCTTAATTCACCATCCACCGAAACCATCCGGGTACTCCCGCCATCTGTCGGCAAAACCGGAAAGTAAGGCCGATTCTCGTCTTCCACAACTTCCTCGTGATAAATCACCCGGAAACCCTTTTCTGCTCCTCCGGGTTCTCGAAATTCAAACCATAGACATTTTCCCCCGCAATATAAAACTGGAGAATTCCCTTTGTCGGGGAAACCTTCAACGGAGGCATCTCGCTGAAATTTACCTGCGCTAAAAAACGCAAGGGTAACAACTTTCCGTTCCTCCACCTGCTCAACAGCCTCTCCTGCGGCTGCGGAAGGCACGGTGGTTGTGCCTCCATCCAACCCGGCAAACGGCCCGGCTACCACGCTCGCAGCCACCGCGGGTGCCTGTCCTTCCGTGACAACCGTACTCTCCGACCTCCTCGTAAGGATAGTCAAACCCCTTTAGGCATGTAAGGCAGCCCCCGATCTTGCTCTCCCAAGGTTTAGTCGTTCCCTTTTGACGGGATCAGCGTCACACACTCTGTCGTTGTTTTCTCCTTGATAACCCGCAGTATTCGATCTGCTGAAGTCTCTTTCTTCCCTTCATTTCCTCCGCCTCCGAATATTTTATTAAAGAATCCCATAATATCGTCTTATTAAATGATTTCCGTGCCAAAATACAAAAAAACTAAAAGTTAAAGCTAAAAACTAAAAAAACTTAGTATTAAACCTTACCACGTTAAAACACTCCATTTTAAACACGAATCATCCGGGAAAAAGCAAACAGATAAGAATCTCATATCCACGCAAGGTTTTCCGTTATCGATGATTGGTTCCGGGTAATTATCCGTGAAGAAATTCTTCACCACGTGGTCCCGCACGAAACCGTAACGCTCGTAATACCCCACACCACTTTCACTTGTTCCCCACCCACAAACGGAAAAATGATTTTATAATAATCGACCAAAGAAGAAATAATATACATCCCGTACAGTTTCCCTTGATATTCCGGCAACACAGCCAAATTCTTGATTTCCCCCTTCCCATCAACCACAGCTTCCCCGATCACCTTCCCGTCTTTCTCCAAAACGAACATATCGCTTTCTTCCAGATAACGGTCGATCATCGCCTCAGGGTCCTGCATCAATAGAAGAGGAAGATAGGTCTTCTTGTCCCCCCGTCACCTTTACCATTCGCTGCTGGAGAATTTTTCAAAACGCAAGTACAAAATCGGGTAGGTTTCCCAACCATCCGTTTCCGTACGGTGTTCTACCTCAAACCCCATTCGGGCATAAAGCCCACGGCCTGCCGTTTTGCTCGTTCACGGCCACCGTCTCTGCGTGAACATCCTCGATCGCCCACTCGATAAGATCACGACCGATGCCCTTTCCCCGGTAATCCGGGTCCACAGCATCTCGATAGATGTCATATCATACACCTAAAAAAGCTACAATTTCGTCCCCTTCATAATGAAGTAGCAAGGGTAACTTCTCGCAATTCTCACGCACAAAAGGCCTGTAAAAATCAATATCTCCTTCCACGAGGAAATCATGGGTGGCTCGCACGGAGGCCTCCCATAATTCCACACATCGTTCCACGATTTCCGCTCGGTTTCTCTTTTCTTTCATTGCATATTCTTTGATAACCACATCCCGATATCTTGTTTTGCCAAGGCCGCCGCCATCAAGTCCGGGAACTTGTCCGGGGTACAGGCAAATGCCGAAACACCCAGTTCTGCCAAAACTGGGCGTTTCTCCTTATGTCGTAGAAAGGCGCCCCGTCGTCATTCAGAGCCAACAAATCAACTGTACTCCGCTCTGCACAAGAGAAATCATCTTCTTACGCATCTCCCGCTCGTTCCCCCCTCACACAAGTCGGTCACAAAGAACCAGCACCGTGTCCGCAGGACGGGTAATCACTGTCTGGCAATACCCCAAGGCCCTGTCAATATCCGTACCACCTCCCAGCTGCACACCGAAAAGCAAGTCCACGGGATCTTGTAAATCATCGGTCAGATCAACTACCGAAGTATCAAATACCACCATGCGAGTCTGCACGGACGGGATCGAGGCCTAGCACGGGCCAATATTCCTGAATAAAACCACGGACGCCCCCATCGAACCACTCTGGTCAAGACACAACACAATGTCCTTCAACGCCCGGCGTTTTCGACCGAAACCAATACGCACCTCCGGAATAATCGTCTTGTACTCCGGTTGATAGTTCCGCAAATTTTCTCGATCGTCGTCTTCCAATCAATCTCGTTGTAGCGGGGATTTCGCCGCCTACTAGAACGGTTCAACGCCCGGTAACAGCTTGTTGCATGGGTGACGATAGCTTTTCATCAATCATCCACCACTTTACGCACCACTTCCCGGGCAATAGCCTTGTTCTTCT
>VOFG01004198.1_pt1 | contig 43062 bp, 35 predicted proteins | sample 5384171 | NCBI WGS metagenome assembly VOFG01 (sample SAMN12384726, study PRJNA508395) | human gut metagenome | isolation source: healthy gut F | host: Homo sapiens
GAATAGCCGTAGCCGCGCGGACATTGAGCTTCTGAATATCTTCCTCCGGGATCTCCTCGACAAAGCGGGAGACGCGATTGGCCGTCGTGCGGCCGAAGAGCATACGCTGGCGGGCACACGTGAGGATGAGGTGCTCGCGCGCGCGGGTAAGCGCGACGTAGCAGAGACGGCGCTCCTCCTCCATTTCGTCCGGCTCGCCGATACAGCGCAGGCCGGGGAAAATGCCCTCCTCGCAGCCGACGATGAACACCGTCGGGAATTCCAGGCCCTTGGCCGCGTGCATGGTCATGAGCGTGACACAGTCCAGACTGGTCGTAGTTGTCGAGGTCGTATAGAGCGCGACCTCGTCGAGGAATCCCGCGAGCGTAGGTCATCGGCCTCCTTGGCGAAGGCAATGATGTTCGACTTGAGCTCCTGCACGTTCTCGATGCGTGCAGCATCCTCGGCCGTGTTCTTTTCCTCGAGTGCGCGGACGTAACCGCTGCGCTCCACGACGAGGTCGTAGAGCTCGTCCGGCGGCATGGTTTTGGCCTGTTCCTGCAGCTCCTCGATCAGGATGGCAAACTGGCGCAGGCGCATCTGGCTGCGCTGCAGCTCGGGATAGGCGTCCGCGTGGCGGATGACTTCAAAGAGGCTCGTCTGCTGCTCATGTGCGAGCTGCGCGGCCGTTTCGACCGTTCGCGCGCCGATGCCGCGGGCCGGTGTGTTGATGATGCGCGTCAGGCGCAGGTCGTCGCCCGGTGTCTGGATGACGCACAGGTAGGCCAGCATGTCCTTGACCTCCGCACGGTCGAAAAAGCGCGTGCCGCCGATGATGCGGTACGGGATGCCGTTGCGCTTGAAGGCGTATTCGAGCTGGTTGCTCTGCGCGTTCATGCGGTAGAGCACGGCGTGATCGCGGAAGTTCATGCCGTGGCCAAAGTCGTCCATGATCTTCGTGGCGACATAGCGCGCCTCGTCGTTCTCATTTGTGGCGCAGTAGAGCGTGAGCGGGTCACCGGCTTCGGCCTTCGTCCAGAGCGTTTTGCCCTTGCGGCCGGTGTTGTTGGCGATGACGTGGTTGGCCGCGTCCAGGATGCGGCCGGTGCTGCGGTAGTTCTGCTCGAGGCGGATGGTGCGGGCATTCTTGTACTGCTTTTCAAAGTTGAGAATGTTCTCGATCGTCGCGCCGCGGAACTTGTAGATGCTCTGGTCATCGTCGCCGACGACGCAGATATTGCCCCAGCCGTCGGCCAGCAGGGCCGCGAGCTGGTACTGAAGGTTATTCGTGTCCTGATACTCGTCGATGAGCACGTAGCGGAAGCGCCGCTGCCAGTGCTCACGCACGTCCTCGTGCTCGTCGAGCAGGCGGACGGTGTTGTAGATCAGGTCGTCAAAATCCATCGCCCCGGCGGAAAACAGGCGCTGCCAGTAGGTCTGGTACACCTCGCCGATGCGGATGCTGCGCGGGTTGTGCGTGGCCTGCGCACGCGCCAGATACTGCTCAGGCGTGATGCCGGAATCCTTGGCGCGGCTGATCTCCGTGAGCACGGCGCGATACGGAACGCCTTCTCGTCGAGATTCATCTCTTGAGAATGCGCTTGACGACCGCCTGACTGTCCGACGTGTCGTAGATCGTGAAGCTGTTGGGTAGCCGAGCTTGTCGGCATCCCGCCGCAGGATGCGCACACACGCGGAGTGAAGGTCGAGGCCCAGATATCCGCCGCAGCCTCGGGCCCGAGCATGCGCTCGATGCGGTCCTTGAGCTCGTCTGCCGCTTGTTCGTGAACGTGATGGCGATGATGCGCCACGGCTCGGCCGGCTCGAGCGCCGCTGCCCGCTGCGCGCGCCGGCGCTCGTCCGGCGTCAGGTCCGTGCGCTCGAGCAGCGCAAGGTCCGCCTCCGTCGCCGCGTCCGGCACCTCGTCGGTGTCGGACCCGCGGCCGTACTGGATGAGATTGCGATCCGGTGGATGAGCACCGTAGTTTTACCGCTGCCGGCACCAGCCAGCAGCAGCAGTGGGCCTTCCGTGGTCAGGACCGCTTGCCTCTGCATATCGTTCAGGTTTGCGAAGTCCGCCGCAATGAAGCGTCTGCGCGCCTGCACATAGCGTTGTTCAAAAGTCATGGTAGTATTCATAGCGTCTGATTTTAACACATTTTCCCCCGGGAAACAAGGCCCGCATTATCCAACGCGGAGATTGACAATCACAGGGTGCGGAAGTAAAATAAGAGAAAATTTGATGATCGAGGTGCATCTTATGGACATCATCTGGCATGGCCACTCCTGCTTTGAGCTGGTCTCCGGCGGCTACAGCGCCGTCATCGACCCGTTTCAGGACACCAGCGTCGGCACGGCCTATCCCCACGTGCGGCTGACGGCGGACGCCGTCTATATCAGCCACGAGGACCGCGACCACAACTTCCGGGAGGGCGTCACGCTGCGCAGCACCGGCAAGGCAAACCCGTTTGCCGTCACGGAGCTCGAGACGTACCACGACATCATGCGCGGCCGTCTGCGCGGCATGAACACAGTGCGCATCTTCGCCGCCGAGGGCATGCGCGTGGCGCATCTGGGTGACCTGGGCGCGAAGCCCACGCCCGAGCAGATGCAGCAGCTGCAGGGACTCGACGCGATGATGATCCCCGTCGGCGGCATCTACACGATCGAGCCGGACACCGCCTACTACCTCTGCGAGCAGCTGCAGCCGCGCGTCATCATCCCGATGCACTTTCAGGCGCCCGGCCACAGCAACCACCGCCTGCGCGCGCCGGAGGACTTCACCGGCATTCTTCGAGGGCAACGGCGCAAATGTCCAGCGCTATGACACCAACCGTATGACGCTCACACCGGACACACCGGCGCAGGTCGTCATCTTCCGCCGCCCGGAATAAAACACGATACAGCAAAGCCGCCGCTCCCCATCAGGGAGCGGCGGCTGTTCTCTCCGCAATTATTTCAGAATGTCCTTCAGCTCGTGCATACCATGGTTGGTAGTGACGACGACCACGCGATCACCGAGCTCGATGGCATCGTTGCCGGACGGGACGCGGCACTTGCCGCGGCGGATGATCGAGGCAACGAGCACGGAGTCCTTGAGCTTGAGCGCCTTGAGCGGCACATCGAGAAACTGGCTCTCGGCGCGCACGATGAATTCCAGCGCCTCGGCCTGCCCATCGGCCACCATGCGCAGCGTCTCCACGCCGCTGCTGTGCGCGGAGTTCTGCATCCAGCGGACGTACTCCACGATGCGGCCGGCCGTCACGTCCGCCGGCTGAATGATCGTCGTCAGGCCATACGATTCCGCGAGCTGGATGAAGTTATCCTCATCCACCTTGTGACGATCTTCGGTACTTGCTCATGATAGGCAAAGGAGGAGATGATGAGGTTCGTCTCGTCCGACTCCGTGAGCGTGACGAGCGCGTCCGCCTCCGGCAGGCCCTCCTCGCGCAGAACGTCCGGCTTCGTGCCGTCGGCGCAGATGATGGTCGCCTCCGGCAGGAGCGTTTTCATGACGCGGCAGCGGGCCGGGTCGCGCTCGATGATCGTCGAGTGGATGTGCATACGCGCCAGCTCCAGCGCCAGCCGCTCGGCAATGCGGCCGCCGCCGATGATGATGACGCTCTCGGCCTCGTGGCGGAACTCGCCGATCTTGCGAAACAATTCGTGCAGCTCGTGCGGCGCGCCGACCACGGTGACATAGTCGCCGGCGGCGAGCACAAAGTCGCCGTTCGGGATCGTAACGCTGCCCTCACGCTCCACGGCACAGATGAGGATGCCGTCGCTGTAGCGGCCGCGGAAATCGTTCAGACGCAGGCCGTCGAGCTTGCTGCCCTCGCGCAGCTTGAACTCCACGAGCTCCACAAGGCCATTGGCAAACGGCTCGACCTTCGTAGCGGCCGGGAAACGCAGCGTACGCGAGATCTCCTTGGCAGATGTGCGCTCGGGGTTGATGGACAGACTCAGCCCCAGCTCGTCCTGCAGCAGCACCACGTCCTGATAATACTCCTCGTCGCGCACGCGCGCGATCGTATGCGTAGCACCGAGCTTGCGCCCGACCATGCAGCTGATGAGGTTCGTCTCGTCCGAAGTCGTCGCGGCGATGAGCAGGTCGGCGTCCGTGACGTTGGCGATGCGCAGCTGGTCCACATTCGCGCGGCCCTCGACCACGATCACATCCAGCGTGGAGGAGATATAGGCAGCGCGCTCCGGGTCACTCTCGACGACGGTAATGTCATGCCCTTCTGTCAGGAGCTGCTCCGCAATGGCATAGCCCACGCGGCCAGCGCCCACGATCACAATTTTCATATTCCAAGCTCTCCAGTTATCATGTTCAGACCCCTTATCCGGGTGACAAATATTATAGCAGACATTCCTCCCATGTTTCAACAGCAGACGCAGGGAAATTGTATCGTGTTTGTTTGTGAATAAATAGTTAAAATTCTGCAAAACCGGCGCCTGCCGCTTGACGGATGCTCGTGCCGCGCTTATCATTATGTCCTAATACTTTTTAATTAGTATCTAAGGCTGCGCCGCCGCGCAGCGTCCATATAAAGGAGCATCCCACCCATGCTGGAACTGAAGAACATCACCAAGGTCTATGAGGCCGGCACGACGCAGGTCGAAGCACTCAAGGGCATCGACATCGCCTTTCGTGAGAGCGAGTTCGTCGCAATTCTGGGCCAGTCTGGCTGCGGCAAGACCACGCTGCTGAACATCATCGGCGGTCTGGACCGCTACACCTCCGGTGACCTCATTATCAACGGCCGCTCCACCAAGGAGTACGACGACCGCGACTGGGACACGTACCGCAACCACTCCATCGGCTTCGTCTTTCAGAGCTACAACCTCATCCCGCACCAGAGTGTGCTGGCCAACGTCGAGCTCGCGCTGACGCTCTCGGGCGTCTCGGGTGAGGAGCGGCGTGCGCGCGCCGTCGAGGCGCTGGAAAAAGTCGGTCTGGGCGACCAGCTCGACAAAGCGCCGAACCAGATGTCCGGCGGCCAGATGCAGCGCGTGGCCATCGCGCGCGCCATCGTCAACAACCCCGACATCTGCTCGCCGACGAACCGACCGGCGCGCTCGACAGCGAGACGAGCGTACAGATCATGAATCTGCTGCAGGAGATTGCAAAAGATAAGCTCATCATCATGGTCACGCACAACCCGGAGCTGGCATCGAAATACGCCACGCGCACCGTGCGCCTGCTCGACGGCAAGATCGTCGGCGACGATAACCCCTGCACGGAATCCGAGACGTCTGCACCCGTGACGGTCAAGGTCAAGGAGCACACATCCATGAGCTTTGCAACGGCCATGAGCCTGTCGCTGCACAACCTTATGACGAAAAAGGCCCGCACGCTGCTCACCGCATTCGCAGGGTCTATCGGCATCATCGGCATCGCGCTCATTTTGTCGCTCTCGCACGGCTTTCAGTCCTACATTGACACCGTACAGGAGCAGACGCTCTCGTCCTACCCGCTGACGATCGAGGCAAACCCCGTGGACATGTCCGGGATGCTCTCGGCCATGTCGGGCGCAAAGGATGACAGTGCGGATGCGCACGACCTCGATAAGGTCTACGCCAACACGGTCATGTACAGCATGCTCAACTCCATGGTCAGCAGCGCGACCGGCCAGTCGAACAACCTGCCGGAGTTCAAGAAATATCTCGAAAACCCCGACAACAAGATCCACGACTATATCAGCGGCATCCAGTACACGTATGACATGGGCTTCGCCGTCTATACTGAGGATCCCAACGGTACCGTCATCAAGGCCGATACGACCGAGCTGCTGCAAACGTCATGAAGTCCATGTACGGCGGCGACTACTCGGCCTACTTCGACTCCATGGGCGGCTTTCTACTCCGGCTTCAACGTCTGGCAGGAGCTGCTCTCCGGCGAGGACGGCGAGCTCGTGAGCGCCTCGACGCAGAATCAGTACGACGTGATCTATGGCTCCTGGCCGCAGGATTACAACGAGGTCGTGCTCGTTGTGGACAAGAACAATGAGATCTCCGACCTGACGCTCTACGCCCTCGGGCTCGAGAGCATGGACGACATCAGCAACGCCATGATGCAGTCCATGAGCAAAAAGCAGATCGACACGACGCAAAGCAGCTGGAGCTATGAGATCTGTGCGGACGAAGCTTCAAGCTCATCCTCCCGTCGGAGGGCTATGTGGCCAGCGGCTCCGGCTACACGGACATCAGTCAGACGGCCGACGGTCTGCGCCGGCTCTACAACAACGATTCCGTCGGCGTACAGCTCAAAATTGTCGGCATCGTGCGTCCGGCCAAGGGCAGCGTGACCAGCATACCTACGGCTCCATCGGCTACACCTCCGCCCTGACGGACTACGCCATCGATCAGGCCGACGGCACCGAGATCATCCAGAAGCAGCTCGCGAACCCGGACGTGGACGTGTTCACCGGCTCCGCGTTCCCGAACGCCGCGACCGCCACGACCGAGCAGAAAGTCGCCGCCGCACAGGCCTATCTCAACCAGCTGAGCGTGGACGACCGTGCGACCGTCTACCGCAAGTGCATGACCACGCCGGATGACGCCACGCTCGACGCCGCGCTCACGCAGACCATGGCAACCTTCACCCGTGACGAGGCCAAAGAGATGGCCGACAACGGCATCTTCGAGGCCAGCGGCAAGACCGCGCAGCAGATGAAGGAAATGATCGACGCCATGGACGACGAGACGTTCACGCGCTTCTTCCGCCCGTACCTGCGCGCGATTCTCTCCATGCAGATGCAGCAGGAGACCGTCAAGGCCTACAGCGGCATGACCTCGCAGGAGAGTCATCTCGGCCATCAACGCCAAGGGCATCAGCCGCAGCCAGTACGTGGACGTGTACGACAACTACGTCGCCTCCTCCGCCAGCGGCTCGACCTACAGAGCAACCTCAAAAAGCTCGGCTACGTCGATAAGGACTCCCCGAGTGCCATCAACATCTACGCTTCGAGCTTTGAGAATAAGGATCAGATCTCCGCGTGCATCGACGACTACAATGCCGACAATCCGGACAATCAGATCAGCTACACCGACTATGTCGGCCTGCTCATGAGCAGCATCACGACGATCATCAACGCCATCAGCTATGTGCTCATTGGCTTCGTGGCCATCTCCCTCGTCGTGTCGTCGATCATGATCGGCATCATCACCTACATCTCCGTGCTCGAGCGCACGAAAGAGATCGGCATCCTGCGCTCCATCGGCGCGAGCAAGCAAGACATCTCGCGCGTATTCAACGCCGAGACGCTCATTGAGGGCTTCACAGCCGGCGTAATGGGCATCCTGTGTACGCTGATCCTGCTGATTCCCATCAACCTCATCGTGCACCATCTGACCGGTCTGCCGACTCTGAGCGCCATTTTGCCGGTGCTCGGCGCGATCTTGCTGATTCTCATCAGCATGGCGCTGACGTTCATCGCGGGCCTCATCCCGTCCGGCATGGCTGCAAAAAAAGACCCGGTCGTCGCCTTGCGGACCGAGTAAGACCAAAACGCATATTTCCACCACCTCCGTGCAAACTAGGAGCAGCCTACATTTGCACGGAGGTTTTGCAATATGAAGCAGAAAATTCTTGCGGCTGTGTGCGCGCTGGCGCTCTGCGCGGCGCTCGTCCCGGCGAGCTTTGCCGAACAGGACACAGCCGGTACCGCACCCGTGGCCGAAAATCTGGAGCTGACCACATTCCGCAACACGTCCATCGGCGGCACGCTGAGCGCCAACGCGCCCGACGGCAGCCCGCTCACCTTCCGCATCACGACCGAGCCCGTCAAGGGAACTGTGACGCTCACCGATAGCGGCACGTTCGTCTACACCCCCGCCGACGGTAAGCGCGGGCGCGACTACTTCGGCTTCCGCGCCGCCGACAGCAGCGGCAACGAGTCACAGGAGGCGACCGTGCTCATCTCCATCAAGAAGCAAAAGCCGGACATCACCTACAGTGACATGACCGGCCGGCCGGAGGAATATGCCGCCGTCATGCTCGCCGAGAAGGGGCTGTGCGTCGGCCGGCAGGTCGGCGGGCAGTATCTCTTTGACCCCGACAGCCCCATGCCACGCGATGAGTTTCTCGCCATGTGCACGCATCTGACCGGCACGGAGACACTGCAGGGCGTGCTCTCGACCGGCTTCGGAGACGACGAGCAGATCCCGGCGTGGGCCAAGACCTACGTCGCGACCGCGGTCATGAACGGAGACATCGCCGGCTACTCTGACGGCACGGCAATCGTGTTCGACGCACAGCGCGGCATCACTGCGGCCGAAGCCGCCGTCATGCTCAGCAACTTTCTCGACCCCTCCCCCGCCGCCGCGCTCGAGAGCGCCTATATTCCCGACTGGGCGTGCACTGCCGTGTCGAGTCTGACGTCCTGCGGCGTGTATCCGGCCGGCAGCGACTGTGCGGCGCCCCTCACGCGCGCCGAGGCGGCGCAGATGCTGCTGGGCGCGTATGAACTGCTGCAAAAGCGATAAAAAAAGCACGGGCCGTTTCCAGATCGGAAACGGCCCGCGGCTTTATGCACGGTCCAAAATGGCTTCCAGCTCTGCCGGGCTGAGCTCCGGGAACGGGCGCACGGGCGCAGGCTGCGCCTCGTGCGCCGATGCACTTTTCCATCCAGACCATGGAGTACCAAGTGCCGAACTTATAGCCGCAGCGCGGAAACTCCCCGACAAGCCGGTAGCCGAGGTGCGCATGAAACTGTGCGCTGTTTTTCGTCAGGTGCGCATCGTCTGCCCCGTCCGGATAGCCGATGCAGGCATAGAGATTCTGAATGTGCTGCGCGCGCAGCACCGCCTCAAGCGCGGCATACAGCCGCTTGCCCGTTCCCCGATGCCGCTGATCCTCGCGCAGGTAAATGCTCATCTCCGCCGCCCAGTCATAGGCGGCGCGGCTGCCGAACGGCCCGGCATAGGCATAGCCAACGAGCTCGCCGCCGCGCTCCGCGACCAGGTACGGATAGCGGCCGGGAGCGTGGCGCGCATACGCGCGGCAAATTCCTCGATATCCGGCACGGTGCACTCGAACGTAATGGCCGTCTTTTCCACATACGGCGCGTAAATTTTCAGCAGCGCGGGCGCGTCGCTCAGGCGCGCGGTGCGGATGCGCAGCGCAGTGTCGTCCATATGCTCCTCACTTTCCGCTGTCGCCGTAGTTTGCGAGCACGCGCGCGGACGGGTCGTCCACGTCGCAGCCGTCCCACGATTTGTTCGGCATCCAGAAATCGACGATCATGTGCGCCTGACCGGGGTAATACTGCTCGAACAATTCGCGGTAGAGCAGCGATTCCTTGGTGAACGGCTGCGCAAAGTCGTACTTCCGGCGCAGGGTCTCAAATTCCTCGTCCGTGTACTTCTGCTCGGCGTACGCCTTGAGATCGTCGACCATGGAGTGGCCGACCGCGTCGCTGAAGGCCGCCTTCTCGCGCATGAGAATGTCGTGCGGCAGCCAGTCGCCCTCAAAGGCGTGGCGCAGCAGGTACTTGCCCTTGCCGTAGACGTTGCACTTCTTGGCCGGGTCGATGGACATGACATACTGCACGAAGTCCAGATCGCCGAACGGCACGCGGGCCTCGAGACTGTTGACGGAAATGCAGCGGTCAGCGCGCAGGACATCGTACATATGCAGCTCGCGGATGCGCTTGGCGGACTCCTCCTGGAACGCCGCCGGGCTGGGCGCGAAGTCTGTGTACTTGTAGCCGAAGAGCTCATCGGAAATCTCGCCCGTGAGCAGCACGCGCAGGTCGGTCTGCTCGTGGATGGCCTTGCAGACGAGGTACATGCCGATGCTCGCGCGGATGGTCGTGATGTCATACGTGCCGAGCAGCGCCACGACCTCCGGGAGCGCCTGAATCACATCCTCGGGCGTGATGATGACCTCGGTGTGGTCAGCGTGCAGATACTCTGCCACCTCGCGGGCGTACTTGAGGTCGATCGCGTCGGCGCGCATACCGATGGCGAACGTGCGGATGGGCTTTTTGAGCAGCTTTGCCGAGATGGCGCACACGAGGCTGCTGTCCAGACCGCCCGAGAGTAGGAAGCCGAGCGGCGCGTCGGCGTCGAGACGCTTTTCCACGCCGGCAATGAGTTTCTCGCGGATGTGGGTGCAGACGGTCTCGAGATCGTCCTCGCAGACGGCGTCGACGTGCGTCATGTCGCGGTAGCAGGTGAACTTGCCGTCGGCATAATAGTGTCCGGGAGGAAACGGCATCACATCGTGCACGAGGCCGACGAGGTTTTTCGCCTCGCTGGCAAAGACGATCGCGCCCTCGGCGTCATAGCCGTAGTACAGCGGGCGGATGCCGATAGGGTCGCGCGCCGCGACGAGGCCGCCGCGCTTGGCATCATAGATGACCATGGCAAACTCCGCATCGAGCCCGCGGAACATATCCAGCCCCTCGCGCTCGTAGAGCGGAAGCAGGATCTCACAATCGGACTCGCTCTCGAACGTCTCGCCCTCGGCAATGAGCCGCTCACGAATGGGACGGAAGCCGTAGATCTCGCCGTTGCACACGAGCGCACTGCCGTCGCGCGTGAACGGCTGCATCCCCTCCGGATGCAGGCCCATGATGGCCAGGCGGTGGAAACCGAGCGTCGCTGCGCCGATGTGCAGCATGCGCGTATCGTCCGGGCCGCGGGAAATGGTCTTGTCAAAGCCGGCGCGCAGATCCTGCGCGCTGATGGACGAGCCGAGATAACCGATGATGGAACACATGATTTTTTCCTCCTGAATACATCAAAAAATACGCAGCTACTGTCCGGCAATAGGACGAGTAGCTGCGTATCGTGGTGCCACCTATTTTACTTCTCACGGGTTCAAACAAACCGCACCGGGATAACGTCCGGCTTTGACGGCGCACCTACTGAGGCTCTCGCCCGTTCAGATTGCAGCTCGGGAGTGTTCTTCACACAGGCTCTGTTATGCGGCTCGCACCGTCCCGCACTCGCTGGGAATGATCGCCCGTGCTACTTTTCTCCGTCAACGCTTTTGACAGAAGTATGGAATTGAAAGAAGAGAAAAAAGAAAGAGAAAACGATGTTAACGCACGCTGAACAGCAGATCACCGTAGGACGGGACCGGCCACTTGTCGGACGGCGTCATGGTCTCGAGCTGGTCAATCGTGATACGCAGCTCCGCCATGGCGGAGAAAACCTTGTCACGGTAGTAGTTCGCCAGTGCCTGACTGCCCTCAACCGTCTTGGCACCCATGAGCGCCTCATCCAGGCTGCGGACCTTGCGGTAGGCGTCGCCCAGCAGCGCAGACATTTCGGGGATGATGCTCTCTTCATACGAGCAGTCCGCCGTAACGGACACGGCGTGGATCGCCGTGGCGGTCTCGGACAGCTCGCGCAGATAGCTGCTGACGGCGGGCATGATGTCGCGCCGCGCCATCTCGAGCATCGTCAGCGCCTCGATGTTGAGGATCTTGCTGTAGTTTTCGAGGTGAATCTCATAGCGGGCCTCCATCTCGGTGCGGGTATAGACACGGTGCTTGGTGAACAGCGCCACGTTCTTGTCGGCGAGGTAATACGGCAGCGCTTCCGGCGTCGTGCGCAGGTTCAGCAGACCGCGGCGCTCAGCCTCCGCCAGCCAGGCGTCGTCATAGCCGTTGCCGTTGAAGAGGATGCGCTTGTGCTTGATGAGCACGCTGCGGATGAGCGCCTGCAGGTCGGCCTCGAAGTTCTTGCTGCCCTCGAGCGCGTCAGCAAACTGCTCGAGGCTCTCGGCGACCGCCGTGTTGAGCACGACGTTGATGCCGGAAATGGAGGCCGAGGAACCGGGCATGCGGAACTCGAACTTGTTGCCGGTGAACGCAAACGGAGAGGTGCGGTTGCGGTCGGTCGTGTCCTTGGGGAAACGCGGCAGCGCATGCACGCCGATCTTCAGCAGCTCCTTTTCCTGGCCGGCATAGGGCGTCTCGTTGACAATGGCGTCGAGAATGCTCTCGATCTCGTCGCCGACATACATCGACACGACGGCCGGGGGCGCTTCGTTCGCGCCGAGACGGTGGTCGTTCGCGGCCGACGCCACGCTGATGCGCAGCATATCCTGATAATCATCCACCGCCTGGATCACCGCGCACAGGAAGAGCAAAAACTGTGCGTTCTCGGCCGGCGTCTCGCCGGGCTCGAGCAGGTTCATGCCGGTGTCGGTGGTCAGAGACCAGTTGTTGTGCTTGCCGGAACCGTTAACGCCGGCAAACGGCTTTTCGTGCAGCAGGCAGACCATGCCGTGGCGCGCGGCCACCTTCTGCATGATCTCCATCGTCAGCTGGTTCTGGTCGGCAGCGATGTTGCCGGTCGTGAACACCGGCGCGAGCTCGTGCTGCGCGGGCGCCACTTCGTTGTGCTCCGTCTTGGCGTAAACGCCGAGCTTCCAGAGCTCCTCGTCCAGATCCTTCATGAACGCCGCAACGCGCGGCTTGATGCTGCCGAAGTAATGATCGTCCAGCTCCTGGCCTTTCGGCGGCTTGGCGCCGAAGAGCGTGCGGCCGGTGTAGATCAGATCCTTGCGCTTGTCATACACGGATTTGTCGACCAGGAAGTACTCCTGCTCGGGGCCGACGGTCGTGCGCACGGCGGTCACGTCCTCGTTGCCGAACAGGTGGATCACACGCAGGGCCTGACGGTTGAGCGCCTCGGCGCTGCGCAGCAGCGGCGTCTTTTTATCGAGCGCCTCGCCGCCGTAAGAGCAGAACGCCGTCGGAATGCACAGCACATTATCTTTAATGAATGCATAGGACGTCGGGTCCCATGCGGTGTAGCCGCGCGCCTCAAACGTTGCGCGCAGGCCGCCGGACGGGAAGCTGGACGCATCCGGCTCGCCGCGGACGAGCTCCTTGCCGGAAAACTCCATAATGACCTGACCGCCGCCGCAGGGCGAAATGAAGCTGTCGTGCTTCTCGGCGGTGATGCCGGTCATCGGCTGGAACCAGTGCGTGAAGTGCGTGGCGCCCTTTTCGATCGCCCAGTCCTTCATGGCATTGGCCACGATGCGCGCGGCGTCGTCATCAAGACGCTTGCCATTTTCCATCGTCGCCTGCACCTGCCGGTAAGTCTCCTTCGGCAGCCGCTCGCGCATGACGGCATCGTTAAATACCATGGATCCAAAAATGTCAGAGATCTTTTCCATCTCGCATGGTCCCCTTTCCGTATTTCAAATCAGTATCAACAACAAAAAACGGCACTGGTGCCCGGAGATCTTGTGCTCTCCACGACGCCATTGCCGTTTCAATGTAGCAAAATATACGCCTGTTGCGGAAAAATGTCAAGCGGGAAAAACGCAATTTCTTTCGGCGGATTCCACAGATTTTTCGGCAAAATTGCCCGTTTTTTTATCCTTGACACGTGCAAATGCCGTGGTGTATTATATACATGGATTTTGATTGGCAAAATTCTGCGTGCTGTTTTTGCGGCCGCAGGCATAAGTTCATATGGTAACTTTTCGAGAACGCTGACGTTTCACGATGACCTGGGGGAAAGTGCCCCTTATCGGCATCGGAAGCGTCTTTTTTGTTTTTCCGCACCAACTTCTGATTCGAGGTGACTGCTATGAACACGTCGCTGCATACCGTGCGTGCGCTCCTGGTCTCCAGTTCCGAGGCGCAGACCCAGCGCATCAGCGCCCTGCTCACACGGGCGCGCATCGTCCCGTTCGATCACGCCGGCAGCGCGCGGCAGGCGCTCGAACAGTTTGACGCAGGCGGCATCGACGGTGTGCTCATCGCAGAGCCCATCGCCGGCAGTTCCGGCCGGGAGCTGGCGCTGCAGCTCAAAAAGCGGCACTGCATGGCCGTGCTGCTGCTGGCCGCACCGGAACACGCGGACACGGACGCCGCCCTGCTCGAACAGTCCGGCGTGCTGGTGCTGCCGAATGACGCGCCGGAATCGCTCATCGTGCAGACCATCCGGCTGCTGACCGCCGTGCGCATCCAGCTCGAGCAGATGCAGCACAAGACGGAAAAGCTCGAGGCGAAGGTCGCCGATATCCGCATCATCAACCGCGCGAAGCTCCTGCTCGTGCAGCACCTGCAGATGACGGAGACGGAGGCGCACAAATACATTGAGAAACAGGCAATGGACACCAGTATGCGCCGGCGGACCATTGCGGAAAATATCATTCGTACCTATGAAGATTGAGGAGTGTGGACCATGACCAAGTACATTTTTGTGACCGGCGGCGTTGTCTCCGGACTCGGCAAAGGCATCACGGCGGCTTCGCTCGGCCGTCTGCTCAAGGCACGCGGCCTGAAGGTCGCCGCGCAGAAGCTTGACCCCTATATCAATGTCGACCCCGGCACCATGAGCCCGTATCAGCACGGCGAGGTGTACGTTACCGAGGACGGCGCGGAGACCGATCTCGACCTCGGCCACTATGAGCGCTTCATCGACGAGGATCTGAACAAATACTCCAACCTCACGACCGGCAAGGTGTACTGGAACGTGCTCAACAAGGAGCGCCGCGGCGAGTACCTCGGCGAGACGGTGCAGGTCATTCCGCACATCACGAATGAGATCAAGGACTTTATCTATAGTGTCGGCAGCAAGACGAACGCCGACGTCGTTATCACGGAGGTCGGCGGCACGACCGGCGACATTGAGAGCCAGCCGTTTCTCGAGGCCATCCGTCAGGTCGGGCTGGAGGTCGGGCGCGAAAACGCACTCTACATCCACGTGACGCTCGTACCGTATCTGCACGGCAGCGAGGAGCACAAGACCAAGCCCACGCAGCACTCGGTCAAGGAGCTGCAGGGCATGGGCATTTCCCCGGACATCATCGTGCTGCGCTGCGATGAGCCGCTCGAGGAGTCTATCTTCCGCAAAATCTCCCTGTTCTGCAACGTCAAGCCCGACTGCGTGATCGAAAACATGACCATCCCCGTGCTGTATGAGGCACCGGTCATGCTCGAAAAGAACCGCTTTTCCGAGATCGTCTGCCGTGAGCTGCACATCGACGCGCCCGCGCCGGACATGACCGAGTGGGACGCCATGCTCGAGAGCATCCGCAGCCGCTCGCACCGCGTGACGATCGGCCTCGTGGGCAAATATGTGCAGCTGCACGACGCGTATCTGTCCGTCGCCGAGGCGCTGCGCCACGCCGGCTATGTCTACGGCACGCGCGTGGACATTCAATGGATTGACAGCGAGACGATCACGCGCGATAATGTAGAGGAAGTGCTCGGCAGCTGCGACGGCATTCTCGTGCCCGGCGGCTTCGGCAACCGCGGCATCGAGGGCAAGATCGCGGCCGCGCACTACGCCCGCACGCACAACATCCCCTATCTCGGTATCTGCCTGGGTATGCAGATCGCGGTCATCGAGTTTGCGCGCTCCGTCTGCGGCCTCGCCGACGCCAACTCCGGCGAGTTTGACGAGGGCAGCACGCACAAGGTCATCGACTTCATGCCCGACCAGAGCGACGAGATCAACAAGGGCGGCACGCTGCGCCTCGGCGCATATCCGTGCCATATCGTGCCCGGCACAAAAATGGCGGAGTGCTACGGCACGCTGGACATCTCCGAGCGCCACCGCCACCGGTACGAGTTCAACAACGACTACCGCGCGCTCATGCAGGAAAAGGGGCTCGTGCTCTCCGGCCTGTCGCCGGACGGCCACATCGTGGAGACCGTCGAGATCCCCGAAAACGACTTTTATATCGGCGTTCAGTACCACCCCGAGTTCAAGAGCCGCCCGAACAAGGCGCACCCCCTGTTCAAGGGCCTGATCTCGGCGGCGCTGCGCCACGCAGAGAGAGGATAAGCATGCACGACCGCTACGTCAATCCCCTGTGCACCCGCTACGCCGGGCGCACGATGCAGCACATTTACTCCGACGACAACAAATTTTCCACCTGGCGCAGGCTCTGGGTCGCGCTGGCCGAGAGCGAGCAGGAGCTCGGTCTGCCGATCACGGACGAGCAGATCCGCGAGCTGCGCGCGCACATCACGGACATCGACTATGACTACGCCGCGGCGCGCGAGCACGAGGTGCGGCACGACGTCATGGCCCACGTGCTGACCTACGGCGCGTGCTGCCCGGAGGCAAAGCCCATTCTGCACCTCGGCGCCACGTCCTGCTACGTCGGCGACAATACGGATATCATCCTCATGCGCGAAGCGCTCGAGCAGATCCGCAGCCTGCTGGTGAACGTCATCCAGGCGCTCGCGGACTTTGCCGAGGCGCACAAGGCAGAGCCGACGCTCGCCTACACGCATTTTCAGGCCGCGCAGCCGACGACCGTCGGCAAGCGCGCCACGCTCTGGACGCAGGATCTGCTGATGGATCTCGAGCAGCTGGAGTTTCAGCTCGGCAATCTCAAGCTCCTCGGCTGCAAGGGCACGACCGGCACGGGCGCGAGCTTCCTCGCCCTGTTTGACGGCGACGAGCAGAAGGTCGTCGCGCTCGAGCAGAAGATCTGCGAAAAGATGGGCTTTCCCGGCGCGTACCCCGTCAGCGGCCAGACCTATTCGCGCAAGGTGGACTTTCAGGTGCTGCAGGTGCTGTCCGGCATCGCGCAGAGCGCCTCGAAGTTTTCCAGCGACATCCGCCTGCTGTCCCACCTCAAAGAGGTGGACGAGCCGTTCGAGAGCGGCCAGATCGGCTCCTCGGCCATGGCCTATAAGCGCAACCCCATGCGCAGCGAGCGCATCGCCTCCCTGTCGCGCTACGTCATCTGCGACCTGCAGAATGCCGCCGTCACGGCCAGCGCCCAGTGGTTTGAGCGCACGCTCGACGACTCGGCCAACCGCCGCATCAGCATCCCGGAAGCATTCCTCGCCACCGACGGCATCCTCACGCTGTACCTCAACGTCATCCGCGGCCTGACCGTGTACCCGAAAATGGCCGAAAAGCATCTGGCCGACGAGCTGCCGTTTCTCGCTACGGAGAACATCCTCATGTACTGCGTCAAGGAAAAGGGCGGCGACCGGCAGGCCCTGCACGAGGCCATCCGGCAGCACAGCGTCGCCGCCGGCAAAGAGGTCAAGCTCCATGGCGGCAGCAACGACCTGCTCGAGCGCATCCTGGCTGACCCGATCTTCGGGCTCACGCGCGCGGAGCTCAACAAACTTGTTGACCCCCATGCCTTCACCGGCATGGCCGTACACCAGACCGAGACGTTCCTGCGCGAGCAGGTCGCGCCGGTCCTGAACAAATATACAGCACTGCTCGGATGCGACGCATCCGTAAACGTGTAAAAGAAACAGGAGGTTTCTCAACAATGCTGACATCCATCGTAGGCATCAACTGGGGCGACGAGGGCAAGGGCCGCATGGTCGACCTGCTCAGCCAGAAGTATGACGTCGTCGTACGCTATCAGGGCGGCAACAACGCCGGCCACACCGTCATCAACGACAAGGGCAAGTTCGTGCTCAATCTCATGCCGTCCGGCATCCTGCGCGACGAGACCGTGAACGTGCTCGGCCCCGGCATGGTCATTGATACGGAGCACATGTTCCACGAGGTCGCGCGCCTGAGAGAAGGCGGCATCACCATCACACCGGAGCACCTGAAGATCAGCGACAAGGCCGTCATCTGCATGCCGTACCACAAGCTGCTTGACTGCCTGGAAGAGGACCGTCTGGCGGACAAGAAGTTCGGCTCCACCCGCCGCGGCATCTCCCCCGCCTACTCGGACAAATACATGAAAAAGGCGCTGCGCATGGGCGAGCTGGCCGACCGCGACGCGCTCAAGGCCCGCCTGGCCGACATTCTCGAGTGGAAGAATCTCTTCATCGTCAACGGCTATCACCATGACCCCATCGACCTCGACGAGATGATGGACTGGCTCGACACCTACGCCATGCCGTTCAAGGACTATGTCTGCGACACGACGGATTACCTCACCGAGGCCATTGAGGACAACAAGTCCCTGCTCTTTGAGGCCCAGCTCGGCGCGCTGCGTGACATTGACTACGGCATCTATCCGTACACCTCCGGCTCTTCGACGATCGCGGCCTACGCGCCCATCGGCGCGGGCATCCCGGAGGCCCGGCTCGACACGATCATCGGCATTATGAAGGCCTATTCCACCTGCGTGGGCGAGGGCCCGTTCACCTGCGAGATGTTCGGCGACGAGGCCGCTGCGCTGCGCGACGCCGGCGGCGAGTACGGCGCTGCGACCGGCCGTCCGCGCCGCGTGGGCGGGTTCGACGTGGTCGCCTCCCGCTACGGCGTGAAGATGCAGGGCTGCACGAGCATCGCTCTGACAAAGCTCGACGTACTGTCCTATCTGGACAAGATCCCCGTGTGCGTCGCCTACGACATCGACGGTGAGCGCGTGGACCGCTTCCCCATCGGCGTGAAGCTGGCCAAGGCAAAGCCCATTTATGAGTACCTGCCCGGCTTCCACTGCGACATCTCCGGCTGCCGCACGATCAGCGACCTGCCGAAGGAGGCGCTCGACTACGTGCACTATCTGGAGGCTGCCGTCGGCTGCCGCATCAAGTACGTCTCCGTCGGCCCGGACCGCGATGCGTACATCAAAATGTTCTAAACCGCGCAAAGCACAGCGGCCCTTCGCAAATGCGAAGGGCCGCTCATTTTTATTCGATATTCGCTTCAGCCGATGCCGCCGAGCGCCGCGCCGGCGACGAGCGCCACGAGCACGCTCGCGCAGTAGACATACTTGCACAGCGGATAGTACCAGCCGCCGATGGGCTTGCGCGCGCCGAGGTTGACGCTCTCGAGCACGAGCTTTTTCCCGCCGATCCAGAAGAACATGACCGCCGCGAGCAGCGCGCCCAGCGGGCAGATGTAAATGGACACGACGTCCATCCACTGCGACACGATGGCCTGAATGCACAGCGCAACGGCGAGGCCGATCACATGGATCACCGCCGTGGCCGGCACGCGCTTGAGGCCGAACCGCTCCTGCAGGGACGCGACCGGCGCCTCATAGAGATTGATGATCGACGTGACGCCCGCGAAGGCCACGCAGACGAAAAACACCATCGCCACGATGCGCCCGCCCGCCATGCCGTTCATGACATGGACGAGGTAGATGAACATCAGGCCGGGGCCGCCGGCGTCGAGCTGCGCGCCGCCCGCCGCCATGGCGGGAATGATGACGAACGCCGCCAGCAGCGCCGCGATCGTATCAAAGAGCGCCACGTTGCGCGCCGAGCTCGGGATGCACTCGCTCTTGCTGAGGTAAGAGCCATAGATAACGCTGCCGTTGCCCGCAACGGACAGCGAGAAAAACGCCTGACCGAAGGCATAGATCCAGACATAAGGGTCGAGCAGGCCCGCGGGCTTGATCGTGAAGATATACCGATAGCCGTCCGACGCACCGGGCAGCGTTCCTACATAGATACCCAGCCCCACAAACAGCAAAAACAAAATCGGCATCATGATCTTATTTGCCTTTTCAATGCCGCCGGCGATGCCGAAGGACATGATGACAAAGCTCACCGCGACCGCGACGACGACCCAGACATTCGCGCCCCACGCGCTGGCCGTGGCATTGAAGGTGGCGACGATCCCATCCATGTCCTGCCCCATGGCGGACAGGCCGCCGTCAAACGCCAGGAACGTATACTTAAAGATCCAGCCCATGACGCAGGTGTAGCCGATGGCCAGCGCCAGAGAGCCGAGCACCGGGATATAGCCGACCAGTTCGCCGGGCCGGCGCTTACCCCAGCGCGCCTCGGTGCACATGCCGAAAGCGTCGACCGGCCCCGCACCGGCTGCGCGGCCGAGCGCAAACTCCCCGATGACGCCGGTGGAACCGATGAGAATGACAAACAGGAAATACGGCAGCAGGAAGGTCATGCCGCCCCATTTGGACACCAGCGTCGGAAAGCGCCAGATGTTGCCCATGCCGACGGCCGAGCCGATGCAGGCGATGATGAAGCCGCCGCGGCTGCGAAAGCCGTCGCGTTTGCTGACGTTGGCGTCGTTACTCATAACATTGTTTCCTTTCACGCACTCAGGCACAAATTGGTTTGATTATACCGCAAAACCCGCCCCGCCGCAACAGTTGTTTGCGGAATCTGCCGGATAACACTATGCAGAGGCGTCTTACTCCCCCCGGTAGGCCCAGCACAAGCGCTTTCTCGCGGCGGCTGTCCGCGCCCGCATGCTGCACACGCCCCCTCCTCTCTGCAACACATTTTTGCAATCGTATACCACAGCATTTGCGCATTTTCTACCGCCGCGCACCGGAACAAACGCCCGGAATGCGATTTCCCGTTCCCAACACGCGGGTTTTGTGCTATACTGGCGGCACACGACCGCCGCACGGTATGCTCGTGCGGCTGAAAAATGATGAGGAGAATACTTTATGAAGGCCACCAAACACCGCTTCTGGCTCTGCGCGCTGCTCGTCTGCATGGTGCTTTCCGTCTTTGCCGGGATCACCGCGCCGCCGGCCATGGCAGCGAACATCTCCAGCACCGACTGGATGGAAACCGTGCCGGACGAGACAAAGCTCAGCAATATGTCGATCCCCGGTACGCACGACAGCTGCACGCAGTATGTGGATATGCGCTACATTTTTCAATGTCAGGACGCGAGCGTTGCCACGCAGCTGATCTACGGCTACCGCTATCTGGATATGCGTCTGGTGCTCGAACAGAAGCACGACCAGCAGACGCTGGTGCTCAAGCACAGCATCGCGCGCTGCAAAACCTCCAACTCCCCGTTTGCCGGAACGCTCACACTCGATGACGTGCTGCGCGACGTTTCCGCGTTTCTGGACGCCCACCCCACCGAGACGGTCATCCTGTGCATGAAGGCGGAAAACAGCAAGGACGATGTCGCGGAGATTCAGAAGGTCCTGTATGAGACGATCGGCAAGGATCCGGAGCGCTGGTATCTGAAAAACGAGATCCCGACGCTGGGCGAAGTGCGCGGGAAGATCGTCCTCGCCACGCGGTTTGACGACAAGCTTCCGGTCGGCTTCGAGCGCTGCGGCCTGTACTTCGGCTGGGCGGATCAGGGCGACCGCACCGTTTTGTCTGACCCCACCGCGAACTCCGTGATCAACGGCCGCGAGACGCTGTGCGTGCAGGATCGCTACAACTATGACACCGATGACAAAATCGACGCCATCCACACCTGTCTGGACAACAGTCAGGCGGCGGAGGACACGTTTTTCCTGAACTTCACGTCCACGAGCGGCAGCGGAAAAGTGGGCCACCCGAAGGAATACGCCAAGCGCATCAACCTCGATCTCTATGACTACGACTGGCAGGCCGGAACGGCCTACGGCGTTGTCATCGTTGACTTCGCACCGAAAAAGATCGCCGAGAAGATCTATCAGACAAATTTCCAGCCCGCGCAGTAACGCGCGCAGCCCCGAAATCGAAAAAGCCCTTTGCGTGCGCATGATCTGCACGCAAAGGGCTTTTGCATATGGATTTTAGTACAGCTTTGCGCCGGCCGGGATGTGCGGATCGACCATGAGCAGGTGCAGCCTTTCTTCCCCGTTTTCGTGGTGCACGGCGGAGATGAGCATACCGCAGGAGTCGATGCCCATCATGGGCCGCGGCGGGAGGTTCGTGATGGCGATGCAGGTCTTGCCCACGAGCGCTTCCGGCTCGTAATAGGCATGGATGCCGGAGAGAATCACGCGATCCGTACCCGTGCCGTCATCGAGCGTGAACTTGAGCAGCTTCTTCGACTTCTTCACGGCCTCGCACGCCTTGACCTTCACAGCGCGGAAATCGGACTTACTGAACGTGTCAAAGTCCACAAAATCGGCAAACAGCGGCTCGATCTGCACGTTGGAAAAGTCGATCTTCTCCTCAACTGCGGGCGCTGCAGGCGCGGCCTCGGCGGGCTTGGCCTCGACCGTTTCCGGCTTCTTGTCCGCGTCCAGCGGCTTCATGGTCGGGAACAGGATCACATCGCGGATGGAGCTTGCGCCGCACAGCAGCATGGCGCAGCGGTCAATGCCGAAGCCCAGGCCGCCGGTGGGCGGCATGCCGTATTCAAGTGCCATGACGAAGTCCTCGTCCATCATGTTGGCCTCTTCATCGCCGTGGGCGCGCTTTTCGGCCTGTGCTTTGAAGCGCTGATACTGGTCGATGGGGTCGTTGAGCTCAGAGAAGGCGTTGCCCATCTCGCAGCCGCAGATGAACATCTCATAGCGCTCGGTGAGCGCGGGCTGCTCGGGGCTGCGCTTGGCAAGCGGGCTGACCTCCACGGGGTACATGGTGATGAATGTCGGCTGGATGAGCGTGGACTCGACCTTCTGGTCGAACGTCTCATAGAGCGCGTTGCCCCACGTGTGGGCGACGTTTTCCATGTCCACGCCCACGCTCTTGGCGAGGGCGACTGCCGCGTCCGCGTCGCCGAGGATGGCCATGAAGTCCGCCCCCGTGACGTCCTTGACAGCGTCGGCCATGGTCACGCGGCGCCAGCTCGGCGTGAGGTCCACATCGTGGCCCAGCCACTGGAGCTGATACGTGCCGAGAATCTCCTTGGCCGCGCCGGAGAGGATGCCCTCGAGGATGTCCATCATGCCGTCGAGGTTGGTATAGGCCTGATAGAGCTCACAGGTCGTGAACTCCGGATTGTGCTTGGTGTCCATGCCCTCGTTGCGGAAGATGCGGCCGACCTCATACACGCGCTCAATGCCGCCAACGATCAGGCGCTTGAGGTGCAGCTCGGTCGCAATGCGCATATACATATCAATGTCAAGCGTGTTGTGGTGCGTGATGAACGGGCGCGCCGTCGCGCCGCCGGCGATGGGGCTGAGCACGGGGGTCTCGACTTCCATGAAGCCCAGGCCGTCCAAATAGCGGCGCAGATAGGCCACGAACCGGCTGCGGATCTGGAAATTGCGCTTGCTCTCAGGGTTCATGATGAGATCCACATAGCGCTGGCGGTAGCGCAGCTCCGTGTTCGTCATGCCATGGAACTTCTCCGGCAGCGGGCGCAGAGACTTGCTGAGCAGCGTGACCTGCTGCACGTGGATGGAGATCTCCCCTGTCTTGGTCTTGAACGCATAGCCGCGCACGCCGATAATGTCGCCAATGTCATACTTGCGGAAATCGGCAAACTCCTGCTCGGTGACGGCGTCCTTGCGGACGTAGAGCTGGATCTGGCCGCGGTCGTCCTGAATGTCGCAGAAGATGGCCTTGCCCATGCCGCGCTTGGACATGATACGGCCGGCGGCCTGCAGCGTTTTGCCTTCATAGGCGTCAAAATCGTTCTTGATATCCACCGAATAGGCGCTGCGCTCAAAGCGCGTCTGCACAAAGGGGTCGCGCCCGGCGTCCTGCAGCGCCTTGAGCTTGTCGCGGCGCACCTGAAGGATCTCGGACAGGGACGGCTCTGCCGCCGCCTGCTGGTTCTTTCTCTCTTCGTTCATGATGGACTCCTCAGTCTTCGTTTTCGACGGCAATGATCTTAAACTGCAGCTCGCCGACCGGGGCTGTGACCGTGACGGTCTCGCCGACCTTGTGGCCCTTGAGTGCGAAGCCGAACGGGCTGTCGTCCGAAATGCAGCCCTCCATGGGGTTGGCCTCCTGCGAGCCGACGATGGTGTACTCCTCTTCCGCGTCCTCGTCGACGTCGAGCACGCGCACGTGGCTGCCGATGGTCACGACGTCCGCCGCGACCTCGACCTTCTCCACGACCTCGGCGTTCTCGATCAGGTCCGTGATCTCGGCAATGCGGGAGTAGAGCTTGCCCTGCTCCGTCTTGGCCTCGTCATACTCGCTGTTCTCCGACAGGTCGCCGAACGAGCGCGCCTCCTTGATGAGCTCCGCGACTTCTTTCTCGCGGGTCGTCTCGAGGTAATGCAGTTCTTCCTTGAGCGTGTCCAGACGCTCCTGACTCATCTTATATCTGCTGTCGATCGCCATAATCCGTCTCCTTATATCATTGAAATTTCAGTATATCTCCGTTGATTCAGCGCAGCGCAGCGATCGCTGCCTCAAGCTGCGCATCGACATCACTGTCCGCGGCCGGGGCCACGACGACATCCGGCACAAGGCCGCCCTGCTCGGACAGGTCCACGCGGTTGGGCGTGAGATACTTCCGGCTCGAGATGTGCACGGCGCTGCCGTCCGGAAGCGCGATGGTCGTCTGGCTGCGGCCCTTGCCGGTCGTGTTCTGGCCGACGATGGTCGCCCAGTCATACTCCTGCAGCGCGGCCGCGAAAAACTCCGCCGCACTGTAGGTATTGCCGTTGACGATGACCGCCATCGGCACTTTGACGCAGACGCTGTCGCTCTGCGTGACGGTCTCTTTTCCGTTGCCGTCGACGCTCACGAACAGGTCGCCCTGCGGCAGCAGGTGATCCAGGATCGTGATGAGCTCCGAGAGCAGGCCGCCGGGGTTATCGCGCAGGTCGAACACCAGCGACTTTGCGCCGAGGTCCAGCAGCTTATCGACTGCCTGTACGGCACGGCTGCCGCCGCCAGTCTCAAAGTTGCGGATCTGGACATAGCCGACGCCGTTATCCATGAGCTTATACGTCACGGGATCGGTGTAAATGACCGTACAGTCGAGCGTGACGGTCTGGCTCTTGCCGGCGGAGTCCTGAATGGTGAGCTTGAGCGTCTTGTTGAGCTTGGCGCGGATGGTGCTCTGCACGTCCGAGAGCGTCTTGCCCGTGACGTCCTCACCGTCGATCGCCGTGATGATGTCCCCCTGCTGGAGGCCGGCCTTCGCCGCGGGCGAGTCGCTCGTCACGGCTGTGATGCGAAAGCCCTTCGTCTTGTCGTCGAGCTGGATGGTCACGCCGATGCCGGCGTACTCATTGTTGGAGTACATCTGATAGGCCTTGTATTCCTCGGCCGTCATGTAATAGCTCCATTTATCGCCGATGGCGCTGATGATCGCGCTCGATGATGCATCGCTGATCGCCGTATCGTCCGCGTCGCCGATATAGTCTTTATCCACGACCTGCTTGACCTGCGCAAACTTCAGCGCGAGCTTATAGTTGCTGCTGCCGCCGAACTTGCCGACGAAGATCATCGACGTGACCAGCGCAGTCACCAGAATACAGATCACACAGGCAAGGATACTCGCCCTCCAGCCATGCATTCTGCCGCTTTTTCTGCGGGCGGGCACTTTTTCCGACGCCTGTTCCTGTGGCTTGTGTTCGTCCATGCTATCCCTCCGGGTCCATTTGCCGCCTGCATCGGGCAGCCCCAATGCAGCAGATGAGCCGGGCAGCCATTTTCCGGCTGCCCGGCAGTTTCATTCAGTCAAAATATGTCCGATCAGCGCGCATAGTTGAGCGGGTTCTGGCGCACGCCGTTGACCGTGACCTCCCAGTGCAGATGCGGGCCGGTGGAGTTGCCGGTCGAGCCGACATAACCGATCGTCTGGCCCTTGGAGACCTTCTGGCCGGAGGAGACCGCGATGGAACTCATGTGGCCATAGAGCGTGGTGATGCCGTTGCCATGGTTGATGACGACACAGTTGCCATAACCGGACACAGCGCCGGCCGTGATGACCGTGCCGCCGTCGGCCGCAACGATGCTCGCGCCATAGCTCGCGCCGATGTCCACACCGGAGTGATACTTCTGCGTGTGATAGATCGGGTGGTAGCGCCAGCCAAACTCCGACGTGATCGTATGGCAGGACGGGCACGGCCACATCATGGAGCCGGTGGCGCCGTTGTCCTTGCCCGCATCATAGCTGGGGTCGTTTTTCTTGTTCGCCTCTTCCTGGCGGCGCAGATCCTCGACCTGCTTATCGATCTGCGACTGCACGTTCTGCTGCTGCTGCTCGTACTGATCGTAGACGCTCTTATAAGCGTTGATATCCGACTCCAGGCTGGCGAGCAGCGCGTTGGCCTCGGACACCTTCTGCTGCAGTTCGACCTGCTTGGTCTCCAGCTCGGACTGCTTATCCTGCAGCTCGGTACGGGCATCCTCAAGCTCCGCCTTGACGGTCTCGACCTTTTCACGGGCGGCCGTCATGTCGGCCTGCACCTGTTTATTATATGCAATGACCTCGCCGACCATGTCCATACGGGCAAGGAGGTCGGACAGACTGGTCGCCTCGAGCAGAATGGCGATGTAGGACATCTGGCCGTACTCCTCAAGATGGCGCACGCAGCCGCGGAAGCGCACCGTCTGCGCCTCTTCTTCCTGCTTGGCTTCCTCGAGCTCAACGCCCTTGTCCTCGATCTGCTGGTCATAGGCCGTGATCTGCTGCTTGACGACCTCGATCTCCTGCTGCGCCAGATCGTTTTCCTGATCCAGCGCGGCCTTCTGATCGACCACACTGGCCTTCTTGGAGCGGAGATTGTTGATGGTTTTCTGCTGCTCCTTCTGCTTGGCCTGCAGCTCCTTACGCTGCTGCGTGAGCTGGTTGATCTCCGACTGCGACGCCGCGCTGGCATTGATCGGGATCAGCGCCGTCATGAGCGAAACGATAAAAATCAACGCAAGCAGCACACAAATGACGGATCTAACGACTTTGCGGTTCATCTTCATTCGATTTCCTCCTTAAACTTTCAGATAGTTGCGAATGGCCGTGAGGCCGCCGAACACGCCGACGAGCACACCCACGCCAAGGAACACCAGCAGCAGCGGCAGCGCCACGGATGCAAACGGGAGCACCGTGATGATACCGGCCGCCATGGTGGACATGATCTTGCTGACGATCAGGCTGTAAAGTCCCCACTGGAGCAGGAACGCGACCAGACCGCCGACCAGGCCGAGCACAAGGCCTTCGACCACAAACGGCAGACGGATGAAGCCATTCGTCGCACCGACCATCTTCATGATGGCGATCTCTTCACGCCGGCCGAACGTGGCCAGCTTGATGGTGTTGGTCATAATAAACAGGGACACCGCGATAAGGATCACGATCAAAACGACGGAGACAACGCTCACAATGTTCCGGAACGTAATAAAGTTTTCCGCGTAATCCAGGTGCGCGGTCACATCGGCGATGCCGTCGACATTCTTGAGCGCGGCCTGCGTGTCCTTCATGAGCGACAGATCGTCGAGCGTCACGACGTAGCGGTGACGAAAGACCGAGGCGTCAATGTTGTCAAAGAGGTCGGAGTCATACTCAGCCTCGAACGTCTGCATGGCCTGCTCGCGCGTGACGAATTCGACCGTGGCGACATTCGGCACCGCGGCGACCTGGGGCTCGATGGCCCGGGCCTCGTCCTCCGAGAGCGTCTCATCGACGTAGGCAATGACCTCGTTCTGATTTTGCAGGCGGTCGATGTTCGCGTCGATGTTGAGCGTCAGCAGCGAAAAGCTGCCCATGATGAGCAGGCACGCGATGATGATCGTGATCGACGCGAAGGACATGAAACCGTGCGTGAAGATGTTTTTCACGCCCTGCGTCATCAGGTAGTTGAATCTATTCAGCTTCATATCCGTAGTACCCGTCCAATCCGTCACTGATGACTCTTCCGGCGTCGATAGAGATGACGCGCTTGGAAAAAGCGTCGACCAGTTCCTTTTCGTGCGTCACCACGAGGACCGTGGTGCCGAGCTCGTTGATCTTCTCCAGCAGCAGCATCAGCTCCAGACTGCGCACCGGGTCGAGGTTGCCGGTCGGCTCGTCCGCGATGATCATGCGCGGATTGTTCACGAGCGCGCGGGCGATGGCCACGCGCTGCTGCTCACCGCCGGAAAGCTCCGCCGGAAAGCGCTTTTCCCGGTCGGCCAGGCCGACCAGCTCGAGCACCTGCGGCACGCGGCGGCGGATCTCCTTGTTGGAAGCTCCCACCACGCGCATGGCAAACGCAACGTTTTCATACACCGTCATTTTGTCGATCAGGCGAAAATCCTGAAAAATGACGCCCAGTGTCCGGCGCAGCTTCGGCAGCTTGCGGCGCTTGATGCCCTGCATGTCAAAGCCGTTGACCGTGATCTGTCCGGATGTGGGGCTCAGCTCGCCGGTGATCAGTTTGATGATCGTCGTCTTGCCGGAGCCGGACGGCCCGACCAGAAACACAAACTCGCCCTCGTTGATCGTAAAACTGATCCCATTGAGGGCCGCAGCCTCCGTGTTCCCGTAGACCATCTTCACATCGTTCATTTGAACCATAAGATGTCCTCCAATATGTTGGGCTTACGCCCGCCCGGGTAGGTCTCAGAACTTGGCAGTGTTCTGAGAATCGAGGTATTGCTTTACCATGACCGCGACCTTGAAGAGGATTGCATCCTCAAACTCGCGCAGATCCAGGCCCGTGATCTTCTTGACTTTCTCCAACCGGTATACCAAAGTGTTTCGATGGACGTAGAGCTTGCGCGCCGTCTCCGAAACGTTGAGATTGTTCTCAAAGAAGCGATTGATCGTGTCGAGCGTGTCCTCATCGAGTGCCTCGATGGGGTTTTTCTTGAACGCTTCGGACAGGAACATCTCGCACAGCGTCGTCGGCAGCTGATAAATGATGCGGCCGATGCCGAGGTTGTCATAGTGAATGACCGGCTTCTCGTTTTCAAACACCTTGCCGACCTCGATGGCGACCTGCGCCTCCTTATAGCGGTCGGCCAGCTCGCGCAGGTGGTTGGCCGTCGTGCCGATGCCGATGACCGTCTGCACGTGCAGCTCCGTGTGCACGGCGCGCTCAATGCTCTCGGCCAGCGCGCAGACATCCTCCGAGGTCTCGTCCGGCGTCATTTCCTTGATGACGACAATGTCCGACTCGCTCACGCTGAGCACGAAATCATGCTGCCGATCCGGGAACATGTTCTGGATCAGCTCGAGCACGGCGATATCCGTCACGTTCACCTGACGCACCAGCAGCACGGCGCGCGGCACGTCGGTGGTAAAATGCAGCTCCTTGGCGCGCACATACACGTCGCCGGGGAGAATGTTGTCCGAAATGATGTTCTTAACGAAGGCGGCCTTATTGTGCTTTTCCTCAAAGTTCGTGCTGGCCTCCGTCATGCCGACGGCCGCGAGAATGCAGATGCTGCGCGCCGTCTGGTCATTGCCCTCGACAAACACGGCATACTCAAAACGCGCCGTGCTGGCAGACAGAATCTTATACGTGCGTGCGTCCGTTGCAAACAGCTGCTCCTGCACTTCACCCACCGCGGCCTGAAAGTCATCCAGGCGCGAGCCGATCATCGAAAGCTCACTGCAGGCAATGACAAACCCCTGCTCGTCTACAACACCAATGCAGCGCGTGGTGGCATCTTTCATCTGAACGATCACGCCCTGAAAAATTCTGCTCGACATATCTTTTCCTCCTACGAACGGCCGCCGCAGTCTCCCACAGCACCTACCAATTTCCTACTTTACATAATAGACGATTTATGTGCATTTTTCAATAGAAAAATGGTCGTTTTTTGTGAATAATTTTCGAAATTTCGTGAGATAGTCGGATAATTTCCCGAACTTTTGTAAATTATCACGAAGCTGGAAGCGAGAAAACGAGCATCGCCTCAGCGGGCTGCAATTCCCGATAAGCGCCCGGTGACAGCGCGGGATCGAGCGTCAGCGCCCCGATCGACAGCCGGTGCAGCTGCGAAACGGGCGTCCCGCAGCCGGCCAGCATCCGCTTGACCATATGATATTTCCCTTCATAGACCGTGACGCGGCAGCCCCCCTGCTCCGGCAGCAGCTCCAGCCGGGCGGGCAGGCACTGCGTCCCGTCGCCGAGGACAACGCCCTGTGCAAAACGGTCCACATCCGCGCTCGTGGGCTGTCCATCCGTGCGCGCGAAGTAGACCTTCGGCACGTGCTTTTTCGGCGTGATGACACGGTGGACATAGTCCCCGTCGTCCGTAACGAGCAGCAGGCCGGTCGTGTCCTTATCGAGCCGCCCGGCGGGCACGAGCCCGAAGCGCCGCAGCTCCGGCGGGAACAGATCGAGCACCGTCGGCTGACTGCGGTCGGCCGTCGCGGTGAGGACGCCGGCGGGTTTATGGAGCATATAGTAATGATATGCCTGATAGCGCAGGATCTGTCCGCGCAGGCAGACGACAGCGGTCTCCGCGATCTTCTGCTCCGGCGCGCGGGCGGGCACACCGTCGACCGTGACCTCACCGCGGCGGATATACGCCTTGGCCTCGCGCCGGGAAGCGACGCCGGCATCGGCCAGATATTTGTCCAGACGGATCATGCGCGCCCCTCCTTTACGGCCATTGGACGTATTATAACATATCCGGTGGCAAATTTGAATAGGCTTGTTCCGAGGTGTGGTTATGAAGCTCAAATCCTTTCACTGGACAAGACGGACGGTCGTGTATGCGCTCATCGGTCTGGCCGTGCTGCTGGCGCTGGCCGTCATCTGGCGCAGCAACGGCGGCGTGCTCTCGGCGCACTACAACGTCACGACGACGGGCGGGCGCATTGCCTATCTGCAGGCGCTCGGCTGGGAGGCGGATCCCGTGACGGAAACGGCGCAGGAGATCGTGATCCCGCGTGTGTTCAGCGGTGTATTCAGCGATTACAACGCCCTGCAAAAGCAGCAGGGATTTGACCTGTCCACTTACGCCGGCGAGACGTGTACAGCCTATACCTACCGCGTGACGAACTACGAGGGCTCGACGGACACCGTGCTCGCGCAGCTGTTCGTCTACCGCAACCGCGTCATCGGCGGCGACATCCACGCGACGGCGATGGACGGCTTCATGCACGGTCTGCGATGAATGGGCGAAAAAACTCCCGGCACGAATGTGCCGGGAGTTTTGGTTTCGTTCGGGTTCAGGCAGATGCCTTGGGGCTCAGGCGAGCGCCATCCAGCGCTCAATGCCGGTCAGCTCCGTAAAGGTGTGGCCGACCGAGGCCTCGGTGACTGCGGCGTAGTACCACATGCGCCTGGCGTGACGTCGGTAAAGTGCGACGCTGCCTGCGCATTGGCCTGCACGAACGTCAGGTCGCAGCTGCGGCCAAGCACGCGGTTGAGGATAGTCACCGCCTCGGCGCGCGTGATGGTCTGGTTCGGGTGAAACGTGCCATCCGCATAGCCGCCGACCCAGCCGTTGGCATAGGCCGTAGCGACCGCATCATGACACCATGCGCTGCCTACATCGGCAAACGGCATGCCCTTGGACGTGTTCACACCGTAGATCCCGGTCAGAATGGTCACAAATTCCGCGCGGTTGATGGGCTTGCCCGGCTGGAACGTGCCGTTGCTGTAGCCCTTGATGGCGCCGGCATTGGCCAGCGTGCTGACCGCGACCGCGTACCACTTGCCGGCCGGAACATCGCTGAAGCCATTGTCGCTGCGGTCATACTGCTTGTGCGCCTGTGCGGTCATGAGCTCATAGAGCAGCTTGGCCGCCTCGGCGCGCGTGAGCGTGCCGTTGGGCACAAAGGTGGTCGCGGTGCGGCCGGAAGCATAGGCGTTGTGGTTGGTCGTATCCAGCAGGCCGGCCGACTGCGTCGGCTCCGTGCCGGTGCCGCTGCCGCTGTTGTTGCCACTGTCACTGTTGTTACCGCTGCCGCTGTTGTTGCCCATCTGGAAAATGTACTTTTCCAGCAGCGCCATCGCCTGCTGGAGCGTGATGGTGCGGCTGTTGTAGAGCGCACAGATGATCGTCACAATGTTCTTCAGGTTCATATTCGCCGAAGAAATGAGCTGAGACAGCAGCTGCGCGATCTGATCGTTTGTGAGGATGCTGCCGGCAAAGCCCGTCAGGATGGCATTGATGCCGGTCTGCGTCATACCAAAGGCTTTCAGGATCTCGGCAAGCGCCTGCTGGGCGGCCTCGCTGTTCGCGCCGCCGGCGGCAATGTCGCCGATGACCTGACCGAAGTTGATGTTCACCGTGTTGCCGGTGATGGTGATGATGCCGTGCATGTAGTTATTGTTGCTGACGATGTGATCGACAAGATCGTTGATGTTCACGTTCACGATGCCGTGAATGAAGTTATCGTCATTGGCGATGTCGATCCGGCTCAGGATCTCACTGAGCAGGCCGTTGTGCAGCTGGCCATAGGCCGTGTCGGATGTGCTGGTCTCCGCCTCCGTGGCGTCTGCCGCGAAAGCCGGGACAGCAGCGAGACTGAATGCCAGCACCAGGGACAGTATCAGGCTCAATGTCTTGCGCATTTTTTTCATGGAATTTTGCCTCCTTTAAGTTCCAAGCAAACATACATGGAAAAGGTGGCGGCAAAATGTCGGACACAGGTGTCCGCATCCCATCGGCGCGAAGCAAGAAGCCTTTTTTAACCACGAAATATAGGCCGCAATTATTCAAAAAGCATTTGAAAAGTGATTAAAGTTTCGTGTTTGAAACAATTTTATCGAAAACAAAAAAATTCCTCTCCGGCAGATGCCGGAGAGGAATTTTGCATGCTGAAAATTACTCGTTAATGGCGATGACAACACCGGAACCAACGGTACGGCCGCCTTCACGGATAGCGAAACGCAGGCCAACCTCGATCGCGATCGGGGTGATCAGCTCGACGTCCATGTCGACATTATCGCCGGGCATGCACATCTCAACGCCCTCGGGGAGGCTGATGACGCCGGTCACGTCGGTGGTACGGAAGTAGAACTGGGGACGGTAGTTGTTGAAGAACGGGGTGTGACGGCCGCCCTCTTCCTTGGACAGGACGTAAACCTGGCCCTTGAACTTGGTGTGCGGGTGGATGGACTTCGGAGCAGCGAGGACCTGGCCACGCTCAACGCCCTTCTTGTCGATGCCGCGGAGCAGGCAGCCGACGTTGTCGCCAGCCTCGGCGAACTCGAGGGTCTTGTGGAACATCTCGGTGCCGGTGACGGTGGTCTCCTGGGTGTCCTTGATGCCGACGATCTCGACCTTATCGCCAACCTTGACGATGCCACGCTCGACACGACCGGTAACGACGGTGCCGCGGCCGGAGATGGTGAACACGTCCTCGATGGGCATCAGGAACGGCTTGTCAGCAGCACGGTCCGGAGTCTTGATCCAAGTGTCAACAGCGTCCATGAGCTCCCAGATGCACTTGTACTCGGGGGCCTTCGGATCGGTGGACTCGGAGATCAGAGCGTTCAGAGCGGAGCCCTTGATGATCGGGGTGTCGTCGCCCGGGAAGTCGTACTTGTCGAGCAGCTCACGGACTTCCATCTCGACGAGCTCAAGCAGCTCGGGATCGTCGACCTGGTCAACCTTGTTCAGGAACACCAGAACGTACGGAACGTTGACCTGACGGGCAAGCAGCAGGTGCTCACGGGTCTGAGCCATCGGGCCGTCGGAAGCAGCGATAACGAGGATCGCGCCGTCCATCTGAGCAGCGCCGGTGATCATGTTCTTGATATAGTCGGCGTGGCCCGGGCAGTCGACGTGCGCATAGTGGCGGCCCTTGATCTCGGTGCCGTCAAGGCCGATGCGGTCGTCGGTCTGGTACTCAACGTGAGCGGTGTTGATCGTGATGCCACGCGCTTTTTCTTCCGGAGCCTTATCGATCTGATCGTAGGCGGCGAACTCGGCGCTGTTCGGGTCAGCCAGGGACAGAACCTTGGTGATCGCAGCGGTCAGGGTGGTCTTGCCGTGGTCGATATGGCCGATGGTGCCGATATTGACATGGGGCTTGGTTCTATTGTACATCTGCTTTGCCATTAGAATATCCTCCTAATTCTAAAATGATGTCGTGACTTACTTTCTTATAAGGCACATTGTGCCGGTTGCGCAGGTCAGTTGCTGCCGTGGATGATCTTCTCCTGAAGAGACTTCGGCAGCTCTACGAAGTGGCTGGGCTCCATGCTGTAGGTCGCGCGGCCCTGCGTTTTGCTGCGCAGGTCGGTCGCATAGCCGAACATGGATGCCAGGGGCACGTTCGCCGTGACGATCGCCGCACCGTTGCGGATGTCCGTACCGGCGATCTGACCGCGGCGGGCATTGATATCGCCCATCACGTCGCCCATATAGCTTTCCGGCGCCGTAACGACAACCTTCATAATGGGCTCGAGGAGCGTCGGGCCGGCCTTCTGGCAGGCCTCCTTGAATGCCATGCTGCCGCAGATCTTAAACGCCATCTCGGACGAGTCGACCTCGTGATACGAGCCGTCGAGCAGCGTGACTTTCACGTCCACGACCTCGTAGCCCGCAAGCACGCCGGCCTGCATCGCGCCCTGGATGCCCTGATCCACACAGGGGATAAACTCTTTCGGGATCGCACCGCCGGTGATCTGGTTGATGAACTCGTAACCCTTGCCGGGCTCGTTGGGTTCCACCATGAGCTTGACGTGTGCAAACTGGCCTTTGCCGCCGGTCTGGCGCGCGTAGCGCGTGTCCACCGTAGCGGCCTTGGTGATGGTCTCCTTGTAAGAGACCTGAGGTCTGCCGACATTCGCCTCGACGCGGAACTCGCGCAGAAGGCGATCGACGATGATCTCCAGATGGAGCTCGCCCATGCCGGCGATGATGGTCTGGCCCGTTTCCTCGTCCGTGTAGGCCTTGAAGGTGGGGTCTTCCTCGGCAAGCTTGCCGAGGGCGATGTCCATCTTCTCCTGCCCGGCCTTGGTCTTGGGCTCGATTGCTACGCGGATGACCGGTTCCGGGAACTCCATCGACTCGAGCACGATCGGGTACTTTTCGTCGCAGAGCGTGTCGCCGGTCGTCGTATTCTTGAGACCGACCGCCGCCGCAATATCACCGGAATAGACCTGCGTGATATCCTCGCGGTGGTTGGCATGCATCAAAAGGATGCGGCCCAGACGCTCGCGCTGGCCCTTGGTGGAGTTCAGGACGGATTTGCCGGCTTCGATCGTGCCGGAATAGACACGGAAGAACGCCAGACGGCCGACGTAGGGGTCGGTCATGATCTTGAAGGCCAGAGCAGAGAACGGCTCGGAATCGTCCGCGGAGCGGTGCTCGACCTCATCCGTCTTGGGCACCGTGCCGGTGATCGGCGGGATGTCCAGCGGGGACGGCATATAATCGACGATGGCGTCCAGCAGCTTCTGCACGCCCTTGTTCTTATAGGACGTGCCGCACACGATCGGGACGAACTTGACCTGCGTCGTGGCCTTGCGGATGGCCGCCTTGATCATTTCGGTGGGGATTTCCTCACCTTCCAGATACATCTCCATGATCTCGTCGTCGAAATCGGCGACGGCCTCAAGGAGCTGCGTGCGGTACTCTTCGGCCTCGGCGCGCATGTCCTCGGGGATCTCCTCGACGCGCATATCCTTGCCAAGATCGTCGTAGTAGACGTCCGCCTTCATCTCGAGCAGGTCGATGATGCCGCGGAAGTCCGCCTCGGAGCCGATCGGCAGCTGGATCGGAACAGCGTTGCAGCGCAGGCGCTCATGCACCATGTCGACAACGTTGTAGAAGTTCGCGCCCATGATGTCCATCTTGTTGATGTAGATCATGCGGGGAACATTGTAATGGTCAGCCTGTCTCCAGACCGTCTCGGACTGCGGCTCAACGCCGCCCTTGGCACAAAGGACCGTCACGCAGCCGTCGAGCACGCGCAGGCTGCGCTCGACCTCAACGGTGAAGTCGACGTGGCCCGGGGTGTCGATGATATTGATGCGGTTGCCCTTCCAGAAGCAAGTGGTCGCAGCGCTCGTGATCGTGATGCCGCGCTCCTGCTCCTGCGCCATCCAGTCCATGGTGGCGGTGCCTTCATGGGTCTCACCGAGCTTGTGGTTGACGCCCGTGTAGAACAGAATGCGTTCCGTCGTGGTCGTCTTACCGGCGTCGATGTGCGCCATGATGCCAATGTTTCTTGTGTTTTCAAGGGAATATTGTCTGGGCATAATTGATAGCTCCTAGTCGGAAGATTACCAGCGGAAGTGCGCGAACGCCTTGTTGGACTCGGCCATCTTGTGCGTGTCTTCGCGCTTCTTCACAGCAGCGCCGGTGTTGTTGCAGGCATCCATGATCTCGCCTGCGAGGCGCTCCTTCATGGTCTTTTTCGCTGCGCTTGCGGGCATAGCCGGTCAGCCAGCGCAGGCCGAGCGTCTGGCGTCTCTCAGGACGCACTTCCATAGGAACCTGGTAGGTCGCACCGCCGACGCGGCGGGCCTTGACTTCGAGGCTCGGCATGATGTTATTCATGGCTTCGGTAAACGCATCGAGCGGTTCCTTGCCGGTCTTTTCCTTGATGATGTCAAAAGCATCGTACACGACCTTCTGAGCAACACCCTTTTTGCCGTCGAGCATCACGCTGTTGATGAGCTTGGTCACCAGAACGCTGTTGTACATCGGATCCGGCAAAATTTCTCTTTTGGGAACGTTACCTCTTCTGGGCACTATACTTCCCTCCTTCATTAAAAAATGACTTCACAGGTACTCGAAGATGCGGTGCATCTCCGTCTGCGCCCCGAGGTTAACGAATACATATATATCAGTTAACAACAGGGCAAAATTTGCTGTTGGAACTTACTTCTTTCCTGCCTTCGGCCGCTTGGCACCGTACTTGGAACGGGCCTGCATACGTCCGGAAACGCCCTGCGTATCGAGCGTGCCGCGGATGATGTGGTAACGAACGCCAGGAAGGTCCTTAACACGGCCGCCGCGGATCATAACGACGCTATGCTCCTGCAGGTTGTGACCGATGCCCGGGATGTAGGCGGTTACCTCGTAGCCGTTGGTCAGACGCACACGGGCGATCTTACGAAGCGCGGAGTTCGGCTTCTTGGGGGTAGAGGTACGCACGGCAGTGCAGACGCCTCTCTTCTGAGGTGCGCTCAGATTGGTCTCGCGGTTCTTCAGGGTGTTGAGGCCCTTCTGCATGGCGGGAGACGTGGACTTGTAGGTGACTTTCTCTCTGCCCTTTCTCACCAACTGGTTAAAAGTAGGCATGGTTTTCCTCCTTTCCTCGAAAATGGATCTATTTATACGATGCCAAAAAAGCAGCATCGGATAAACCGTGATTCTGCCGGAAAAATTTCAGGAAATCCCGGCCATTTTTGTGCTTTTTACACAGGCATGACAAATCCGTGGGCGCACGCCCACGCAAAATAGGATTTTAGCATATTGCACAAGATTCGTCAAGCATTTTTATTCAAGTCGGAAGCGAAAATTTCACCGGGATATGCAGGCATATCCCGGTGAAACGGTTGGTATTTGGTCGTTTAAAGCGCGTTGGAGATGTTGGCGAGATCGGACAGATCCACGCCGTCATCCTCGGGCTCCGCGGGGACTGCCGGCTCCTCATTCGTCTCGAAGTTGCGGTAGCAGGCAAGGCCGCTGCCGGCGGGGATGAGCTTGCCGATGATGACGTTCTCCTTCAGGCCGACGAGGTGGTCGATCTTGCCCTTGATGGCGGCATCGGTCAGCACCTTCGTGGTCTCCTGGAAGGACGCAGCCGACAGGAAGCTCTCCGTGGCGAGCGACGCCTTCGTGATGCCCATAAGGACATGCTCAGCCGTCGCGGGCGTGAGCTCGGTCTCCCCTGCCGCGATGCGCTCGGCGATCGCGCGGTTGGCCGCGCGGAACTCATGCAGATCCACAATGGCGCCGGACAGCAGGTTCGTGCTGCCGGAATCGTCGATACGGACCTTGCGCATCATCTGGCGGACGATGATCTCGATGTGCTTATCGTTGATGTCAACGCCCTGCTGACGGTAGACCTTCTGGACTTCCTGAATGATATACTGCCGGCAGGCATCGACGCCGCAGATACGCAGCACGTCGTGCGGGCTGTACGCGCCGTTCGAAAGCGGCTGGCCCTTCGTGACCGTGTCGCCGTTGGCGACCAGAATGCCGGCGGAGTACGGCAGGTTGTACGTGACGGTCTCGCCGTCGACCGGGTTCGTGACCGTGACCGCATAGATGGAGGTCTTCTTCGTCTCCTCGATGCTGACGACGCCGGGGATCTCGGCGAGGGTGGCCATCTTCTTCGGCTTGCGCGCCTCGAACAGCTCTTCAACACGCGGAAGGCCCTGCGTGATATCGTCGCCGGCGACGCCGCCGGTGTGGAACGTACGCATGGTCAGCTGCGTGCCCGGCTCGCCGATGGACTGGGCGGCGATAACGCCGACCGCCTCGCCGATGTTGACCGGCTGGCCGATGGCCAGGTTGATGCCGTAGCACTTGGCGCAGACGCCGTTGCGCGCCTCACAGGTCATGACGCTGCGGATCTTGACTTCCTCGATGCCGTGCTCTTCGAGCGTCTTGGCATCGTCGGGCATGAGCATATGGTCGGTATCGAATAGCACCTCGCCGGTCTTGGGCGACACGACGGGCTCGGCCGGGTAGCGGCCGTGGATGCTCTCGCCGAGGCTCTGGACTTCCTGTCCCTTGTCGAACACGGCGCGGGCCATGATGCCGTCGGTCGTACCGCAGTCATCCTCGCGGATGATGACTTCCTGCGAGACATCGACCAAACGACGGGTCAGATAACCGGAGTCGGCAGTACGCAGTGCGGTATCGGCCAGGCCCTTACGGGCGCCTCGGGACGAGATGAAGTACTCGAGGACGGACAGGCCCTCACGGTAGTTGGCCTTGATCGGGATCTCGATGGTCTTGCCGGCGGTGTTTGCGATCAGGCCGCGCATACCGGCGAGCTGACGGATCTGCGCCATGGAACCACGGGCGCCGGAGTCCGCCATCATATAGATGGGGTTGAACTCATCGAGGCAGTTCTGCAGGGCCGCCGTGACGTCCTTCGTGGTCTTTTCCCACTCGGACACGGCCAGACGGTAGCGCTCGTCCTCGGTGATGAAGCCGCGCTTGTACTTCTTCTCGATCGCAATGACCTTCTTCTCCGTGGCGGAGATGAGCGTTTTCTTCTCCTCCGGGACGGTCATGTCCGCGATGGAGATCGTGATGGCGCCGATGGTGGAATACTTGTAGCCGAGCGCCTTGACGTTATCGAGCACTTCGGTCGCAACGGTGAAGCCGTGCTTCTCGATGCAGCGGTCGATGATCTTGCCGAGCTGCTTCTTACCGACCTTGAAGCTGACCTCGAGGTCGAACATGTGCTCGGGGTCGGTGCGGTCGACGTAGCCGAGATCCTGCGGGATGGGCTCGTTGTAGATGATGCGGCCGACGGTCGTCTCGATCGTGCGGTGCAGCGTCTCGCCGTTGACCTCGCGCGCCACGCGCACCAGGATCGGCGCATGCAGGCCGACATCGCCGTAGTTATAGGCCATGATAGCTTCATTCGGGTCACGGTAGACCTTGAGCGGCTTATAGCTCGGGAGCTTGCTGCCCTCAGCCTCGGCCTTCTTGTGCGCGGCGACAAAGTCGTCCGCGTCGACGATCTCATTGACCGGCAGATCGGTATCGCCAGCATCGGTCACGAACACCTGCTCGGCGCCCTTCTCGGCCTTGCCGAGGCGAACGTAGGTCAGGTAGTATGCGCCGAGGATCATATCCTGCGTCGGCACGGTGACGGGGTGGCCGTCCTGCGGGCGGAGGAGGTTGTTTGCCGAGAGCATGAGGATGCGCGCCTCGGCCTGCGCCTCCGCGGACAGCGGGACGTGGATAGCCATCTGGTCGCCGTCGAAGTCGGCGTTGAACGCGGTGCAGCACAGGGGGTGCAGCTTGAGCGCACGGCCCTCGACCAGCACGGGCTCGAACGCCTGAATGCCCAGGCGGTGGAGCGTCGGTGCGCGGTTGAGCATGACCGGATGATCCTTGATGACGACCTCGAGCGCGTCCCAGACCTCAGTGCGCTGCTTGTCGACCATCTTCTTGGCGGACTTGATGTTGTTGGCAACACCGTCCTCGACGAGCTTTTTCATAACGAACGGGCGGAAGAGCTCGATGGCCATTTCCTTCGGCACGCCGCACTGATAGAGCTTCAGATCCGGGCCGACGACGATAACGCTTCGGCCGGAGTAGTCGACACGCTTGCCGAGCAGGTTCTGACGGAAGCGACCCTGCTTGCCCTTGAGCATATCCGACAGGGACTTGAGCGCGCGGGAGTTGGCGCCGGTGACGGCACGGCCGCGGCGGCCGTTGTCGATTAGGGCGTCAACAGCTTCCTGCAGCATGCGCTTCTCGTTGCGGACGATGATGTCCGGCGCGTTGAGCTGCATGAGGCGCTTGAGGCGGTTGTTGCGGTTGATGACGCGGCGATACAGGTCGTTGAGGTCGGACGTGGCAAAACGGCCGCCGTCGAGCTGGACCATGGGGCGAAGCTCAGGCGGGATGACCGGCAGAATGTCAATGATCATCCACTCCGGACGGTTGCCGCTGCGGTGGAATGCCTCGACGACCTCCAGGCGCTTGACGATCTTTGCCTTCTTCTGGCCGCTGGCCTCCTCGAGCTCGGCGCGCAGCTGCTCGGAGAGCTTGGCGCAGTCGATCTGCTGCAGGAGCTTCTTGATGGCCTCGGCGCCCATGCCGGCCTCGAAATCGTCCTCATACTTCTCGCGCATGTCGCGGTACTCTTTTTTCGGACAGGATCTGGCAGCGCTGCAGCGGCGTCATGCCGGGGTCGGTGACGATATACGCACCGAAATACAGCACCTTTTCCAGCACGCGCGGGGTCAGATCCAGGATCAGGCCCATGCGCGACGGGATGCCCTTGAAGTACCAGATGTGGCTCACGGGCGCGGCCAGCTCGATATGGCCCATGCGCTCGCGGCGAACCTTTGCGCGCGTGACTTCGACGCCGCAGCGGTCGCAGATCTTACCCTTGTAGCGGATCTTCTTATACTTGCCGCAGTGGCACTCCCAGTCCTTCGTGGGTCCGAAAATGCGCTCGCAGAACAGGCCGTCACGCTCGGGCTTGAGCGTGCGGTAGTTGATGGTCTCGGGCTTTTTCACTTCGCCGGAGGACCAGGAAAGGATCATTTCAGGGGAGGCAATGCCGATCTGAATTGCATCAAACGGGGTGTAGCTCATGTTTTATTCCTCCTCCTTATCAGAATCGTCCGTGTAGTCATCGTCGCCGGCATCGCCGAACGCGCCGAGACTGTCATCTTCCTCCACCGGTACGTCCTCGATCGTGAAGCCGCTGCCGGTGATCTCATCATCGTCGGACTTGTAGGACATCTCATCGCGCATACCCGGGATGTAATCGTCCTCGTCGTCCTTGAGCTCGATCTCGTCGCCGTTCTCGTCGAGGATGCGCACATCCAGGCACAGGGACTGCAGCTCCTTGATGAGCACCTTGAACGACTCCGGCACGCCCGGCTGCGGGATGTTCTCGCCCTTGACGATGGCTTCGTACGTGCGCACACGGCCGGTCACGTCGTCGGACTTCACCGTCAGGATCTCCTGCAGGGTGTAAGCCGCGCCGTAGGCCTCGAGCGCCCAGACTTCCATTTCGCCGAAGCGCTGGCCGCCGAACTGCGCCTTGCCGCCGAGTGGCTGCTGCGTGACGAGGCTGTAGGGGCCGGTGCTGCGGGCGTGGATCTTATCATCGACGAGGTGGTGGAGCTTGAGGAAGTAGACCCAGCCGACCGTGACGTCGTTATCAAACTTCTGGCCGGTGCGGCCGTCGTACAACACGCTCTTACCGTCCTCACGCAGGCCGGCCTTGTTGAGCGTCTCGCGGATGGTGACCTCGTTTGCGCCGTTGAAGACCGGCGTTGCGACCTTCCAGCCGAGCGCCTGCGCGGCATAGCCCAGATGCACCTCGAGCATCTGACCGATGTTCATACGGGAAGGCACGCCCAGCGGGTTGAGGACGATATCGAGCGGCGTGCCGTCCGGCAGGTACGGCATATCCTCGCGCGGGAGGATGCGGGACACGACGCCCTTGTTGCCGTGGCGGCCGGCCATCTTGTCGCCGACGGAGATCTTACGCTTCTGCGCGATGTAGACGCGCACGACCTCGTTGACGCCGGGAGACATCTCATCGCCGTTCTCGCGGGTGAAGCGCTTGACATCGACCACGATGCCGGCCTCGCCGTGCGGGACTTTGAGGGAAGTGTCGCGGACCTCTCTCGCCTTTTCGCCGAAGATGGCGCGCAGCAGGCGCTCCTCGGCGGTCAGATCGGTCTCGCCCTTCGGCGTGACCTTGCCGACCAGAATATCACCGCTGCGCACCTCTGCGCCGACGCAGATGATGCCGCGGTCGTCGAGATACTTGAGCGCATCGTCGCCGACGCCGGGGATATCACGGGTGATCTCCTCGGGGCCGAGCTTCGTGTCGCGCGCGTCACACTCGAACTCTTCAATATGAATGGAGGTGTAAACGTCCTCCATGACCAGACGCTCGTTGATGAGAACGGCGTCCTCGTAGTTGTAGCCTTCCCAGGTCATGAAGCCGACCAGCAGGTTCTTGCCGAGCGCGATCTCGCCCTGCGAGGTGGCCGGGCCGTCGGCGATGACGTCGCCCTTGTTCAGGCGGTCGCCGACCGCAACGATCGGGCGCTGGTTGATGCACGTGCCCTGGTTGGAGCGGGCAAACTTGATGAGCTTGTAGTCCTTGATCTCGCCGCTGTCGTAGCGCACCTTGACGCTGTCGGCCGAGACGGCCAGCACCACGCCGTCGTCCTCGGCGAGGATGACCACGCCGGAGTCCACGCACAGCTTGTGCTCGATGCCGGTGGCGACGATCGGTGCCTCCGTGACCATCAGCGGCACGGCCTGACGCTGCATGTTCGCGCCCATGAGGGCACGGTTCGCGTCGTCGTTTTCCAGGAACGGGATCATGGCCGTTGCGATGGATACCATCATGCGCGGGAAATGTCGATGTAGTCCACGCGCTCGCGGTCGACCTCGACGATCTCGTCGCGGTGGCGGCAGGTGATACGCTCGTTGATGAGGCAGCCGTTTTCGTCGACCGGCTCGCTCGCCTGCGCGACGATGTAGCGGTCCTCAACGTCCGCCGTCATGTACTCGACGTCGTCGGTCACGCGGCAGGTGCCCTTCTCCACGCGGCGGAACGGCGTCACGAGGAAGCCGTACTCGTTCACGCGGGCATAGGACGCGAGGTAGCTGATCAGGCCGATGTTCGGGCCTTCAGGCGTCTCGATCGGGCACATACGGCCGTAGTGGCTGTAGTGCACGTCACGGACATCGAAGCTCGCGCGCTCACGCGACAGGCCGCCGGGGCCGAGGGCGGAGATACGGCGCTTGTGCGTCAGCTCTGCCAGCGGATTGGTCTGGTCCATGAACTGGGACAGCGGGCTGCTGCCGAAAAACTCCTTGATGGAGGCCGTCACGGGGCGGATATTGATGAGCGACTGCGGGGTCACGGCGTCGAGATCCTGCAGCGTCATGCGCTCGCGGATCACGCGCTCCATGCGGCTGAAGCCGATGCGGAACTGGTTTTGCAGCAGCTCGCCCACGCTGCGCACGCGGCGGTTGCCGAGATGGTCGATGTCGTCCGGCTCACCGA
>VOFG01002144.1_pt1 | contig 42985 bp, 44 predicted proteins | sample 5384171 | NCBI WGS metagenome assembly VOFG01 (sample SAMN12384726, study PRJNA508395) | human gut metagenome | isolation source: healthy gut F | host: Homo sapiens
CATGTCTCTCAAGAGACTTGCTTCATTTTTTTTCTTGAGGAAAAGCCTTCCATTCCTCAAGAGCATTCCCATTTACATCTACATTCCAAAGGTTTCTTCCCGGAAATAGAAGTGCAAGACTTTCCTGTTCGCGGCAAGGCTGTATATCTACGCATCAAGCGGCGTCGTTGGGAAGACCCGGAAACAGGACAAACTTATAGTCGTGATTGGAACTTAGTAGCCTCCGGTACTCGCATAACAGCTGAGTTCGGAGCTTTTTTAAAAGCGTTACTTAGACAATCATGCGGTTAGTTGCCAAAGTGTAGCAGAACATTACTGTATGGATGGCAAGCAACTCCAGACTCAATACAAAGAACATTTAAGTGATTTCAATAATTGGAATCAGAAGGAACATGCTGAAGACTTTATTCTTTATCCTAAAAATATAGGTTATCATTTATGTATTGATGAAACGGCTTTAAGCAAAGGCGAACTATATACAATCCTTACCAATCGGGATAAGCATGGTCGAAAAGGCACCATTGTAGCTATTGTAAAGGGAACTAAAGCAGAGGATGTTATCAATGTGCTTCTCAAAATAGATGCCGATAAGCGCAACCAAGTAAAGGAAATTACACTTGATATGGCCGGCAGTATGCAGAAAATAGCAAAACGTTGTTTTCCCGGGGCTATGCAGGTAGTGGATCGTTTCCATGTCTCAAAGTTGGTTTATGAAGCTGTACAAGACCTTCGGATCGCTTATCGCTGGCAAGTAATGAAGGATGAGAACTGGAAAATCAAGGAAGCTAAAGTCAAGGGGGAAAGTTATGAACCTAAAGTGTTTAGCAATGGAGATACACTCAGACAGTTGTTGGCCAGAAGCCGGTACCTGCTGTTTAAGGCTCCGGACAAGTGGCTGCAAAGCCAGAAGGTAAGAGCCAAACTACTCTTTGAACAATTCCCGGATATAAAATCCGTGTACTATTACGCACTACGATTAGGGAAGATATTTTCAGACTATACAGATAAAGATGTGGCTCGTGCCAAACTGGCACTTTGGTATAATGAAATTGAGGAGTTTGGTTATGATACATTCACTACTGTTGCCAATTCCATTGAGAATCATTACGAACGGATATTAAACTACTTTGTGAACAGAAGCACAAATGCTGCTGCGGAAGCTTTTAATGCAAAAATTAAAGCATTTAGGGCTTCATTTCGTGGAGTAGTAGATAAGAGGTTCTTTCTGTATAGATTAGCAAAGGTGTATGCATAAAGGGAAATTAACAAATGTTAATCCCCCAAGAATTACAACTGAGCCTTGAAAACTTGGGCTCACTTATTATTCTCGGGGATTTGAATATCATATCACAAACAAAGGGAAGAATAAGCCGTTTCCCGGGGTCAGCCAAGTTCTTTTAAACGGAAGATTATTACAGTCTACGGCAATGGACTGTACAGTCCACTGTAGCAGACTGTACGGTCCACTGCAACGGACTATACAGTCCGCTGCCGAAGACTGTAGTAATTCGACGGACAGACAGGCATAATTGAAAGAATGAAAACGTTTAGTCCGGCTAATGAAACGATTTAGGAAACTCAAAAAAACTCGTTATTTTTTCCAAAAACGTCCTTGTCTTTTGGAAGGTGCATGATTTCACGTTAGTACGCATAAGTCTGCACGTATGTTCGTATAGCCCTTTACGTACGTTTCGAGGCGGATAAGACAGGTCTCACTCCTCCCTGTTTTTGGAGACTGAGTCTGAAAAACTTTCACACGGAATCCCCATGGATAGGAGGTTGCAATACCTGTTATGTGTGAAAGCAGATTGTATCAACTTTGCTGATAGGCAGCTTTCCTTCACCGGTATAACTTCATCTTTTCTTCAAAAAGAATTGGAATTTCTCGGAATGCATTGCGATTTTTGATAGAAAAACTCAAGACCTTTTTTCGAGAAGTTTCATGGTTTTGGGGAATTTTTATTGGCCCCTTCTTCGTTCTTACCGGAGATTATAATAAATTAATACTTTAGAGTGCAGTGTTCCCTTATTGCATGCATTTTAAAATTACAGAAGAAAACATTGTTTATTGATTTCGTTAACTTTAAAAAAATAATTATGGATGTATTTTCGAAAGTAAATAAGTGGCTGGTTTGGGGAATGGGCATTGTGTTTGCCATGGGGTTTCAGTCTTGTTTGGATGATTACAATGACAATTGGTATGGGAAAGTAATACCCAATGCATTGGTAACGGTAAAAAACGTGGATGATGGTTCGTTTTTCCTGCAATTGGACGACAGCACGACATTGTTGCCTATAAATGTTGCGTCATCTCCTTTTGGTGAAAAGGAAGTGAGAGCGTTAGTCAATTATGATGAAGTGGACGAGGTTAGCGGCAGATACAGTAAGGCTGTACATATTAACTGGATTGACAGTATCCTGACTAAACCGATTGCTCCTGATTTGGGAGAAGAAAATGATGTCGTGTATGGTACTGATCCGGTAGAAATAGTGCGCGACTGGGTTACTATTGCAGAAGATGGTTATCTGACACTTCGCTTCAGAACAGAATGGGGAGATCGTACTGAACCGCATTTCGTTAATTTGTTGAAGAGTCAAGATCCGGCTAATCCTTATGAAGTAGAATTCCGCCACAATTCACATGGTAATACGTGGGGAGAGTTGGCAGATGCTCTTGTAGCATTTGATTTGAGTGATTTGCCGGATACACAGGGTAAAACAGTGAAGTTGAAGTTGAAATGGAAATCTTTTGATGGCGATAAGTCTGCGGAATTTGATTATTGTACTCGCAAGGGAACTCCGGCCGCTTCTTCTGCCATTCTGTCTCAAAGAAGTATTTTGAAGATTCAATAACGTGATGACGTGAATTGCAATCGTTTCTGATGATGAGCAATGAGAAAATAAGGAAGGAGGACTGTCCAAAGTAACTGTCCGGTCATCGATGATAGAACGATGAAATGATAGTTACTTTGGACAGTCTCTTTCTTTTATTTATAACCGGTTTGTGTGCAGAAGAAGAGTCCCCTTAAGGCGTAAGGGTAAACTCTCCATCCAGACGTATATCATTGGAAGCTGTGCCGACCATAACTTTAAACTCTCCCGGTTCTACTACTTGCTTCATTTCCATATTATAAAGTGATAACTCTTCTTTTCCCAGGGTAAAGGTTACTTGTTTGCTTTCTCCTTTCTTTAAAAAGATACGTCGGAATCCTTTTAACAGGATAGGAGCTTGTGATACGGAAGCTACTTTGTCGCAGATGTAGAGCTGCACTACCTCTTCACCATCTCTGTCACCGATATTGATTATCGTGCAACTCACTTTTTGCAAAATGTCAGGAGAATTCCCTTTTTCCAATTTTAAGTGACTGTAATCAAATTGAGTATAGCTCAAACCGTAACCGAATGCATATAGTGGAGTTCCGGCTTCTTCTACATAAGACCGTTGCTCTCCTTGTGAATAAAACAGGGTAGTTGCCCTTCACTTCGAGGAATGGATACCGGTAAACGTCCGGCCGGGTTGTAATCTCCAAACAAAACATCGGCTATGGCTGCACCTCCTTGTTCGCCGGGATACCAAGCGGTCAATAAGGCTTGTGCTTTTTCTGCTGCCAGATTCATATTGAGCGGACGACCTTGGATATAAATGACTATTACCGGTTTTCCTGTAGAGGTTATAGCTTCCATCAGTTTTTCTTGATATCCCAATAACTTCAAAGTGCTGCGGTCATAGCCTTCTCCACATTCCATGTCGGATAATTGTTGGTTCTCTTCTTGAGTAACCGTGGCCGCTCCGGTTTCAATGTATTTGGTTTTGAAGTCACGGGCACTCGAACCGCCTACTACCAATACGACGGCATCCGCTTTTTGTGCGGCTTCCACAGCAGCAGGAATGTGATGGGCGGTGGTGTCACGAATAGCACATCCTTTGACATAAGTCACCTGTGTGGAAGCTGAGACGGTATTTCGTATGCCGTCTAAAACGGTGGTAATCTCTTTACGTTCCTGAGGTGCTGTGTAATCTCCCAACTGATTGTACATATTGTCAGCGTTCGGGCCGATGACTGCAATGCTTTTCAGTTGTTTGCTTAAAGGCAATATACCTTCATTTTCAGTAATACCACTCCTTTGCGTGCTACTTGGCGTGCCAATTCCTTATGTGCCCGGGAGCGTACCGTCCGTCCGGCTTTCTCAGGAGATACATACGGGTTTTCGAATAATCCCATACGGAATTTGAGACGGAGTATATTGGCAACCGCCCTGTCTATATCCTGCATACCGATAAGTTTTTCTTTTAATGCCTGTCGAAGGTTTTTTCCATAGGCGTTTCCCCCTAAATCCATATCTACTCCGGCCTTTAAAGCCAATACTGAGGCTTCTTTGTGATTTTGGGCAACCGGGCGCCGGTTATGCCTTCAATACTTGATAAATCGGAATATATGAAGCCATTAAATCCCCATTCTTTGCGCAGTATATCACTGAGTAAATATTTATTGGCCGTACAGGGAACACCATCAATGGAATTGTAAGAAGTCATGATTGTGCCTGCTCCTGCTTCCACTGCTTTCTTGAAAGGATGCAGATAGTCTGAAAATAATTGTCGCATACCGATATTGGCGCGTGCACCATTGTGTCCGGATTCAGGGATACCGTAAGCAGCAAAATGCTTGAGGGTGGAGAAAAGATGTTTTCCGTCATTTTGCACTTCTCCCTGCATACCTTTCATAAAAGCAACTCCCAAAGTAGAGGTCAGTACAGGATCTTCGCCAAAAGTTTCCTCCATACGTGACCATCGTGGCTCTCGTGCAATGTCCAATACCGGACCGTATCCGATATTAGCCCCTTGCAAACGTGCCTCCAATGCTATTGTTTCACCCATTTTGTACATTAACTCTTTATCCCATGTGCTGGCTTGTGCCAATGAAGTGGGAAAGACGGTAGTACCGATGGCCATATGACCGTGTGGACATTCTTCGGCAAAGAGAATGGGAATTCCCAAGCGAGTACTGTCGATGGCATATTTCTGTAATGCATTCAATGCTTTTGCACCGGATTGGGGATTTAGTCCGGTTTCTAAAGTCTTTTGTGTCCATGGATCGGCACGTAGCACTGCCCAGAAAGAACCGATGGGTGCAGCACTCATCCGTTCTTTATATAGTTCGGAAGGCACTACACCCTTGGATGTTTTGGTATACATTTCCCATCCTAGCGGACAGCATAGCTGCCCGATTTTTTCGTCTACAGTCATACGTCCCAGCAAATCTTTCACTCTGCTTTCAACAGTTGCGGAAGATTGTTTGTATAAAGGGGTTTGTGCCGACACATGGACGGCACAAATCACAAAACAGGTTGTTAATATACTTTTTTATATTCATTGATTCAATAATTGTTTGATGGCTGCATTGTCTTTTGTTCCTCTTTTTGTGCTTGACAGAAGGTGCAAACAAGGCATCCAATTGATATATTTGTAACTCTTTGACAGGAGTAAATGCTTTTGATGCTACATAGTTTTTCACAGAATGGAGTAACTGTCTCATTGCAGGGCGTTTCTCTATGTCCTTATCCGGGTCGGCACATAAGATAAATAGGCTGCCTTTACCTATACGTGCTTCAAAAGCAATACCCAGTTTTTGGTTGTATTCATAGGTATCGATACTTTGTATGATGGGGGTGATATCGGTCAAATCATTAAGTTCCATAGCGGTGGCATAGTTTAAAATGTCCCACCATTGCCAATCGGCATAAGAGGTAGTTGGGAATTCGCCAAAGGCCGGGTGATTACTGTCTATGAGTGTCCCGACAATCATAGGGTTCCAGTTGAACATAATCGGATTCCAGAAGTGGCTGGCAAATTTAGTTTTGCGTCCTTTAACGTTTTCGGGGATAAGTAATACTTTCTTTCCTTGTTGCAAAGCTGTTTTTACTTTTTCGTCATAAGTGCGTGCATATACATAGTCATCGGCTGCTGTTTGTTGGCAGGGATATACCCAAATGTCCCATTCATTATGGTAGGTATCATTCAAGGTGGTATGTAAAGTCAATTTTTCGGCATGACTCACATTGTTGAGGCTGATGTTTACTTTGCCTAAAGAGTCAACAGTAGCACAGGGTATAGCTGGGGTTGAGATATTTCCTTTTTTACAGTGTTCCCTTTGCCATCTTTCAGTTCCCAATTCAGTTTTCCGCGTTTTAACGGATGTTCTCCATAATGATAAATTTCCAGTTTTGCCGTGAAAGTTTCATTGTTCATATAAGTACGTTTCGGCATACGTGCTAAAAGAACGGTAGGTGCACAGGATTCGCGATACTTTTCGGGGCTGACCAATCCTTTGCTTTCCCAAAAGGCATCAAGAATACCGACAAAAGCACTTCCTTGTCCCGGAAAATCTGCAAGTCCCAGCAATTGGAAACCACCCGAATTTGCAGTACGGAGTAATGATTCGTTTACTTCTTTATATTGTAAGACTGTATGGGCACCGGTTGCACGGAAAAAATCATCTGCTTGATGTAGCATTCCATTGCGTGCCAATCTTTCTCTGAATACCTCAAAATTACGAGGAGATACGACTCCGGTATATTTTTCCATTTCTGCAAAATTAGGATACATGCAGCGCTGTCCGGTTTCGTGTGCAATGACAGGGCAGTCAATATCCGATTCTTTTTTACGGTCCCAGTCTGTAGATGGTTTACCTTCGTATACAGTTATCCATCCTTTTTCTGTCACATGCGATACATAATATTGATCGGAGGGGGTGTGCGTACGGGCGGTAGATGCAGAGTAGAGTCGGCGATTGTCATGCTTTTTGAGCTTTCTTCACCAAGTCTTCCAAAACATTAAAATTACCTTCGTTTTCATTTCCGTTACACATTAAAATAAAGGAAGGATGGTTTCCATATTCTTCCAATATGGCATACATTTCTTTTTCTCGAAAAAGTCACGTCGTGCAGGATATTGTCCGACGTCTTTAATCCACATAGGCAATTCTGCTTGCAGGTATATTCCTACTTCATCGGCAGCATGGAAAGCGGCTTCGGGGGGGACACCACGAATGAAAACGGATATGATTCATGCCATAATCTTTTACGGTCAGGAAGATACGTTTCCAGTCTTCGATAGTTGTTGACGGATATCCGGTCAAGGGAAAGACACAGCAGTCCAATGCTCCTCTTAAGTGAACATTGCGCCCGTTTATTTGGATATGATGTTTGCCTTGCGTGACTTCTCGCATACCGAAAGTTTATTTTTGCTGTCCTGTTTGTTATCGGCGGTAAGCATTGCTTTTACTTCGTATAGATAAGGAGTAAATTCATTCCATAATTTTATATTTTTACCCATGCTGATTTCTTTAATCAGTTGGTTGCTTCCTTCTTTTAAAGTAATGGGAAAAGATTGTTCACTGACAGTTTTGCCACCTTTTTTCGTTGATAATCAGTTGTAATAGTCCATTAGTCGGTTGTCCGGTGGTATTATTTACAGTGATGTCCAATGTTACCGTTCGTGTTTCTATATCTGGATATGCTTTTAAAGCATGTATATTTGTCTTTTCGTATGCCGTTAATTCTATTTTTCCTACTATGCCGTTCCAATTGGTTTGCGTGTATTCTGTAGTTCCATGATTCCATTGATCCATTGGATATTTCAAGCGATTGTCTACACAAATCGTAAGAATATGCATGCCGGGAGTCATTTGCTTGCTCAGTAAAAAAACGGTTTGGGACACTAAGGTGTTCTTTGGCACCGATTTCTTTTCCATCTACATAAACAGTTGTTTCCCAATGGCATCTTTCCAAGTTGAGTGTGATTTCTTTGTCTTTCCATTCTTCGGGAATAATCACTTCGCGTTGATACCATGCTTGGCCGCAGTATTCAAATTTACGGGTAAGACGGTCTACATATCGGGCGGTTGTCAACATACCTTTTTCCGCCTTCGTCGGTACTGCCCGGCAACATGATAGATTCGGTAAGTTTTGCTTGATAGAGTTCTGAGCCCGGTGTCTTTCCGAATCCCATGGGGTCAGCCTGAAAACGCCATGTTCCCGATAAATCGATTCTTTCTTGTTGTGCAGACAGTAGTTGCGCACAGCACAGCATCATGGCGAATAAGAAACTTTTTTTCATATATAATCTTGATTAAAAGAATTAGATTAAGATATCTTTGTGGATACAAAGAAACACTATTTTCCTTGATTAAAGAATAGATTAAATAAATAACTGAATGGATTATTTTACGGAAGGGCTCCAATTTAGTTATTCTTATTATATACTTGTTCTATCTCGATTTTCAGCTTTTGAGCTAATTGGGGATATGCAAATATTAGATTGTGTAATTCTGAAGGGTCATTCTCTAAATTATAAAGTTCGGCATTTTTATTCTTTCTTTGCGGTAAAAATTTCCATTTCCCTTTTCGTATGGCTATCTCTCCTCCGTTGTTTTGAGTCATGATATATTCACGATATAAAGGAGCTTGGACTTGTGTGAATAGAGATGCACCACTACGGCTGTCTTTTAGTTCTTTTTTGTGATGGGAAGATTTAACATATCAGCAAAAGTGGCAAGCATATCCAAGTAGATAAATGGTTGTGTCTGAATGAAAGGTCTTTTTATTTTTTTGAGGCCAGGAAAATATGAATGGAACTTTATTTCCTCCTTCATGCAAAGAATATTTTTCTCCTCTTAAATTGCCATACGGATTGTGTCCATTTATGTTTTCCAAAGCACCGTCTTGATAACCTTCCTTTATCATTGGGGCATTATCACTTGACAGGACAATAATTGTATTTTCGTAAATGCCTGTTTCTTTTAATGTTTGGATGATTTTGCCTACATAGTAATCGAATTCTTCAATGACATCCCCATAAATTCCGGCTTTTGATTTGTTTTTTAAAGGCAGGGGACGGAACACGTGGTTCATGAGCATTATGAGGGGCATAATATAGGAAGAAAGGGGAGTCGGCATGTTTTTTTATGTAAGAAATCGTTTTATTCAACAGATGTTCTCCCATTTTATCATCTTGCCACCGTGCTGAATTTCCTCCACTCATCCATCCAATGCGACTAATACCGTTTATAATTGTCCCTGTCGTGTCCCAAATGTGGTTTCATGATTAGTTTGTCAGGATTCTCTTTGCCTGTATCATCACTTCCTATTTTTTGTTTATAAGATACATTTATAGGATCATTAGGAGTAAGGCCATCTACTTTTTCATTATTGATATATATGCAAGGTACCCGGTCATTTGTTGCCGGAAAATAGTAAGCATAGTCGAACCCTATTGCTAATGGTCCTTCTTTGATTTCTCTATTGAAGTCTACCGGTATATCTTTTGTTCCCAGTCCTAAATGCCATTTACCGATGATAGCTGTTTGATATCCGTTTCTTCGAAACATTTCCGGCAATGTTGTTGTGGCAGGACTAATTGTCAATGGGGCATCTGCCGGTAATATTCCTACATTTTTTCTCCATGCATACTCTCCGGTAAGAAGTGCATATCGAGAGGGGGATGAGGTGGAGGCCGGTGCATAGGCATTGGTGAATATAATACTTTGCCGGGCTAGTTGATCAATAGCCGGCGTCTTGATTTTTTTTGCTCCATAGCATCCTAAGTCTGTATAGCCTATATCATCTGCTAATATAATAATGACATTAGGATGTTGTTCTGCTTGCTGAGCATAACTGGTATGTGCTATAGATAAAGTTGTTAATATTCCGGTAAAAGAAATGATTTTAGTATTCATCATGAGTATGGGGTGTTAATTATTGTAAGTGGAAGGAAGGTTCTTTATGATTTAGCCATTTCCCGAGGGGAGAGTCCCATTTGCTGCTTAAATATACGTGAAAAATACTGAGGCGATTGAAAACCACAAAGAAAACAAACCTCTTTGACGGATTTTTCAGTATTCTTTAGCAGTTCGATGGATTTATTGATTCTAATCTGATTCAGATAATCTAAAGGAGAAAGATTCAAGTTCTGTGAGAATAATTTTCTTAAATAACGTTCACTGATACTTGCATATTCGGCTATATCATTGATGTTGATGTCTGTTTGGTAGTTGTGCCGGATATAGCAAACTGCTTTCTTTAACAGCTCATTTGTGCAGATAGACAGATAGGTCTCATGCATATATCTATAGAGAAGAATTAATAATTCTGCATAATACATTACTACCAGGTATCGATAATGCGGTCCTTTATGTTCCATTTCATTGACAATGCGTTGTATAGTTCTCATTACACCTACATTGTTCACTATTTTAATCAATCTGTTTTCTTTAGAAAACAAAAAGGAAGGTGTAGGTATAGGTTCTGTGCCAACTTTGATATTTGAATGAAAAAAGAGAAAATATTTCGGGTAAAAATTCTAATTGCATTAATATCGTGCCATTTGCACCGGCTTCAAATTGATGTTCTACATGTGGAGTGATAATCATGATGTCACCTTCATGGAAACTTATGCTTTCATTGTCCAGATGCAATATGCAATTTCCTTTTTTTATATAATTAATCTCAATGCGCATGTGTTTGTTAGGACCATACGTTTCGAAAGGGCAGAAGGAGGTAAAACGAAAGACATCTGCCAGACGTTTACTTTTTAAACTTGATGTAATCTGTTCCAATACTTCCCAAAGGGAATATTCCGTTATTTTATTCATAGTATTTCATTTTTGTATAAAACAAAGTTTGTATGGACACTAGAATTTGCCGGTTTTATTCAGTAGAATTCTAGTGTCCTATGTCCCCCGATATTCGGGTCCTTATTTTGACTAAACCTATTAATAGACAGATTGGGGAGTTTCCTCCTTTTTACCTTTCGAGCTTGGTTTTACTAACGAACAAAGTTCTTCAAATGAAATGGATTTCACGGGAGCAAAAGCATTGGATTTCATATAGTTAATCAAACTATATAACAATTGCTTTTTTTCAGGAAATGTATCCTGATGGTTTAGCAAGTCCATGCTGCATACTATTAATTTCCCATTTAGACAATTAGTTTCAAAAAGAGTTGCTAATCGGCGGTTATTGGCAAAGTTGTCTACACATTCCACTAATGGAGTAATGTGTTGATATATGCTATCGATTACTAAAGTGCGCGATTGGGTTGTCAGACTCCACCATTGCCAGTTGGTATGTCCCTCTGTTGGGAAATGTGCAAAAGCTTTATGAGTAGGATCTAACAACAGTCCCATTGTACCTGCTTGTTTGGGAAAGTGGACAGGACTCCAGAACACCGGAACAAACTTGCCTTGTAAACCTGCACAAAGTTGATAAGGGGGATTGAATAATACTGTTTTACCGGCTGCAAGAGCTTTTTGTGTTTCGGTAAGTTTGTCTGTTGCTACAATCTCTTCTTTTTCTATCGTTAAAGTGGCCGGATATACCCATATATTCCAAGTGTTTTTATAACTGGAATTTTCGATGGAAACTCTTAAAGTCAGTCGTTCTGCTTTTTTAACTTCTGATAAAGAACAAGAAATCTTACCGGCTATATTCCCCGCCTCCGATTTTTATGTTTGTTAAAGGTATAATACCCTCTTGTAATGGCTGACCGGATGCATTGGTTAATGCCCATTTGATATTCTTATTGTTGATTTCCTCAGAACTATAATTAGCGATCTCAATGTCGGCCGTAAACTGCTCGTTGTTTTTGTATACGGCTTTTGAGAAGCGAGCTAATGGGACCACCGGAGCAGAGAATTGACGAAATTCTTCGGCATTGGCTACGCCTTTGCTTTCCCAAAAGCATTTAGTAAGCCGACTAATGCAGTTCCTTGGCCGGGAAAATCATGTAAATCTAAAAGTTGAAAACCGCTGATGCCGGGAGTCTTCATGGCACGTTCTATTTCTTCTTTATATAAAATGGCAGCCAAATGACCGGATGCAGACAAATAATCATCTGCCTTTTCTAGCAGATTTTTGTTTTCCAACTCTTGTTTAACTCCTTTGAAATTAAGAGGCTCTAATACACCTGTGTATTTTTCTATTTCTTTTAAATCAGGATACACAGCATACTGTCCTATTTCGTGCGTAATAACCGGAACGGGCATGCTATCTACAGAAGCAGAATAATCTTTATTAAAGTTTGGCATTTCTACATCAAAAACTCCTTGTCCGCGCACCCAACCTTTTTTAGTCCATTGAGTGATAAAGAAATCATCGTGCGGCTCAGGCCAATCGCCATGTCCTTTTTCAAAAGTAAAAGAAGTCGTTGTATACAAATGTCTGGAATCAAGGGATTTTACCGAATCCAATAAACCTCCCAAAAATTCAAAGTCCGGTTGCAATTCATTTCCAAGGCTCAAAAAGCAGAAAGAGGGATGGTTACCATATTCCGATAAAATTCGTTTTGCCTCATTATATAAGAATTGATTCATTTCAAGATTTTCACCTACGGTCAAAGACCAAAGTGGTAATTCCACCTGCAAATAAAAACCGAGTGAATCCGCTACTTCAAATGCTGCTTTAGGAGGGCACCAAGAGTGAAACCGAAGGTGGTTCAGCCCCCATTCTTTAGCGGAACGGAAGACTTTTAACCATCCTTCTTTAGTGGTTGGGGGTAACCTGTTAATGGGAAAATGCAACATTCCAATGTACCACGAAGGAACACTTTTTTACCATTGACTAATAAATCGGCTCCGTTACGGCTAATTTGGCGCATTCCGAATTCAATTTTCTCTTGCGCCAGACTCTCTTTGGTTTTCATCTTTATTTCCAGCTCATACATTATCGGAGTAAATTCACTCCAAAGCCGTACGTCCTCGCCCATGGGACAAACAAAGTCCAGCATTGTTTCGCCTGCCGAAAGGTCCATTTGCTGTTCTATTTCCGTAACAGATTTGCCTGTGTTTTCTCTTTTACATGAACAGTCAATGTCCCCTGAAGCTTTATTCCCTGTGTTTTGTAGTTTCCCTTTTACATGGATTTCCCGGGTTTGAATATCGGGATATATCTGTATATCTTTCATAAAGACAGCATCTTTCGCCCGCAAAGAGATTTCTCCCAAAATACCATTCCACATGATTTGTGTTTCATTGGTATATGCATGTGCCATATCACCGGCAGTGATGTCGTATTTTTTTTCTGTTATCTACTCGAATGGCTATCCGATGTTTCCCCGGTGACAGATATTCTGTTAGGTCAAAGTAATGGGGCTTATCAAGCTTTCTTGCTCTCCATCTACTTCTTTACCGTCTATCCATACATTTGTTTGCCAAATAACACGCTCCAACTTCAGTTCTATGTTCTTTCCCTCCCAATCTGAAGGAACGGATATTTCACGTATGTACCAAGCCGGTCCTACATAACTGTGTTTGCGAGTGAGATGCAATATTTGAGGTTTGCTTATTGAGGGTAATAACCGATTGGGGATACCGTATCCTGCATCATCCATCGTTCCGGGCAATTTTATTTTGTCGGGAAAAGATTGGGTATACCAATGTTTTGAAATACCTATATCCATACTGTCTATGGCAAATTCCCATTCTCCGGCTAAAGAAAGAATTGACGTACTTTCTTTACATCCTGTCAAAAGACCATGCCTAAAATAGCAAGTAATAATTGATTTAATAACTTCATATTGTATTTGTCTTATGGTATTATATCCAAATTTGGAAATTAGGATTTATTTCTTTTATATAACTGAAGCACTTGTCGGCTTTCTCTTTATTACCTAGTCCTAAATGCCCCAGCCCCATGAGATAGTGGCAATGGATTCGGTTTTTCTTATTCATGTCGTCTTCCCAAATCTGTAAATCAGGTAAAGACACAGCAAAGTAATCCATTACAAAAGTATCATATAAATGTTTTTCACCGTAGGAAATTAGGGAATTAAATCTTCCGCGTGCCTCCGCTTCTTTTCCTACTTTCCGTAAAGCTAAACCTTGATAATAGATTTTATCGGGCTTTTGGTCATTGTAGTACATGGCAGCTGTGGGTTGTCCATTGCCCGAAGCAGCTTTTTGTGAATGATGAATGTGCTTCATCATGATTACCCATTGCTTCCAAAATGCATCCTTTATAATAAAGGAAATCATTTTCTTGTGCACCATACAGTTTTCCTTCTCCCAAATGATGAGGGTAGACAAAACATTCTTCAATCAAGGCAAGTGCATGCTCGTATTCTCCTGCCTTTAGAGATTTCTTTGCTAATTGTATACGTGCATATTGATATTGGGCAGGTACTTTACCTTCTCCTCCTTCCCAAGGATGGAATTGGCGTTGGTCAATGAGTTGCATGGCTTGTTCGTATTCTCCGGTCAGATTAAGCAATGTAGCATATTCCAAATAGAGATCATCGCGAGTAGCTATTATTTCTTTATGTTTGTTTAATAGATGCAAACGTTCTTTCGGGGAATAATCCATGCGTTTATATAATTGATCCAATTCCATTAAGATGCGTGCGTCTGTTTCATCAAGCATAAATGCCTGTTCAAGTAATTGTACTGCTTCTTTTTTCTTTCCAAGTTTGTTGAAATAAGCTAATGAAAGATTTCGTAATACGGTAGGGAAGCCGTTGTCCATTTCTTTAGAATGTTCCCATGCATCGACAGCTTCCTGGTATTGACGTTTATCATACCATATATTACCTAATAGATAAAAAGCTTTCGGTGCATGTATCGGTAAATTGGTTACGCACTGAAGAGCTAAAATCGCTTCCAGACTATTGGGGAAATATTCATCTAACGGACTGTTTTCTGCTTGACTTACTACACAGACAGCTTCGTCTTGTTGATTCATTCTACATAGGAACCACGCTTTATAATATAACAGCATTGTTGAAGGAGCCGATATATTGGTTAATGCTGCATTTACCACAGCCAATGCATCTTCCCAGTTGCCGGCTTGGGCGTATTCTGTAGCTAGTTCTTCATAATTACGTGATTCATCACGCATTAATATTCTTAAACTTGATGGCATTTCTTTTTCACCGGACTGAAGCCATGCTTCAAAACGACATCCAAAGTTGAATTTATCTATATTGAGTGACTCTTTAATCAGTTCTATGGCTTCTTTTTCTCGTCCCAATTTACGAAGAATCATTGCTTTTAAATGACGTCCGCGATGATTATGCCAGTTACGAACCAAAGACTGATTAATTTCGTACAATGCATTATCCCACTCATTATGTGCAGCCGATAATTGGGCCAAAGAGTAATAACCTGAATCTTGCCAAGCAGCGTTCCAGCATGCTTTATAGAACGCATCGTATGCTTCAACAGTTTTATCTTGGTATTTTAATACAAGACCTAAATTATAATAAGGTTCTCCGTCGTAGGGATTTGGATTACGTTCTGTCAGAGTGTTAATAGCCTTGCGTAAATAAAGTTCAGCTTTCTTGAATTGTCCTTTACGGAATAGCCATAATCCCATAGCGTTGTTATTGCGTATATCGCTGTTGTCTCTACGTAGGGCTTCTAAATAATAATCAGTTGGATTGTAAGTAGCATGTCTGTATTGCTCCAAATGTAATCCTGTCAGGTAAAGCTGTTCTGTAGAGCGTACTTCTGAAGGAGGCAATGCAGGTTTTGCAGGTTCAGGAATTGGTTTGATTTCAGTTGATTCAGCCTTCCATGAAAGTAGTAACTTGCCGGTTGAACAATAAATATAAACCTCTGCTTCATCAGGCGATATATTTTTAATGGTATGAGTAAATACCGCTTCTGGAGTCAAATCTGTAATATTTTCCCAAATGATGTCTTCTTGGCGTTTAATCACAATTCGTAAACCTTTCTGTGCGGATGTAGCAAATAGTTTGAGTATTGCATTCTTTGTGTCTTCAGTTTCTATATTCATTAGTAAATCAGAAGTGGCATTCTTTACTACCCCTAATTCACGATAAGGAATAAAGTATTGAGTGAAAATTTTTTCCTCATAAGGTTGCAACCAAGTAAAGTCTGGTTGATTGTCGGTATAAACTCCGGTCATTAATTCGATATATGGCCCATCTGTGTCTGTCAGATTACGATCCCAGGCTTGTCCGAAATCTCCATTTCCCCAAGTCCATTGTTTTTTCCCGGGAGAGATGTGATGGTTGGCTACGTGTAATACTCCTGCTTGAGTATCGTTTTCATAACCGCCTACAAAGTTGTATTTTGAGCGGATAGCCATATATGAAGTGGGTACCGGTATATTTTTATAACGTGAGATGTCTACACCTGCTGAATAATCCATTTTATAATAAATGCCGGTAGCGATAGGATATTTTGATACATCTCGCTTACCGTGATCAAATACAGCATTGACATCGGCAGGGAAAACCGATTGATAGGCTTCATTGACAGCGACGGCCGGGTTAGCCCACCATAGGAAGGTCTGTGGAACAGGAGTCGGATTATATAGTTTTCCTTGAATTTCAAGTACAGCTTTGCCGGGACGTAGGGTAAAACCAGCCATACCTTTCTGATGGAACATCCGTTCGCGTTCGCTCACCCATACGGTAGCACTTCCATCTGCATTTTCTTCAATTGTAAAATCTACAGGTAGATAAGTGCTGGGTCGGTGATGCTGAGGCCAATTGAATTCAATACCGCCGGAAATCCAAGGCCCGGTCAGTCCTACCAAAGCAGGTTTTATAACATGGTTGTAATAAATAAAATGGCGTTTCTTTATTTTATCATAAGCCATTTGTACACGTCCGCCCAATTCAGGAAGAATCATAACCTTGATATACTCATTCTCCAGATAAACAGCATGATAGGTTTCTTCTTGACAAGTATCTGAAATCTTTTCTATGACAGGATAAGGATAAACCACCCCACTACTTCCTTTGATAAACTCTATTTTCAAAAACATCGGATTCTTTTCCGGTTTGCCAATACCATAGGTAGGAAGCAGAATATCTTCTTCCCAAACATTTACTTTTATATCCATATCAGTTTTATTTTTTTGTTATTTCTTTTTCTATATCTTCCAAACTTTTCCCTTTTGTTTCCGGTAGTCGGGCACGAATAAAAAAGAAGCCAGTTAAGCATATGCCACCATATAACCAAAACGTTCCGGCTGCCTGTAATGATTCATTTAATAGGGGAAAACTGTAGGTGAGTATGAAGCTGGCTATCCATAAGAAGAGGGTAGAGATAGCCATAGCTGTTCCACGAATCTGTTGTGGAAATATTTCGGATAATACTACCCATACAATGGGGGCTAATGACATGGCATAACAGGCAATTGCCATCATTACCAGTATTAACATTATCCAACCACTCATTCCTGCAAAGTAACAACATCCCATCAGCAGATAGATAACAGCAAGTCCTGCCGAGCCGATTAACATTAATGTCCTTCTGCCCCAATGGTCAACAGTATAAATGGCAACAAAAGTAAAGATTACGTTAGTTACTCCCGTTATTACAATATTCATCAAGACATCTGATACTTCATAACCGGCAGCCGAAAAGACTTCGTGGGCATAATTGAATATAACATTGATGCCACACCACTGTTGGAAAACAGCCAAAACAATTCCCAGTATTAATACCCCGTACACCTGGTTGTGATAATGCTCTCCAATCGTATTTTTCTTTCACCTCTTTGGCGGCTAACCAACGTGGACTTTCAGGGATAATGAAAGCTAATATAAAAAATAAGGCAGCCGGTAATGCTTCTGCCCAGAACATCCATCGCCACGCCTGTTCTATTCCTTCCGCAGGAAGTTGTGATTGGTTTAAAGATACCAGTTTTCCACGTATCTCAGTCGGTGATACCTCAGCTATATATATGGGGGGAAACATTGGAAGCAATTCCTATACCCAGTCCACCTACAATACGATAGAATATGAACCAGGAAAAATTATCGACAGCTCCTGTACCGACAGCAGACAGCAAAAATAATAGAGCGGATAATATTAATAGTTTTTGCGACCATATTTATCACTCCAACTACCGGAGAAGCCTGCTCCGACTAAACATCCTAGTAAGGCGCTACTCATTGCCCAACCGCGTAAAGCTGCTGAATCTTCGATAGCGAAGAATGGTTCATAAAAAATTTTGGCTCCGCCAATTACTACCCAATCATAACCAAACAGGTAGCCACCCATAGCAGAAATAAAGCAGATAAATAGTAAATTCTTTGAATTAATGTTTTTCATTGTGTATTATTATATAAATCATACTGCAAAGGAATTGTATTTTTCTGGAATAGGGAATAGATAAATTATTGAATTGGATGGATAATCTTATGATAATAACTTTGCTGCCTGTATAAAAATCACTATCTTTGTTACTGTTAACTATAACTTCTACAGCAATGATTAAACGCAAAGATGGATTTTCGGGTGAAAGAGCTTTAGTACTTCCTGCATCAATTATACATACGATGGAAAATAATCCTTTAGCCAATGCGCTGCATATTACGGACATAGGATACTATCCACGGGCAGAACATCATTTTAGAAAACGGGAAACTCCCATCTCTCAATACGTATTTATTTATTGTGTGGAGGGGAGAGGATGGTTTAGCGTGAATGATGAACGTTATGAAATAAAGAGTAATCAATGCTTTATTTTACCTGCGAATGTACCTCATAGTTACGGAGCCGATGACACAGATCCATGGACAATTTATTGGATACATTTTAAAGGAGACTTAGCAGAATATTATGCTTTACGTTTATTGACCCCTATTGATATCAAACCTACTATTTACTCACGTATTAATGGACGTTTGAATTTGTTTGAAGAAATATATCATACTTTGGAATTGGGATATAGTAAAGAAAATCTGTTGTATTCTTGTTCGGCTTTCCATCATTTTCTTGGTACCATTTGCTATTTGCAAGAATATAGAAATGCTACAGTCAATGATATTTCAAATGATTTAGTAGATGCGGCTATTCATTTTATGAAAGAGAATATAGGAAAAAAAACTCAGTATCTCTGAAATAGCCGAGCATACGGGATATTCTGTTTCTCATTTTTCTACCATTTTTAATCACCGTACAGGACACTCGCCTGTCAATTACTTCAATTTGTTAAAGATACAACATGCTTGTTATCTGATAGACTGTACAGATATCAAGATAAATCAAGTTTGCCATAAAATAGGAATAGGAGATTGCTATTATTTTTCCCGTTTGTTTTCTAAGATAATGGGAATGTCTCCCAGCAAGTATAGAAAACATAAGAAAGGATGAAATAAGACCTTATTTGGTGAATATTTACTTCATAATACTTCCTGCAAATAGGCTTTTACCTTGTCGATTGAATATTTTTACTGTATAAAAGCCATTGGGCAATGATACTAAAGATAGTTTATGAACATAACCGGTTTTCCATATTTCTTCGTTGGTCATATTATAGATGATAATAGTTTGTGCATCCTTTATTTCCGGCAGGTAAAGCATATTCCCTTTATTTAATAAAGGTATATCCATATCCGAAACCGTATTCAGAGTTAATGGAGCGCTTTCATTGCCAAAGCGGTCAGCGGCAGTGACGGCAAAGTATCGTTTTTGTAACCAAGGGAGCTTGGCTGTATATTCATACTCATTGGCAATGAGATGGGTAGCTATTAAATTTTGAGGTTGCTTAATGTCAACAGGATATGTATCGGAACCGTATAAATGGTATACAACAGATTGATTGCTGTTATCGGCTGATGCTTGCCAACTCATGCGAAGTTTGCCGTTCGCTATTTGTTGCACCGAAGGATGGGATGGAACAGAAGGTGGAATACTATCTGACCATGTCATAGGAGGGATCAATGCCGGGTAAGTATAAAAGTTTTCTTCCAGTTCGTCTAATACTCCTTTTGTGTTATCAAGTAAAAAGCGATTGCGAAAATAGGCTTGTCCGTTTAGCTTTATCTGACGGGTGAAATGGATTTGACGAACTATTTCGTCCAATGGCCAATCTTGTTCACGAGGGGAGAGGAAATAAATTCCCAGTCCGGGAATAATCCAACGTTTGCCGTCGTTCTCTTTCCAGTCCAAAGCAAAGGGATAGAAATTGTTTCCTTGAAATACATCATTGGGAACAAGGCATCATGGATTCCTTCTTTTAACCATCTTTGTGCATCTTGATAGACTACATGATAAGCATTCCAGCCGCGAGAGGGATAACGGTTAGTGTCACGATATTTGCCAATGGGCGAACTACTCACTTTTACCCATGGCTTGATAGACTTGATATCAGTATAAAGGCGGCGTACAATGTCGGTAATGTTATCCCGACGCCATTGTTTCAGCTCCTTCCCTTTTCCGTATCTGCGGTAGGTGTCTTTATCAGGGAATTTATCTGCCTGTTCGGGATAGCGGATATAGTCGAAATGGATACCATCTATGTCATATTGTGAAGTGATTTCTTTCACAATGCGAGAGGTATTCTTTTGTTTCAGGATTGCCCGGATCCAGATACCAGTTACCTTTATATAGTTTGCATATTTTTCTATTCCTTTGTACGATGGAGTTTCGTCCCAACAGCTTCACTTGCCGAGTGTTTCCGGCCGGGATAGTCACTATCAAGCGTGCAATTCCATGCCTCGTTTGTGACATTCTTCAATAGCAAAAGCCAATGGGTCATATCCCGGATTACGTCCGGTATATCCCGTCAGCGATTCGGCAAAGGTCTCAATGGAGGACGGATATATCATATCCCCACGTAGGCGGGTTTGCAATAATACTGTATTGAAATTCGCAGCTTTCAAACGGTCGAGTATATCACATAATTCTTTTTTCTGGCGTTGAATTCCTGTTGCGCTTCCGGCTTTGGTACGCGGCCAGTCCATTCCGCCCAAGGTCGTGAGCCAAGTGGCGCGAATTTCGTATTTGGGCTGTCCCGAAACTGGAAATAAAGCTAATGCATATAAGAATATAAATAAAATAAGTTGGTACATATTGTTTTCTTTTTTTAGATAGCAAAGATATTTGTTTTTTTGCTACCTTTGTGCATACTCATTTATTAAAATGCAATATAAACAAAAAACAGATGCTGAACTTGTGGTATTACTTACTTTAAATGATGAAGAGGCATTTAGTGAGTTATATGTTCGATATAAAAGTAAACTTCAATATTTCTGTTTCCATTTTCTGAAAGTAGAGAGTGAAGCCTGTGATATCGTTCAAGAAGTTTTTATCAGAATATGGGAATCACGCTGTTTTATTAATCCAGAGCTCTCTTTTTCTTCCTTTCTTTATGTTATGGCTCGGAATCGTGTATTGAACTATTTCAAACATATTGATGTTGAAAACAAAATAAAAGGATATTTTGGCAAAACAAAGTTTGGAAGAAGAAAATATAGAATCAGATCTGATATCAACTGAATATCAAGATATATTAAGAACAGCAATAGAACATTTGCCCCCACAACGTAAGAAAATATTCAATATGAGCCGCATTGACGGTATGAGTCATAAAGAAATAGCGGCTATATTGAATATCTCTGTATATACAGTTCAGGAACATATATCAGAAGCATTGGCTTTTATTAGGCATTATTTTGCACAACACTCTGACTTATCGTTAGGACTAATGCTTTTATGGATTATTTAAAATTTAAGCATTTTTCTACTATTTCGTATAAATTGATATTAGGTATTGTACTTTGTTGAGTTGAATGTACCCATTTCTTTTCAATAGGATAATAATCTGGCTCTGGCAATTGTTCTCCTTTCATTGAATGATTTAGCCAATCAAAGAAGAGTTTCCATCTGGGATAATAATAATCTCTAAGTAAACCACTCCATTCTCTATGTGCATAGTCTGTTAATTGGCCGGGTGCATCTGCCCACGTTGTAAGTAAAGCTCGCGCATTGAATTCCATTAAATCTTTTTGTGTTATATTATTGGTACATTTACGAGCTTGATTAATCCAGTTAGAAACGCATAATTCGGGGCGGCATGATAGTAACTTATCTTGTAGAAGAATTAATTCCAAAAAGCGTTCACTGTAGAGTGCAACAGAATCTTTTTCTTTGTTTTTGTAAAATTGAATGATTTTTTTTATAAGTTGTTCGTCCTTTGTTAGCAACCAGTTGACGCGTGAAATCAACTAAATCATATTCATAGGTATCATGTCCCTTAAAACGATTCTTGGCACTAGCAAACAGGCGAACGGCTTCTTCATATTTATTTTCTTGATAATAAATGCGTGCACTTCCCCATGCTGATACAGTCCTGACTTTTAGTGACGGACGTGCACATAAATAGCTTTCTGACGGACGACGATGACCTTTATAAGTCCCATATGCAGTTGCATATAATATTTCCCATGCCTTATTTAATGTTTTATCTGGTTTTCCATAACGGTAGGTTGCATAATCATGCAACCAATTGTTCATCACAGGAACCGAGTCTCTCCACCGCATTTCGCATGCCAAGTCAAAAGCTACAGGATTAGTTCCAATTCCTTCAGGAACATTACCGATACCTTTTAGATAAGTAGCAGCTGTACTATTACGGGCTTTTATAGGTTCACTGGCAATAGCATTCAATCGTCCATGCAGACCAATATTTCCTCCCCAATTTGTAATGTTGACCCATATCCATGGAAAACCTCCAAATGCATTTCTTTCATTCCATCGATCCCAATATTCTGCACATAAATCTACGATTAGTGTATGTTTTTAGATAATCCGGTAAGTAAGTCATTTGTGGGATTCCCACCCCATGATTGCAGTATCCAAATACTGTTTGGTGCAGCTTCATGCATGGCTTTTTGTATGCATTTGGCAGCTTCAGTTACATTGATGTTACCTATATTTCCTCCTTCGTGGAACAAATCACCTCCATAGTAGTGGGCTGTGCCGTATAGCTTTTCGTATTCTTCATACCATATTGACGCTATTTTCTCAAATAAAGGGTCTGTTGGATTTAATACGGATGGGCGGGTAAAATTATTCCATTTACCTTGTGTTATTATATCGGCTTCAGGGTATTTGTTTTGTAGGTTTGTTGGAACCATGCCAAAGAAAGCTTGAAACACAGGGCTCATTCCATATTCTTTCATGCGCGCCAGAATTCTTTTTTGTAGCTTTTCCTGACGTGTGAACCAGGAATCAGGCAATGGTCCTCCCATTCTTTCTAGATTTCCCATTAAAAACCAACCCATGTAAGCAGGGCCTGGAATAAAGTTCTTAATTTCATCTTCCGAGTAATTCAGTCTACTTAATGTGTTACGCCATACACATTCCACTCCGACCATGGCCATTGGAGTAGTGATTCCATTCATGGCCATTCTATCAATTTCTTTTTCCCATTCCTCCCACTCCCAAAAGGCCATTGAATAACTGAATGTGCAATAATTCAGATAAAAGCCAATAGGCAAAGAAGTTTCTTTTTTATTTTAGTGTTAGGGCGAGGAAGCTCTTTTTGGCACTTGTAATTGATTTCCACACCAAGATGTGGATGCATGGCAATAATATTTTAGATACCAGTTAAAACCTGAAGCCAAACTGACAGGAGAATTTCCTTTAATGTGTATTTTCTTATTGGTAGTTGTTATTTCAAAGAAGTCCTTTCCTTTTGGAGACTTTATCTGTTGAGATATAAATTGTTCTTCATGGTCGGGTAATATGCGTTTGACTAATCCTGACAGAATGTCGGATGCTTGAAGTGGCATTATGCTTATGGTAAACAATAATATTAAAATTACATTTTTTTTCATGGGAATATGATTTAAGAAGGTTATTATTTGATGATGTAATGAATAAATAAAACATCCTGTGCTTGTAAATTCACGAGGATTTCATTTTTATTGTTAGGAATTATATTTTTATGATTCCAAATATCCTTTAAAATGATATTTTTAGGTAAAGTAATGGAGTGAAGCTTGAAATATTCCGTTTTTGAGTATTATTACTTCGATTGAAAATACCTATCCAGCCTTCAGTAGGGCTTTTATCAGTTCTCCAAATATCTATTTCTTTATCTTGGTGAATAGGTTTCCCCATTTTTCCATTTTGATTACACATTATCATATCTCTGTTTGTCAGTAATTTAAAAGAATAATCATCCATTGTTGGTAGATCTCCCCCTATCATTAAAGGTGAGGCTGCCAAAGCACGCATGGTGATGAACGTTCTCTTTTGTTCGGGGGTAAGCTGACTATGTCTTGTATAACCTTTTCCAGCATATAAGGCACTTTGGCTGATGTCTTTTTCATTAAGAGTTTTAGGAGACATTACTTGTAAATATCCAAAAGGAATCATGTCCATATCGAACCAAAAGCCTGGATGTTCTTTCCCATTCCATGTTTCCCAAGCTTGAAAACATTTATCAATATCGTTTTGTGTATCCCATATATCTCCTGTAATACGGAGCATTTGGGCTTGAGTGAAAGTCTTTAAATGGTTTGTTGGCACTTTGTCTCCCGGAGATAAACTTATAATTATTTTTCTTCCACATTGCCGAACAGCTCGGACTATGGCTTCTACTTCTTTGGGATAAGGTACTATATCGTCTATCTTTAAGAAATCTACTCCCCCATGAGGCTAATTGGTTTATTAAACTGTTATAGAATTCTTGTGAGCCTGGTTTGCTCATGTCTACTCCATAATTATAGTGACATTTGCATATGTTGATTGTATCAGCAATATCAGCTGCATGAAAGTTTGTTCCATAAATAGGTAGATTTGTTTTTACTGCTTTTCTAGGAATGCCTCTCATTAAATGTAATCCGAATTTTAGTCCTAATTCATGGCAACGTTTGATTAATTTTTCGAATCCGTTAGGAAAATAACACAGTGATGGTTGTAATAATCCATATTCGTTTATGTTTATATCTGAGGCATGCCTTTCGGTGGAGTATAGCGTATTTGGTTGTAATCTATATTCTCCAAACCAACCATTGTCTATTACGAAATATTCATATCCGAAAGATTTAAATCTTTTGGCCATTGTTTCTAAATTATCGAATGCTGCTTTTTCATGTAGATATACTCCATAACTATCAAAACTATTCCATCCCATAGGGGAGTGGGTGCCAGCATCGTGTCTGAAAACTTGCTTAAGTCTTCGGGTATCTGTTCCATCAGCCATGCAGTTCCTGCAGGCTGCTCAATTGTTGGTTAGAATGGCAAATTTGGATTTTTGTTCTTTGCTTGAGATTGATATGGATATGTTGAATCTCTTTGGGAGCATAATCTATATATAATGTACCTTTTTCATATTGGGTTTTACAATTAATTGTTTCAAAAGAACCATCATCGTGTTCATGAATATATGCATTGGTAATGAAAATCTCCGTCATGCATTTAAAAATCTCATGTACAAAGTTATCAATCCCCCATTTTTTACGCCAAGTTTCATGAGGTTCTTTGTGCCAGTTACTGATTGGGGAATGTATTGTTTCTCCAAGGCAGACGCGTTGAAGTTTAGGAATGCCTGAACCAAAAGGAATCTCATTGAATTGGTAACAATTGATATATGGGTCAGGTAAAAAACTGAAGTTTAATTTATGAGTGTTAATATTTACAAGTTGAAGGCAACTTCCTAATGCATTAATTACTTGTTTCATGTACTTGTGTTCTCCGGTTAATAGATATAAATACCATGAACCATAAATTTTCCAGGCAGACCATCCACAAGGAGAATTCATGCCACCATGCATCAAGTTTACGGTATAAGGATATTCCCAAAAACGTAGGGTTGCACCATTCATCCTACAATCGGGTATGAGTATTTGGGTTAGACATTGATGCTTTTTATCCAATTCTATTGCTCTACTAAGATATTTTTTAGCTCGTACAGAATCATTTATTCGTAATGCGCCATAGGCTAGTTGAGCCACGCTACATGAAATCATTCCATCTTCAAAGGTCATTTGTCCTTCTGTTTGAATATTGTCCCCTTTGGATTCTAAATCGTCTAGAGCACAGATTACTGAATTGCGATGGCGTTCATATCTATCTTTCCAAATATTACTTTTAGTAGCTAATTTTTGTTCTTCTGTCATAAGTTCCATGATGGATTTTGCTATATAGATAACAGAGGTATAATGTGTGTTATGAACAAAGTTATAGTATCCTCCGTCTTCTTTTGACATCGAAGTAAGAAGTCTGCTAATAAGGATGCATTTTTAAATCTTCTTCTTTTTGAGTTACTTGAAACCTGTCAGTCAATACCCCTACCATTGTTGCTGCATCTTGTATACGAAATTTTCCATTACGCATTTCAGATGATTCGGAATCAAATAAATCAGGAAAAATTTGGTTGTATACTTTTTCAGCGATTGAATCAGTTTGAGCATTTGGCTGATAACGACGAGCTAGGAAATAAGTATAAAGTGGATAAAAACATTCTGCATGATGGGTACTTGTAGGGCGTATTCTTAAGGCTTCTGTACGGGCTTGGTTCAAATAGAAATCAAAATCGGGACGTACATATAGTTTCATTTCACTGATTTTGCCATTGATATCTGTTGCTGTAACAGTATACATGCCTTCGCCCGAGTAGGGATGGTAATTCCATTTCTTTTTATATCCTTTTAATACCTTTGTGTGGATGGAATCAATTTCATTGCGGGGTGTTTGAATTTCAAATCGTGCCAATTCATTGCTCCATATTTCTCCTTCGAAATCTTGATTTACAGGAACGGTGTAGTATTTGGCTGCTAAGACAGGTGCATTTGTTAAGGTGAATAAATCAGAATTTACTTCTTCTAATTTTGCGGAAGGTTTAATAAATAAACGTATTGTTTTTTGTTTCTCCCGATTGTAGTGCATAAAGGTTTTTTGCGGGTGTCTTTGAGGGAGTGGAAGAGGATGTAATAAATCGAGATTGACACTATAAATGCGGTGCAGGCACTCATTTATTTGTTTACCTTGCATTACCATAGTCAATTGTTCATAATTATAATGCCATGAAGCAATAGGGTCAGGAGAAGCTATGGTTAATATTTTTCCTTCTGGGGTCATAAAATAGCCATTAAAATGCGTCCTTTCAGCTCGTAAAAAGTAGGAAAGTATGTTTGATTCCATTCAGGAAATTTATCCATATAAGTATTTAATCCTAAACAAAGACTAATTCCATTTTCGGGCATAAATAGTTTTTGGCTTTGATTGGTTAAAGAGATATTTACGCATAATATTCCTTTTTGGTCATGGTAGTCAATCTTGTATAGGATATTATTTTTTTACCGTTAAATATAACTTGTTTTTTATTTGATTTTTGCAAAGAAAGCCTCACTCCTTCAAAACGAGGGCCTGTATTTTTTGCCACTTCTAAAATAAATTGTATCAGGTTGAACTTCCTGTTTATTTATATAGTATGATATTTCTCCTTGGTTTGTGAAATAGACTAAATAAGAAGGAGTTTCTAATTTAATTTGTGCTTGTACGATAAGGCAACAAATTAATCCAAATAAAGTATATAATATTCTGTTCATGGGTATAATTGGATAGTGGAAAAAGTCTCACCATTGTAGGTTGAACCGACTCTGGTGAAACTTTTTAGTGATAACTATATTGAGTTAATACCTATTGAAGTTAGTAACCAGGATTGTTATTACCTAAATTAGGATTCTTGATAAATTCTTCTTCCGGTATTTTGAATAATATATGATGAGGCTTGATATTATTTGCTGCTTGAGGATTTTCATTTTTCAATGCTTGGACGGCATTATATAAATAATCATATCCCCAATGAATCAGATACCATCGGCGTACACCTTCTCCAGCCAATTCCCATTTGTTCTCATTTACTATTGCTTTTTAATCTCCTCTTTTGAAAGTGTTGAAGCATAATTATGAGCGTTATCTCCGAAAGCACGTTCACGAAGTTTATTTAAAGCTTCTATAGCTTCATTTGGCTGATTTAATTCATTTGCGGCTTCTGCCAAGATTAGATAAATTTCTCCTAATCGGATTTGGTGGATATCACGGCTGCCATTGTTAGCCTTTTCATCAAATGCCATCCATTTAAGAGTGTAATGCCCTGTACCTCCACCATCACCGCCGTCGAAGGTAACGATACTGCCATCACTCAATGTAAGACTGTGCCAATCCATGATTTCTTTACGCTTATCTCCGTCTTCATAGCTGGCAAGCAAGTTTTTAGTCGAATTGAACATACCCCATCCTTGGAAGAGTTGGGTAGAAGAAGAGACACTTACGCCATCGGGACGTAAAGCTGTTTTGCCTTCTGCAAAGGCAGTTGCTACTTTATTGCTTTCATCACGTCCGCGAGGATTGGTAAATGAATGTATTTGGCTTCCTTTGATATCTGTCAAACTAGGTACGATAAAAATTAATTCATCATTGAACTTATTTTTCCAATTGAATATGTCATTATAATTAGTCAGCAGCTTATGAGGTGATGACTGGATAATTCTTTAGATAAATCATAGGCTTTTTGCCATTGATTTTCTAGTAGACAGATACGTGATAGCATAGCTTTGGCACACCATTTTGTAACACGTCCCTGATTTTTTAACTCCCAATGATGAGGTAGGTTGCTTGCGGCAAATTCCATATCGGTGATAATTTGTGAAATGACTTCAGCTTTAGGAGTTCTTGATAATGCAGAGACTTTCTCTAGTTCAAGTTCATCCAACCACATAGGAACATCCCCCCATAATTGAACTAAATTATAATAAAAAAAAGCTCTTAAAAAACGTACTTCTCCTATTATTTTGTTTTTGAATTCTTCTTTTAAATTAGAAGATGCATTTATTCTGTTTATAACCATATTGGCTGCACCAATGGCTGAATAATGGTCTTTCCACATGGTGGAATATTCTACTGTTGGAGCTTCTAGCAAATAGTACTGATAGACATCTATACGTGGAGACTGTCGGGTTATCATTATATCTACGCCAATGTCTCCAATAAAGATTTTTTCATAATCTCCAATGTATATATTATGGAGTTTCTCATATACTCCATATAAGGCGGATGTCACTTCATCTTCAGTCTTAAAGAAGTTTTGTGGTGAGACGAAATCTTTAGGGTCTTCCGTTAATATGTTACATGAATAGAAGGATAAAGTTAGTAATGCCAAAAGAGTTATTATAATTCTTTTCATATCAATCATATTTTGAGGGTTAGAATTGTGCTTTAATACCAATTAAATAAGTTCTGTTTTGTGGATAAGCATTACTGTCGAATCCACGACGAGTTGCTTCTTTACTTGAATCATCTACTACATTGACATCAGGTGAATACCCCATATATTTAGTAATAGTAAATAGATTCGATACGGTTCCATATACTTGTAATGATTTGATGATATTTTTGTTACGCAATGGAATCTCATATTGCAAATTAATGTTTTTTAGTCGTATATAAGAGCCGTCATGTAGGTATAAACTACAACCTCCATTAAACTCTCCTCCTGCGTAGGTGTCATATATGTTAGTAAATGCACTGCCAGCTTTGGGGTAATATCCATTAGGATTAGACTCACTCCACCGATCTCTGTTTCTTCCGTATACATTGCAATTAAATCCTGTTTCCATATCACGCCCCGATAAATCATAAATATCATTGCCATAACTGAAATCAAAAAATAGTCCTAAAGTCCAGTTTTTATAAGTAAAGTCATTACTCAAACCACCATAGAATTTGGGTTCTGCATTACCTATAATTTGACCGTCTTTTATATTGATAATGTCATCATCATTCAAGTCCTGTAGTTTGGGATCTCCGGGCTGATGTTTAGAACCTTCTAGTATTTCATTTGCTTTCCAAGTTCCTAAGTATTTGACGCCCCAGAAAGTACCCATGGGTTGTCCGACAATCAGTCGGGAACCTCGCCCATTTTCTAAGAACTCTTTGTCACCTAAGTTTAATATTTTATTTCTATTGGCTGAGATAGATAAGTTAGTCGACCATTTAAAGTTGCGAGTATCAATATTTACAGAGTTTACTGTAAATTCAAAACCGTAGTTTTTGACGGCACCGACATTTTCAAGGATAGAATTAAAACCTGTTTGATATGGAAGCTCTCGTTCTAATAAAAGATCTGTTGTCTTTTTGTAATAATAGTCTAATTCAATGTTTAGTCGCCCACCTAAAAAACCGGCATCAATACCAAAGTCAAATTGCTTAGTTCTTTCCCATCCTAGATTCTTATTTGCAGAACTAGCAGGAGAGAAAGTAATAACTTCTTGATTACCAATGACAGTTGAGCCGCTTCTTAATTTATCAATGGTAGAATAAGGAGCAATTGATTGACTACCTGATGTTCCATAAGAGGCACGAATCTTTAAATTAGAAAATATCTTCAAATTTTGGATGAATTTTTCTTCAGAGGCTCTCCATGCCAAAGCAACAGAAGGAAAGAATGCCCATTTATTACCCTCGGTTAAACGAGAAGAACCGTCCTGACGTCCTGAAATGGTTAACATATATTTATTTTTTGAAACTGTAATTTAGGCGGAACAAGTATGAAACTAGTCCCCATGAACTTTCACCCGTTTGAATATCGCGAGTTACGGGATCTCCTGTTTCCATGGCATGATAGAGGTTAACGTCATTTTAAATCCACTTGCTGACCCATTCATAAATTCATAGTTGTATTTTTGCCAAGTAAAGCCTCCTAATACAGAAATGAAATGTTCTCCTATAGTGGTATGATAACTGATTGTATTTTCATTTTGATAGGTAATAGGATATTGGGTTTGTACTTTGGCATATCCACCTGCTTTATTAAAGATACGTGTTGGCAGGTTAACAGATTCATAACGATTTTGCTTACTATTAGTGATGTCAAAACCAAAGGATGTTTTTAAAATTAAATTTTTGAATAAAGTTAATTGGGCATATAAATTACCTAATCCCCGATAGGTACGTGTTTTATCTTGAATGCAATTTTTTTTTTGTGCTACAGGGTTATTAAAGACGTTTCCACTGATTTGATTGATGTCAAAGTAAGAGCCGTCTTCATTATATATAGGAGCTGTTGGTAAAGGTTGTGTCCACCAAGGATAGGGTTGTCTCTATTGGTCATAGATGCTGTTAATGTTGCACCTAGTTGTAGAAATTTTCCTATATTTTGGTCTACATTGAAACGTATCTGATAACGTTCAAAGCCTGATTCATACATAATACCGTCCTGATTGAAGTAGTTGACTGATAGAAAATAATTGCTATCTTTCATGGAACGGGATACACTTAAATTGTGATCGGTAATTGGGGCAGAAGAACGGAATATATAGTCTTGCCAATTTGTATCACTAATTGTACTGGGATCTTTGAAAGGGTTGGGACGCCCATAATAGGCGGCATATTCATTTTGAAAAGCCATAGCTTCGGGGCCATTTAACAAATCTAGTGTTTTACTAGGAGTTTGTAAGCCGTAGTATCCGTTGTAGGATACTTTTACACCTTCTGAGCCGTTTCCTCTTTTAGTCGTGATAAGAATTACTCCATTAGCACCACGTGAACCGTAAATGGCCGTAGATGAAGCATCTTTTAAGACCTCAATGGATTCAATATCCGCTGGATTTATAGTATTCAAATCGCCACCTCCAATAATACCGTCAATTACATATAAAGGCTCATTACCAGCATTTATAGAGTTGCCGCCACGAATACGGATGGTAGTTGATGCTCCTGGTGCACCATTGGAAGTGGTAATCTGTACACCACTGACACGACCTTGTAGTGCTTGGTCAACTCGCGCGATGGGCATACTTTCGATTATATTCGCCTTAACACTTGCGACAGAACCGGTAAGATCACTTTTGCGAACTACACCATATCCTACCACTACTACTTCGTCAAGTTTCTGCGTATCTTCCGTTAGCGTAATGGATATATTATTTTCATTAGTAATGGGAACATTTTTACTGATATATCCAATATAAGATATAGTTAGCATACCCGAATTAGGAACTTCTAGAGAAAAGTTACCGTTTACATCCGTAATGGTTCCTAGTGTTGAACCTTTTACTGAAATGTTGGCACCGATAATAGTTTCACCGTTACTGTCTGTAATTACTCCGGTCAGTCTTTTTCTTTGTTGAGTACTGTTGTTAGATTCAGGTTCTGGAGTTTTACTTACCGAAATAGTGTTGTTAATTCTTTTAAAATAGAGTCCTGTTTGTTGTGAAAGACTTTTCAGAATATCTTCAATTGAACCTTTTTGAATTTGGATGTTTACTGTTCTCAAATCTTTTAATACTGATTCATTATAGAAGAAATAAAATCCGGTAAGTTTATTTAACTGTTTAAATACGTTATTTATTGTAGCGTCTTTTGCAACATAATTGATATTGTTTTCTTTTAAATTCTGCCCAAGTGCATTTTCAACAAATATGAATTGTGAAGAGAATGCGAATGCAAAAACAGTTAATGTTCTACGTATTACTGTTCTTTTCATTATTAGATTAAGATTATAATTCATACCTTTGTAGTGTTTTAATATATACAAGTTATTAAAGCTGGCAGATCTTACTAGTGTCCAGCGGCCAAACTGTAATTAGAAGATTATTGCCAAAAGCTGAGGGGCAGTGGTGTAAGTAACACTACTGCTCTTTCTATTCTTTTTTTTCTTATGTTTTCATAGGCATTTATGGTTTTAAAGGTTAGACTTAGGGTTCTTAATAAATAATTATTTTATCACCTTTTTGTTGGCTACGCAGGCCTGTGGTGAAACATACGGCATCTATTACTGCTTTTAAGCTTTTATTATCATGTGTACCGGTAATAATTTGGTTGCAGTTCTTACAATTGAGAATTATTTTGGTGTTATAAGTACGTTCTATAGTTTTAATCACTTCTTTAATGGGGGTTTTATGGAAATAAAGGATACCATTCATCCATTTTATATAGTCATTTTCAATAAATGTTTCTTTATTAATAGTTCTTCTCTTGTTATCAACGGTAAGATGCTGGTTGGGGGTTAAAGATAACTGTAAATCTTGGCTAGCGACTTTTACTAGAACTTTACCTGTTGAAACTGTAATACTTAATAAATCATCTTCCTCATAAGCTTTTACATTAAAAGAAGTTCCAAGTACTTCTACTTGTGTATCGTTAGTTTTTATGACGAATGGCTTCTTGGGATTTTTAGTGACTTCAAAAAATCCTTCCCCTTTCATTAGGATATTGCGATTCTTTTCATTGAAATCATCTGGTATCAGTAACTTACTGTCAGAGTTAAGTGTTACTTTACTACCATCGGAAAGATGATAAACTTTTTGTTCACCTTTATGTGTGATAATCTCTGTGTAAGAAATATTTGTTGAATTTGTATTATAGAAATAGATAATACTAAATGTCATACAAATAGCCATTATAGTTACGGCGGCTATTGTAAACCAAAGTGATTTATGTAGAGGTTGATATTTTATAATTTGGGGAGAATTTTGAGGAGTAATCTGTTTTAATAGATTAGAGACTTCAACTTGAAGCTCTTGTACTCGATTATTATTAGGATAAGCTGTAGTTTGGTTAATATCAGCCCATAAAGCTTTTCCAACTTTATCAAAACATGCATAGTCATCGGTATATTTGAGCCACTCAAGAAGTTGTTTTAATTCTTGTTCGGTACATTGGCTGTTGATATATTTATGAAGTAAGTATATTATATAAGTATTTTGTGTTTCCATAGTGATAATTCAGATATTATTGTTTATACATAATACAACTGAGAAAATATTTTCAGGGGGTGATATTTTGTTTTTTAAGTTCTATTAACGCTGTGCTGATTTTGTGGTTAATTTAGTGAAGTCAATAATGGTGTCAATAGGTTATTTTTTATTATTTTTGCAATAATAAAACAATTAAATAGAGTATATGATAACCTTTATTATTGCATTATTGGTTCTTATAGGAGGATATTTTTTATATGGAAGCTATGTAGAGCATCTGTTTAGTCCTGATAAAAATAAAAAAAACACCGGCTCTGACTATGGAGGATGGCGTAGACTTTATTCCCCTTCCCACTTGGAAGATTTTCATGATTCAGTTTCTTAATATTGCAGGTCTGGGTCCTATCTTCGGTGCCATTATGGGAGCAAAATTCGGTACGGCCTCTTATCTATGGATTGTACTGGGAACTATTTTTGCCGGTGCTGTACACGATTATTTATCAGGAATGCTTTCTTTAAGGCATAACGGTGAGAGTCTTCCTGAAATAATCGGCCGTTATCTGGGACTTCCTACCAAACAGTTGATGCGTGGCTTTACTGTGGTTCTGATGATATTGGTCGGGGCTGTGTTTGTTGCCGGACCTGCCGGTTTGTTGGCCAAGCTAACACCCGATTATATGGACGTAACCTTTTTGGATTATTATTGTTTTCATTTATTATATGTTGGCTACCCTGCTGCCGGTAGATAAGATTATTGGCAAGATTTATCCATTGTTTGCCATTGCTTTGTTGTTTATGGCAGTTGGAATATTAGTTATGTTGATATGGCACCATCCGGCTTTGCCCGAAATAACAGACGGTATACAAAATACTCATCCTGCCGGTTTGCCTATTTTTCCTATCATGTTTGTGTCTATTGCTTGTGGTGCCATTAGTGGTTTCCATGCTACACAGTCACCTTTGATGGCACGTTGCATGAAGAATGAAAAGTATGGCCGTCCAATCTTTTACGGAGCAATGGTGACAGAAGGTATTGTGGCATTGATATGGGCAGCGGCTGCCACTTATTTCTTTCATCAGAATGGAATGGAAGAAAGTAATGCTTCAATAATAGTAGATCGTATAACAAAAGAATGGTTAGGAACCATTGGCGGATTGCTGGCTGTGCTGGGGGTGATTGCAGCGCCTATCACCAGTGGAGATACCGCATTGCGTTCAGCTCGGTTGATTGTTGCCGACTTTATGCATTTGGAACAAAAAAGTATAACAAGACGTTTATTGATTTGTATTCCTATCTTTGCTGTGACTATTGGTATTTTGCTATATAGTCAGCGCGATGCGGCAGGATTTGATATGATTTGGCGTTATTTTGCATGGTGTAATCAAACATTGTCTGTCTTTACTCTATGGGCGATAACTGTATATTTGGTGCGCATGAAAAGAATTATTATGTCACACTGTTGCCGGCTTTGTTTATGACAGCTGTTTGTTCTACTTATATTTGCATTGCGCCCGAAGGATTGGCTCTTTCCGGCTATATCTCTTATGTGTTGGGAGGAATATGTACGCTGGTTGCAGTTATAGGATTTATAACTTGGTATAAAAAACAAAATAGTATAGTATATGAGGAAATATAAGAAATCAACCTGGTTGCCTGTGGCTTTATTTATTTACACCACAATAATGGCTGTTTATTTTATTCCGCGGAATACGGAGATTGGTAATGCAGAAAAATATGTCACTATAGGGGTATCCTATCTTATTATTGCTTTGCTTTGGATTGTTCTTCGTAAGCAGGAGAAACGCAGAGAACAGGAAGGTCAGAATATGGAGAACAAAAAATAGAATATTTACTTAAACGACAATTGTATGAAGAAATTTTTAGTCAGCTTGGTGATGTTGGTAGTAACAACATTGGGTGCACATGCACAATTTGAAAAGGATGTTTGGTATGTGAATGCCTCACTGACAGGACTTGACCTCTCTCATAGTAAGTATGAAGGAACCAACTTTGGTTTTACATTGGGAGGTGGTGCTTTTGTAGCCGATAACTTTGCAGTATTGTTAAACTTTAAAGGACAGTATGTGGAACATGGAACAGATGAGACTAGTATTGGCGCGCAGGGACGCTATTATTTATCTAGCTGTGGAGTATACGGTGGACTAGGAATGGCTTACAAACATCTTTCTAGTGGGGATTATAAGAAAAATCTTGTTTGCCTGACACCGGAAGTGGGCTACGCATTCTTTTTAGGACGAAATCTGACAGTAGAACCTGCTGTATATTATGATTTGAGTTTTAATCATACTTCTGAATATAGCAAATTGGGATTCAAAATAGGATTCGGGCTTTATTTTTAAAGGTATGAAGTAAAAAAATACGGTAGGGATGGGGTTTAAACCTTCCCTACCGTAAATGATAAATTCTCAGAGCTTGTTTCTCTTTTTTTTTTTTTTCTTTATTTAGTGGGCATATAAATGAGTGAACGGAATCTCTTTACCATCATTTCCACTAACTTTCATTTTCAGTTGACCGCCGTTTTGATCAAAGTAACGAATTTCAATCGGGTGATATCCTTTAGCTAAAGCTTTTTGGCCTACTACTTCACGAGGACCATGAGGACCGTCATTATCAATTACTTGTTCGCCATCAATCACTAACGTACTGCCATCATCCGACAAGAGTGCAAAAGTATAAATATCATCCTGAGGAGCATTAATGTAACCTTTGATAATCAAACCGATATTACCTTTTACTTTCTTGGGAATCATTACATCTTCGATAGAATAATTTCCATTTACCGGTGCCTTTTCAATTTCGGTACATTTATTTCCTTTGAACTCATGCCAAGTAGCTTTCAATCCGGGATTGGATGGCGCAGCTGTAACGGCCGGAGTATACTCGCTCTTGATAAAACGAGTGGTGGTGATATCTCCCGGTTTACCGTTCGGGCGGAATGTGCGGAATGTGAAATCAGTTGTTTCAGTTACTTTTACCGGACCGTCATACTTAGGCGACTGCAAAGTGGGAACAGAACCGTCTGTGGTATAGTGTATTTCAGCACTTGGGTCGAGACAGGTGATGTTGACAATACCTTCACCGATAAAGGCATTTGTCTTGTTAAAACCCTCCAAATCAGGAATACGGTAATTGATATTCATAATGTTGAGGCGTTCAAATTGGTTGGCAAGACGCCGGGCAAATGCATTCCAGTCTTTCTGTGAAGGATTGCTCCAACCCAATTCGGCGATAGCCAACAGACGAGGAATTGCCATATATTGCATACGTTCACGTGAAGGAATCCATTCGCACCAAACATTACCTTGCACACCTAATACTAACGGTTGCATTTCAGCGTTTTGAATTTCGCTCATCGGATCATAATTATAAATATTGGCTACTGAATTCTTATCTTCCTGATAGTCTAGATAGAACTGTCCGTTAGGAGTGAAAATGATAGGATTTCCTTGTCCTGTTGTTTTAGAAGGAGCATTCTTAGCCCAACTGCGCCACCACATGACAGTTGCTGTTTTTGAAAGTCCGCCTTCGATAATTTCATCCCAACCGATCATTTCTTTTTCCTTTATCGTTAAAGAATTTTTCCATATCATGAATGAACCATGATTGTAGTTCTTCTTCAGTCTTCAGCTTATTGTCACGCATACGTTTTTGACAGTCGGGACATTTCTTCCAGTTGGTTTTTTCTACTTCATCACCACCGATATGTACATATTTGTAAGGGAAGAGTTCGATGAGTTCGCTATATACATTCTTGCAAAATTCTATTGCCGAGTCTTTTCCGGGACAAACGGGAGAGGAGAAGGTGGTTCCCCAACCGGTTTCATCGAAACAAGATACCCCTTCATAATTGCTTATGGCAGCCAGCATATGTCCCGGCATATCTATTTCGGGAACAATGTCAATACCACGTACTTTAGCGTATGCAATCACCTCTTTGATATCTTCCTGGGTATAATAACCGCCATACAGTGTATCACCTTCTACAATGCGAATCTTGCTTTCGGGAATAGCCATGTCAGGATTATCGTTCACCTTTGATTGGCGGATGCATTCTTTGTCATGAGAATTGAATTTGCGCCAAGCACCTTTTTCGGTCAGCAAAGGATATTTCTTTATTTCGATACGCCAACCCTGGTCGTCGGTGAGATGCCAGTGGAACTTATTCATCTTATAAAGTGCCATTACATCCAACAGTTCTTTTACTTCATCTTTGGAATAGAAATGGCGTGAAACATCCAGCATGATGCCTCGCCAGGCAAAACGGGGGGCATCATTTATGTCTACACTCGGAATAGCCCAATCTACACCGTCTACTATTTGTTTGGATTCAATCTGAGGAGGGAATAATTGGCGTAAAGATTCAATTCCGGCAATAACTCCACCATAAGAGTTTCCTTTTATATTGATTTTCTTAGTGTCGGTTTTTAATTGGTATGCACCCTCTTTGCCTTCAACTTCCCCCAATGAGAGGGTGATGGTTCCTTCTCCGTCTTGTACTTTTATGTTATATCCGGTGGAAGGAGAAAGTATTCCTGCCAGATATTCGGCAGCCGGAGCCAGCCGGGAATCAGTGATGCCGATGGTGCAACTTTTAGGAAGAACGAATGCGCTGCTGTCTTGTTGAACATTGTTCGGCAGCGGGACGATAGAAACGTCTCTGACAGAGGGAGGAGTGGAAGTACAAGCACCCAACAGCAATGAGCTCGTCACGGTGCAAGCAGCAATCCATTTTTATAAGTCTGCTTAATCATAAGATAAATTTTAGGTAGTTAATATATTAGTATTGGAATGTCACTAAAACACCTTTATGGTCTGTCGGCCATACATTCTGCGGCTCGATGAATTTATCTTTTGAAGTTTCCTGTACACGCTGAGAACGTACAATAGAACCTTTAGGACCAAAGATTGCTGCATCTTTCACGGTCAGCCCTTTTTCGGGATAGAACCAAATATAGTCGATACGGTCGCGTTCATCGGCTTTGGGTGCCCAAGTGATTTTTTCGGCAGGTTTGGCCGGATTGTCAGAAGGATAAGTAAAGCCGGGATAGTCAAGCACATTGGGATAGAAAGAACGGTAAGCATCAACGAAACCGGCTTCATCCAGCAAGACGGGCACTGTCCAAGGAATTACTAATCCGTGGTGGTCGTAAAGGTTCTTGGTTTCTTCTGTCCAATCCTGGTGCGAGGGTTCATTGAAATCACCACCCAAAATAATGGTATATCCGGCTTCCCGGTCTTTCTTTGCCTGCTCGATAAACATCTTGATGGCATCATCACGTTGTGACGCGACATTTCTTTCCAGAACTTCTTCAACTGTAGTGGGAATAGGAATTTCTTCCCAAGTAGAACCGTCATATCCACGTACATTATAATATGCATCATCCAGATAATCCAGATGAGAGGTATAAACGGCCATTTTCTTTCCATTCATGTCGGTTGTCAAACGGTAAATACTTCCGTGGTCACCGTTTTCGGGGAAGACAGTCAGTGAGTCGGTAATCGGATAGCGGCTAAGTAAACCGGTATCGTATGTATAGAAGGAATAATAAGTTTCTCCTTTTTCTTTCAGCGACCGGGTGAGGCGTGCTGTAAAATTGGTGTTATTATAATTACGCACTTCACTGAGGGTTACAAAATCGGGGCGAAGACGAATAATTTCATCGACAATAGCCTCATAACCGCCGGGAACCATGGTTCCTTCTTGCCAGATATTCCATTGCAAAACGGTAAATTCCTTTTTTTCCTGTGTGCATCCTGTGAGAACAAGCCATAGGAACATGGATAAATAAAGTAGTTTTTTCATTGTTTATTTATTTAAGATTATAAATATTTCTCTTTTAAGAACTGTCCGGTATAAGAGGCTGCACATTGGGCTATTTCTTCCGGTGTGCCGGCAACGACCAGATTACCACCCATTTTTCCACCTTCCGGTCCAAGGTCGATGACATAATCGGCGCATTTTATTACGTCCAGATTATGTTCGATGATAACGATGGTATGCCCTCTGCTGATAAGCGCGTCAAAAGCTTCCAACAACTTCTTGATATCATGGAAATGCAAACCGGTAGTGGGTTCGTCAAAGACAAAAATAGTAGGCTGTGTCTTTTCCACACTTAGGAAATAGGCCAGTTTCACACGTTGGTTCTCACCACCGGACAGTGTAGACGAAGATTGTCCCAATTTAATATATCCCAATCCCACGTCTTGCAGCGGAGTGAGTTTCTTCACAATCTTTTTTTGTCCGTGTTCGGTAAAGAATTCTATAGCTTGATTCACGGTCATTTCCAGTATATCATATATATTCTTATCTTGGAATTTCACTTCCAAAGTATCGCTTTTAAAGCGTTTGCCGTGACAAGATTCACATTCCAGCACCAAGTCGGCCATAAACTGCATCTCCACCGTAACAGTTCCGTCGCCTTTGCATTCTTCACAACGTCCTCCTTCGGTGTTGAATGAAAAGTATCCGGCTGTGTAACCCATTTGTTTGGCCAAGGGTTGCTCTGCGTAAAGTTTACGGATTTCGTCGTATGCTTTTTACATAAGTCACCGGGTTGCTGCGTGATGACTTCCCGATTGGATTTTGATCGACAAACTCAATGTCCTTAACCATCTGTATGTCACCGCTGATAGAAACGAATTCTCCCGGTCGCTCACTGCTTTCACTGTATTCCCGTTTCAGCGCTTTATAGAAAACATCACGCACCAATGTGCTCTTTCCCGAACCGCTGACACCTGTAACTACTGTCATTATATTTAGAGGGAAACGTACATCCACTCCTTTCAGATTGTTTTCTCTGGCTCCTTTTATTTCGATATAATTATTCCAGGGGCGGTGTGATTGGGGTATTTCGATGGTTTCTTCTCCAAGTAAATAACGAACCGTATAGCTGTTACTGTTTTTTTCAAGTCTTTCATGTCTCCCTGATAGACGATTTCCCCTCCCAAGCGTCCGGCTTTGGGACCGATATCTATAATGTAGTCGGCGGCACGGATTATTTCCTCATCATGCTCTACCACTACGACGGTATTTCCCAGTTCTTGTAATTGGCGTAATACTTTAATAAGGCGTTCGGTATCGCGACTATGAAGTCCGATACTTGGTTCATCCAATATATAAAGCGATCCTACAAGGCTGCTTCCCAGGAAGTTGCCAAGTTGATACGTTGGCTTTCACCACCCGACAATGTATTGCTAAGGCGGTTTAATGTGAGGTAGCCTAAACCGACATCCATCAGGAAGTTGATTCGGTTATTAATCTCTGTCAGTATACGTTTGGCTATAGCAGTATCGTGTGTATCCAATTCTAATGTGCGGAAGAATTCCTTTAGGTCATGAATGGGTAAATCTACCAATTCGGATATAGAGCGTCCGCCTACTTTTACATATCCGGCTTCTTTTTTCAGTCTGGTTCCGTGGCACATGGGGCAAAGAGTCTTTCCCCGGTAACGTGCCAACATCACACGATACTGAATTTTATATTGATTCTCTTCCAGCATTTTAAAGAATGAGTTGATGCCAGGAAATTTTGGTTGGACCATGCCCCAAAGTAAGGCTTTTCTGCGTCTGTCAGTTCATAATAAGGAGTAAAGATGGGGAAATCGTGTTTCGGGGCTTCACGGATGAATTCTTCCAGCCATTCGCCCATCTTTTCGCCACGCCAACATATCATAGCTCCGTCATACACCGAGAATGCGCGATTGGGGATGACAAGATGTTCATCTATTCCGATTACCTTGCCGAAGCCTTCGCAATTGGGGCAAGGCACCAATGGGGGAGTTGAATGAAAACATTTGGTCGTTGGGTTCCTCAAAGGTAATACCGTCTGCTTCAAACTTCGTGCTGAAAGGAAAAAAGTTTCGTGTGTGCCGTCCGATGAAGTAAAAGCGGAGCATGCAGGTTCCGTCACCTTCATACATGGCTGTTTCGGCAGAATCAGTCAGCCGGCTGATGGCGTCTTTGCTGTCATCGGCCGTCATACGGTCTATCAGTAAGTAGATATTTTGTTTTTTCCCTTCGGCCGGCACTTGTTGCAGGAAGTCCTCGATACGCATAACCTCGCGGTTCACTTCACACGCGTAAATCCCTGTTTTTAAGTCAATGTCCAGTTGTTCGGCAATGCTGCGTCCTTCGCGTGGCAGTAGTGGAGCGAGTACGGTATATTTAGTCCCTTTGGGAAAAGAAAGCATACAATTCACGATGTCTTCCGCACTGTGTTTCTTCACCACTTGTCCGCTGATGGGGGAGTATGTTTTCCCCACACGTGCGTACAGCAATCGCAGATATTCATATATTTCGGTCGAGGTTCCTACGGTGGAACGCGGATTACGGCTGTTCACTTTTTGTTCGATGGCAATAGCGGGGGGATCCCTTTGATAAAGTCACATTCCGGTTTGCTCATTCTTCCCAAGAACTGGCGGGCGTAAGATGATAAGCTTTCCACATAGCGACGCTGGCCTTCGGCGTATAACGTGTCAAAAGCCAATGATGATTTTCCGGAACCGGATAAGCCTGTAATGACTACCAGTTTATTGCGGGGAATATCCACATCAATGTTTTTGAGGTTGTTGACCTTGGCTCCTTTGATAGATATATAATTACTTTCTGACATTCTTTTTGCATTTAGTTGGATATGCAAAGATAGTCAATCCTGCTCGGATACGTTTCATTCCGTAGGGTGAAAAAAATGTTGTTCTATAGAATTTTTTCAGTAGTTTTCTTCTGACGGGTGTTTTGGGGTAATTAGGTCACTTCTCCAAAAGATTATGATGAAACCTGTGGCAACAGTGCTGAACTGGCTGATGTAGTCTCTTATTTGCCGGTTCCTGACTCTTGTTTAAACTTTAGTTCAAGCTGTTTTTATCATGTTGTGGATGCTGTAGGTCTGGTGTTTATTTAGGAATACGTAAGATGTTGTAAATTTACAGAATTAAAATTATCCTCCAAGAGTTCGTATTGATTTATTTGAAGATAGAGGCATGAAATCTTTTTATTTTGCCTGTCGTTATCTCGCTGTTTCATATTTTATCTTTATCTTTGTCTGCGAAAACTATTAAAATAGCGAAGACTTAAAATGAGAGCAAAACGATTTTTCTTTTATTGATAACGCTCCTTCTGACATCGGCGGTCAATGCCAGGTCACGTTATCCTAAGCGTGAATTTCGGGGTGCATGGATTCAATGTGTAAATGGGCAGTTTCAAGGAATGCCTGCAGAGAAGATGCAGCAGTTATTAATCAGACAACTGAACAGCTTACAAGAAGCTGGTATTAATGCTATTATTTTTTCAGGTGCGTGCTGAAGCAGATGCCTTGTATAAATCACCTTACGAGCCGTGGAGCCGCTTCCTTACCGGGGTGCAGGGCAGGGTACCGTCACCTTATTGGGACCCTATGCAGTTTATGATAGATGAATGTCATAAGCGTGGAATGGAGTTTCATGCCTGGATAAATCCTTATCGTGCCAAAACAAAGGGAACGGTAGCCTTGTCGCCCATTCATC
>VOFG01000702.1_pt1 | contig 42965 bp, 83 predicted proteins | sample 5384171 | NCBI WGS metagenome assembly VOFG01 (sample SAMN12384726, study PRJNA508395) | human gut metagenome | isolation source: healthy gut F | host: Homo sapiens
TGAGCAGGAGCTACAACAACACTTTCACCAGTGTGGATTCCCATAGGGTCTATGTTTTCCATGTTACAACATTTCATCTTCGTTATGCGCAATACCGCCACCAGTACCGCCCAATGTATAAGCAGGGCGGATGATGATAGGATAGCCGATGCGATTTGCAAAGGCTACGGCTTCTTCAAGGTCATTGAAGATGTCGGATTCAGGAACTGGTTGATTGATTTCTTCATCGCTTCCTTGAAAATTCGCGATCTTCTGCATGTTTAATAGCTTCTAATGTCGTACCAAGCAACTTAACGCCATACTCTTCGAGTACGCCAGCTTCTGATAATTGAACAGCCATATTTAGACCTACTTGGCCACCCAATGTTGCCAATAAGCCCCAAGGGCGTTCTTTTTTAATAACTTCCGTTACGAATTCAAGGCTAATAGGTTCTACATATACACGGTCTGCAATATCTGTATCTGTCATGATTGTTGCAGGGTTAGAGTTAACCAACACTACCTTATAGCCTTCTTCACGAAGGAACGGCACGCTTGTGTACCAGCATAGTCGAATTCTGCTGCTTGGCCGATAATAATTGGACCAGAACCAATTACGAGTACTTTTTGCTTCTGTGGTCATATTATTTTCCCTTTCTCATCATATCTTCAAATTCATCGAACAAATATAGGTTATCAGTAGGTCCAGGGGACGCTTCTGGATGGTATTGTACGGAGAAGATTGGCAATTCTTTGTGGCGCATACCTTCTACAGTACCATCGTTCACACTGCGATGTGTGATTTCAATATAATCAGGCAAAGAAGAATCATCTACGGCAAAGCCATGATTTTGAGATGTAATATATACACGGCCGGTACGAAGATCTTGTACAGGGTGGTTAGAACCACGGTGACCAAATTTAAGTTTGAATGTAGTGCCGCCGTATGCTTGTGCCAATACTTGGTGACCCATGCAGATACCAAAGATTGGTTTCTTACCAAACATTTTCTTCACTTCCTCTACTGCATAACCTAAATCTTGAGGGTCTCCAGGGCCATTGGACAAGAAAATGCCATCAGGATTAACAGCGAGTACGTCTTCTGCTTTAGAATCTGCTGGAAATACAGTTAAACGGCAACCAGCAAGCTCTAAGGATCGAAGAATATTTTCTTTTACACCATAATCCATTACAGCCACATGGAATTCTGCATTTTTATCGCCACGCATGCCTTGCCATTTTGTAGTGACGCGCATAACTTGGTCTGTAGGCAAATCTTGTTTAAATAATTTTGAATATCTTCCATCGGACAATCAGCACGCACAAGTACGCCTTTCATAACACCATGGTTACGAATAGTACGAGTAATAGCACGCGTATCTACATCATAGAGGCAAGGAATGCCATGCAAACGTAAATATTCGCTGAACAAACCTTCATTTTGCCAATTGGATGGGAAATCACATAGTTCACCTACGATAAAGCCTTTACAGTATGGTTTAGGACCTTGTGTAATAGCATTTAATGTACCATAGTTACCAACGAGTGGATATGTTAATGTAATAATTTGATCCGCATAGGATGGGTCAGTCAAAATTTCTTGATATCCAGTCATGCCTGTATTAAACACAACCTCGCCCACTGTAGGAGCGCCGCCTAATAAGGAACCTTCAAATACGGAACCATCTTCCAGAACTAATTTGCCTTTCATTATAGGACCACGCCCTCCTTCATAACGATGTTACCGTCTACAACGGTAAGTTTTGCTTTACCAGTAACAATCATGCCATCAAATGGGCTGACTTTACCTTTTGTATAGAATTTATTTCTATCTACAGTCCATTGTTCTGTAGTAGAGAATACTGTAATATCCGCTGGTTTACCAACTTCTAACACACCTGCATCTAGATGCATCAACTCAAGCTGGACGTGTACTCATGTAGTACACCACTTGGTCGATGCTAAGTTTATCTGGACCATAGGCATTAGTAATAACGCCAGCCAAGGATGTTTCAAGCCCGCTAAAACCATTTGGAGCGCAGCAGAATTCGTGGTCTTTTTCTTCGAATGCATGTGGTGCATGGTCAGTGATAATAGCATCAATGGTGCCATCTTTTAAACCTTCTAGCAATGCTTGACGATGATCTTCAGAACGAATTGGCGGTGCCATTTTGAAAGCCGGATTATATTCGCGCAAATATTCATCAGTAAAGGATAGATGTTGGCTTGTTACCTCACAAGTTACATTAACCCTTTAGCCTTTGCACGGCGTACCATATCCACCGTATTTTTACTACTTACGTGAGCGATATGGATATGACCACCTGTCATTTCCGCTAGTAAAATATCGCGAGCTACCGCCAAATCTTCAGCTACAGCTGGACGACCGATAACGCCCATTTCATAAGATACGAAACCTTCATGCATATGACCATTTTAGTCAAGCTAATATCTTCTGCATGGTCGATAACCATTTTATTGAACATAGATGAATATTCCAATGCACGGCGCATAAAAGCAGCGCTTTCTACATAGTGTCCATCATCAGAATACGCTACAACACCAGCCTCAGCCATATCTCCTAATTCAGCAAGTTCTTTACCTTCAAGGTTCTTGGATACAGCACCGATGAATTCTACTTTTTACGACACCAGTAAGTTCAGCTTGTTTTTTCAAACCTCGTACAAGAGCTGCATTGTCTACTACTGGTGTTGTATTCGCCATGGTCACGACGCGTGTAAAACCACCAGCAGCTGCCGCTTGTGTACCAGAATGGAAATCTTCTTTTGCTTCTTGGCCTGGTTCGCGCAAATGTGTATGAATATCGATAAGACCCGGTGCTACAATAAGTCCTGTTGCATCATATACTTCAGCACCATCTGCACTTAAATTTTGACCGATGGCTGCAATTTTACCATCTTTCACGAGAACGTCTGCTACTTCATGTTGTTGTTTTGCCGGATTGACTACCGTACCATTTTTAATAAGCAAGCTCACTACCGTCACCTCCATGAATTGTTAAGTACAACACAGCCATACGAACGGATACACCATTGCGTACTTGTTCTTGAATTACGGATTGATCCCAGTAGGCTACATCTGGGGAAATTTCAAGGCCACGGTTCATTGGGCCTGGATGCATAACCATAACATCATCTTTTGCTAGGCTTAATACATCTTTATTGATACCAAAGATACGCGCATATTCGCGATTTGTTGGATATAGAGCGGAGTGAATGCGTTCTAATTGGATGCGAAGTACATTGACAACGTCTGCATCTTTTACAGCTTCACGCACATCGTGATGAATGGTAACACCCATTTTTTCAAGCTCAGGATAGAGCATAGTACGAGGACCTGCCAAATGAACGTCAGCCCCCCATTTTAGTAAGACCGTAAACATCGGAGCGAGCTACACGGCTATGCATAATATCGCCTACGATAACGACTTTTTTACCTTCTAATGAACCTTTGCGTTCAATGATGGAGAACATATCAAGCAATGCTTGTGTTGGATGTTCATGGGCACCATCGCCAGCATTGATAATGATAGGATTAACGGCTTTTGTCGCATAGAGAGGAGCCCCTTCGGCGCTGCTGCGCATTACGATAGCATCCGTCCCCATATAGGACAATGTTAATAATGTATCGCGGAAGCTTTCACCCCTTACCCATAGAGGAACCACTTGGTGTAATATTGATTACATCTGCCCTAAATATTTACCTGCTAGTTCAAAGGAACTACGCGTACGTGTACTAGGTTCCATGAATAGATTGATAATCGCCTTACCTTTCAAATAAGGGATTTTTTGTCATCAGACAAAACAACCTTCTTCATCTTTTTCGCTACATCTAGAATTAATTTAATTTCTTCAGGTGTAGCATGTTGTAACCCTAACAAATGTTTGCCATGCAAGCTCACTTGTCCCATGATTGCCTCTAACCGTATAACAAAAAGACCTCTTGCCCCCAGGGCAAAAGGTCGAATAGTTTACAAAGAAGCCCTTGAGGGCGCTTCAACTATATGTCCTTTTTAGCCTCTCTGGACCAATTTAAAAGGGATTTTGTAATGCTACAGTATCTCGTACTGTATATTGCACTTATCTCTATTCATTGTACTGAAATTACCTGTGAAAGTCAATGTAATTCCATGAAGAAACACAAATCGGATGCCTTAACAGGCATCCGATTTAATATGTAAATCCACCGATTCGTTTACTGTTGTTTTCTGGTCAACTGATCAATAGATACCGCATTTTGTGTAGTATCTTCATCTTGATTGGCAGATGTATTAACATCATCTAACTCAGCAAAGCTACGACGTTTACCACCTTGTCTTTGCAATACGCGCTGCTTCACGTTCTTCTGCCAATTTTGACGTGCAATTTCTGCGTTTCGCTTAGCGATAATTTGTCGTTGTGCAGCTAAAGCGGATTTCTTCAGCCCGTTGAGCTGCTTTTTTCTGAGCTTCCCGTTGAATATCAGCACGACGGCGTGCCTCTTTGGCTTGTTCTTGAGCAATTTCGTATTCACGGTACCGTTTTTCTGCCAATTGGCGAGCTTCTTCGGCTTTTTCTAGCCGCTTCTGCTTGTTCCTTCGCAATCCGTTCACGCTCTGCTTTACGTGCCGCTTCTGCAGCGCGATTTTCTTCGCGGATACGAGCTTCCTCAGCTTGTCGGCGGCTTCCGCAATACGTTCTGCTTCCGCAAGCAGCTTCAGCCTTCAGCCTCTTCGGACGAGTGGCTTCTTACTCTACGCGCTTCTTCCCGTTTTGCTTCCTCTGCAGCGTTCTTGCGTGCCTTCTTCTTGAGCTTTGCAATAGCTGCTAAGCGCTCTTCTTCAGCTTTACGTGCCGCTTCTTGACGATCATTTCGGCCTTGCGCAATGCTTCCTGACGAGCTTCTTCGGCTTTTCTAGCCTCTTCAGTGCGTTTTGCTTCGGCTGCAATTCGATCAGCCTCTGCTTTGGCTTCTGCAGCCTTGCGTTTTCCTCGGCCTGACGAGCCGCCTCTTGACGCGCCGCTTCTGCTTTTCTAGCCGCTTCTTGGCGTTCTGCTTCGTTTTTAGCCGCTTGTTCTGCCGCTTTACGCTCTGCTTCAATACGAGCTGCTTCTGCGTTGTTCAGCAAGAATACGCTCTTCTTCAGCCTTACGCTGCGCTTCTAAACGTTGTGCCTCTAATTTTGCTGCATATTCACGAGCTTTTTGCTCGGCTGCTTCTCGAGCAGCTTGCTCACGTTCCGCTTTTTCACGAGCTGCTTGTTCGGCTGCGATGCGTGCTGCCTCTGCTTTTGAGCATCAGCCTTGGCAGTTTTTGTTCGGCTGCAATACGAGCCGCTTCAGCCTTAGCCGCATCGTCTTTCGCCTTTTGCTCTGCTGCAATGCGTGCTGCTTCCGCTTTTGGGCATCAGCCTTAGCTTTTGTTCAGCCAATTGTCGATCAGCTTCCGCTTTAGCACGTGCTCGTTCAGCTGCATCGGCTTTTGCCTTGAGTTTAGCTTGTTCTTCTGCATCTCGTTTATCTAATTCAGCCTGTCTATCTTGAGCTGCTTTTTATGAGCAAGCAGCTGCCTTTTCAGCCGCTAATTTAGCTGCCTCTGCTAATTGATGAGCTTGTTCTTCTTTTTGCGTTTTCGCTGCTACATATTTTCTTCAATAGCCACCTTCTTAGCTGCTTCGGCTGCTTCTTTTTGCGCCTCTGCTTCTAATGCACGCTGACCAGCTTCGTTAGTGGCTAATACGCGAGCATATTGAGGGTTTGCTAACGCTTCTGGTATCAGTAAAAAACGAACTGGTAAATTCGAAGCACCAGCCGGCATGAAATCGATGGTCAACGTATCACCACCATAATAGTTCCCCATGTATCGAGAATCTAATACAGTATTATGACCTAATGCCATCAGTCCGTCGTCACCACCGATATGATAGGTCATGCTTTCACTAGGAGCCTTCTGCCAACGACGTTGTGCTTTCACAGTAAAGGAACCAGAATAACCGCCGCCTAATGGATTGAAATAGAGGCGGAAAGGATCCTCGCCACTTGTAGGAATTTTAACGGTATAAGAAAATACCATAGTTCCCTGCGTCCTTAACATAGGCCTTATTGTCGAGCTCATCCGCCCTCTACAAAACGGTCTTCTCTATCATTGCCCAGTTCCACATAGGCGCCACCTAATGTGGTGTTATATTCTTTTGTTACTGCCATTTCGCGCTCAGCACCGGTGAAAGTACCACGCAACCGCACATGGTCTATAGGCAAATTATTCACCCAATACGAGGACTCAATCGAGTTCAGATTCATAGGAATCATCATAACCCGTGCAAATACAGGAGCACTTGTTTGCAAATCTACGATGCCTGTAAATAAAGCATCTTTAGGTATTGGGGAGTGTTCTAAATCGGTAAATACGAGTTGACGACTTTTGGGAGGCATCACAAAAAGGAATACAATGGTTTATCCGTCAATGGTTGCTCTAATTCCTTTCGTGATAAATCGCGGCCCGCCGCAAAATAATCTGATGTGGCGATGGATTTTTAGTTCACGGAACACGGCAATGCCATTTGGTTCATTACCGGTATTCTCCAAGATAATGGCAATCTTATGAGGTTCAGCCATTTCATTTACATGGTAAAATAGATACGCCCTTTCCCATTAATGCTACCGGCACTTAAAACGCCGCCTACGGGACCTACATATTCAGGACTATCAGATAATAGCAATGTATCCTTCTGCGCTTGTAATTCCGCTGGTAATGGAGTAAACGAAAAATATCCTATGGAGTTCAAATCAATATCGCTTGCTGCATGACCTGTTAATGCTCCCATAACTGCTAACATCGTCGCTAGCTTATATGTTTTCTTAAATAACATAATATTAAACCTCTTCCAGCCCCATAGGATCGTATGTAAGGGCTAATGCTTCTAATTTTTTTCAAACGATGTCCAATACCTGATTTAGATAAGGTACCATTCATCATTTCTTCTAATTCTTTTAAACTTGCTTCCGGATTATTCAGCGCAATCTAGCTACAATTTTCAATTTATCCGGCAATGCATCAATACCTATATGCTCATCCAATATACGGATGGCTTTCACTTGACGTACCGCTGCATCTACGGTTTTTGTAAATTTGCAGTCTCACAATTTACCTGTCGATTGATCTGATTGCGAACGGTCTTCATGATGCGTACATTTTCAAATTCCATCAATGCCGATTGAGCACCCATGACCTGTAAACAATTTGTTACCGCATCGCCTTCTTTAAGATATACCACATATTCTTCTTTTACGCTCTGTCAGGCCTGCATGAATGTGAAATAATTTCAATACATATACAATTTCTCGTGCAAAAGCTTCGTTGCCCGTCATAAACTCAAGATGGTAATCACTTTGTGGTTTATTAACGGATCCGCCCCTAAAAAAGCGCCGCGCAAGAAGGCGCGTCGCGCCTCCATTGAGTGTAACCACTTTCGCGGCAACTGTTCGGTGACAGGCCACAGTGCCAAATCTTCTAAGGCTTGACGCCCCTCTTGAGATGGATCCACCGTTAGTGTATACATATTCTTTTTCCGCAAATTTAAGCCTTGGCGCACCATAACATGGGTCGGCAATTCGTATTGTTTTTTAATATGCCTAGCAAACGTCTAGCCACCGCATTATTAGCAGTGGCTAGTCGTATACCGATAGCTCCCCTCATACCGAGCAATAAGGAACCACCCATGCGCAATAAGCAGGATGCTTCAATCTTCATGGCCACATCGGTATCCGTTTCAGGCTCATAGGCACATAATTCATTTTTACATCTTCTGCAAAAGACATAGGTTTTTCTTTCTAATGATCAGCACGGCGTAAATAATATTCTAATACCCGTGGTTCCATATCTGATTTCATAGCATATATGATATCCATAAGGACCTTACCTAAACGTTCTGGGTCATGAATAGCCGGTTTTTCTTGGCTAATGAGCGTTGCTCTAACCGTGCGAATTCCCATGTCTTGTAAACGTTTAGAATCGATGGCCACAGGTTCTGAACCAACTGCGCTATACTGTTCTACCATTTGAATTGGCAAAGGTCCATCATTAGCAAGAACCGTATCGATGATACCTCCCCCCACTATGGTCGATGATAGCTTGTACGTGATCAGCCAATGTGTAGCCTGACGTTTCACCAGGTTGTGTCATTACATTGGCAATGTAAATTTTATTGGCCTTACTAGCGCGCACATGGTCCGCGATTTTGTCAGTCAATAAATTAGGAATGATACTCGTATAGAGACTACCAGGCCCCTAATATGATAACATCCTGCTTCATCAATGGCGCGCAATGCAGCGCCTTCTGGTTTTGGATGTTCAGGACTACTAAATACGCGTTTAATCTTCTTTTCCTGCGTGTGGAATATTACTTTCACCATCCACAATTGTGCCATCAATGAGTTCAGCGCTAAGTTGAATAAATTCTGTAGACGACGGAATGACACGACCGCGAACACGCAATAATTTACTAGCTGCTTCGAGGGCCTCCTCTATATCGCCATCATAAACCTGTGCCAATGCCGTAATAAAGAGATTCCCAAAGCTATGACCAGAGAGCTCATTGTTCCCTTCAAAACGATAGCGAAAAAGATTTTCCATAACCCCTTCTTGTTCTGCAAGAGCTACAAGACAGTTGCGTAAATCACCAGGTGCTATCATTTGAAAATCTTCTCGCAAGCGGCCAGAAGAACCTCCATCATCAGCAACCGTAACGATAGCCGATAAATTAGATGTGAGCTTTCAAACCGCGCAATAAATTGGATAAGCCCGTACCACCACCAATAACTACAATTTTAGGGCCCTTATCAAGGCGGATATTTTGAAAGATAATATCTGATACCTTGCTAGATGGATCTGGTAAAACAGCACGGATAATAGTTTTAATCACCTTGCTCGTACCAACTAAAATTAAAACTGCCGCAATACCAATGAGTACTGCGCCCACTAAAATCAATACATTGTAATTATAATATCCCGTTAAGGAATAGGAATAGGCAAGAACAATGTCCTCTATATACGATAACCATTGATAGTTAAATAATAGTGAAATGCCTATGATTAATAAGCCTACCCCCAAGCTATAGAGAGCAAGCCAACGTTTTATATTAAGGCCCGGGATTAACCACCGGAACCAACGTTTTCGTAACATATAATCCCCTTTTAATCCCTAGATCTGCTTGATGTGGATTAAAATCTTCTTCCACATTATTCTTCATCATATCCGATGTTCCACTGTGACACGATAACCTTTTTTCTAATAAATGAGAATACAAAGCCTCTGCCATTGCAACAGAGCGGTGCATACCGCCTGTACAGCCAACGGCTACAATAAATTGAGCTTTCCCTTCCTTCTCATAATTAGGCACAAGAAAATCCATGGTATTAAAATAGTGTGTTTTAAATTCATCCGTTACGTCAAAGGAGTGAATATAGTCATTAACAACCTGTACACGCCCCGTTTTATGACGATATTCTGAATATAGAACGGATTTGGCAAGAAACGAACATCCCAAATCATATCTGCATCCAATGGCAAGCCGTATTTAAAGCCAAAGCTCACAACAGTTACGGACATGCCGTGTTTATCTGCCACTTGAGTAAAGCGTTTTTTCAAGTATTCCTTTTAAGGATGCGGTTTTCATATCCGTTGTATCGATAATATAATCCGCTTTATGGCGCACAGAATCTAGAATCTGACGTTCTTTTCTTAGGCCTGTTGTAATGCGACCACTTGGTGCGAGCGGGTGACTACGGCGAGATTCTTTATAACGACGAATCAAGGTTTCATCACTAGCATCCATGAAAACGATTTCATAATCTACCTTCATCTCATTCAAGGTCTCTAAAGAAGCAGACAAAGCCTCAAAAAACTCTCCGCCACGAATATCGACAACGAGGGCCACACGATTGGTGCGGACCCCACCTTGGCGACAAATTTCACTCAGTTTTGGAATTAATACAGGCGGAATATTATCTACACAAAGGTAGCCCATATCTTCTAAAGCCTGTAATACCTGTGTTTTTCCAGCACCAGACATGCCAGTTACGATTAATAAACGAAATGCTTCCATACCTTACTCCATTATAATAAATGTTCTTCAATCCAATGAGCCACGCCGTCTTTATTATGATGTCCACATACCTCATGGGTCACCGATTTTACATGATCTACCGCATTTTCAACGGCTACTGAATAGCCTGTTTTAGATAACATAGATATATCATTCTCTGCATTGCCAAAGGAAATGATATGATCTAGACCAATTCCATATTGCTGTGCTAACTGATATAACGCATCGCCCTTAGACACATGAGGTGCAATGATTTCTAAAAAATCCTGTTGGCTCCGCACTAACGTAGCCGTATCGCCTACAATGGGCGTCAATATATCAATAATAGTATCTATATTTTCAACAGTATCAATGGCAATTAATTTATTCGGCTCTTGATGAAAGTTCATACAACGAATCGCCTAAAAATTCAGCTTTAGCCCCTGTTTGACATTCATATAAATCCGATTGCCAATCCTGATGATGACACAATAGATGATCATCTACATATGACTGAATATGCCATCCATATTGACTTGCTATTTTCCAAATCCGTTGTACTGTATCTAATGGCACAGTCCGTTCAAATAGCTTACGACCTGATTCTAATTCTTGGATGAGACCTCCAGAAAATAATATCATCGGCACATTACCAAGTTGCAATGACATGCCAACAGGCTTTGCCGTTTGGTACATTCTACCCGTTGCAATAGTAATCTGAATGCCTTTGTCTTGCAATTGATGCAATACATCCTTAGTATACTCTGACACCGTATTATCACTGCGCAAAACAATGTTTCATCACAATCGATGGCCACCATCTGAATATGTGAAAAAGAAGGATTCATCAGCATACCTCCTTATATAATTACTGTATTTATCTATTATACCATTTATAAAGGGGGTGCAAAAAAGAGACTCCCGAAGGAGTCCCTTTTATATTTATAACTATCAAATTAGAATTTGTAGTTAAGTTCTGCACGGTAGAAGTCAGCTTTGTCAGTTTTAGCGCTGTCAGCTGTTTTCCAGTCGAAGCCGTAGTATGCAGACAAGCCAACGTTTGGTTGTAATGCATAGTCAACGGAAGCCATCCAACCTTTAGCGTTTTGGATGTATTTGTGGTTCCAAGTGGAATCGAATACAGGTGCGTTTTTCTTTAGCGTTGAAGTATTGACCTTTAACGTCCCAAGAACCTTTTTAGCGATGCTGTAGTCGCCAAAACCAATGCCTGCAGTCCAAGCTGTGGAGTCTTTAACGTTAGAAGCTTTTACCCATTCGCCACCAACCCAAACTTTGTCGAAGTTAGTGTTAGCATTGAAGCCATATACGTTTTTGTAAACGTTATATTTTGCGCTACCGCCATCATCATCAGCAACACCTAAAGCTTTGCTATCGTTGAAACGAGCGTAGAAACCGCCTACATCAGCGTGTTTACCTACTTTACCGTTTAAGCCCAAGTATACTACTTCAGCATTAGCATCTTTTATCTACTGCAGTGCCAGCTGCATTTGTAGTTTTTACGTTGAAGAAGTCAAGTAACCATAAGCGGCTTGGAAAGCAACTTTATCGTTACCAGCATTGAATTGAGCACCATCGAAAGTGGAGTCATATGCTAAACCAGAACCAAATGTTTGATTGTAGCGACCAGCTTTAACGGATACGCGTTCGCCAAATTTGTGGTTTACATATGCACGGTCCAAGGAAACTGCAGTGGAACCATTAGCATCACCAAATTGTAAGCGCCTTTAATACGAGCAACTGCTTCAGTGCGATCGTTTACTTTTGCATTGAATTGGATACGAGCACGACCGTTAGTATCGGAGGAAGCATGTTCTTGGTCTTCCCATTTAATACGCATATCGCCAGTTACTTTTACGTTACCAACGCGGTCTTCCAAACGAGCTACACGAACGCCCAAGTTATTCAATTCGTTGGAGAATTCATCAGCCAAACGGTTAATCATAGCTTGTTGTTCTGCATTAGCGCGATCTTGGTTAGCCATTGCTTTCGCAATCATTTGAGCCATTTCGTAACGAGTGATATCGTTTTGACCTTTGAAAGTGCCATCTGGATAACCATTAACGATACCAGCTGCTGCCAATTGGGATACAGCTTGGTATGCCCAAGAATCAGGAGTTACATCGGAGAATGGGTTAGCTGCGAATGCCGTAGTTACACCCAAAACTGCTGTTGCTGCAAAGATTGCTGCGAATTGTTTTTTTCATAGTTGAATTCCTTCTTTCTGAAAAATAAGAATAAAATTGTTTTCACAAGTTGCGATTCACAATTCATTCTAATTTCAAGATTTAGAATTCTCTTGGGAGTGTCCACGTTTCCTCACCATAATTCTTCATCGAGATTTCAGTATGTTTTGCTTACCGCCTCTTGTTGCCATGATATTAGCACGAAGAAATTTTGATGTAAACCCTTTTTTCTCATTTACGTTCTCATTTAAAAAAATTTATTTTTTAAAATCTTGGAAAAGTTAGATTTTATCTAAATTTTTTACAACTCAAAAAAAATCAAAATTTTATACAAATTTATCCATTTTTTCTTATAATGATATTTATTCTCATCATTATTATTAAATTTTACTTATTAAATCTATCTAACTATTTCTATTTATTAATATATCTTCACGTTTGAGTCATTTTATACTCATACTACATATTGCATATAACCATTTTCACATACAAAAAGGAGCCCTCTAAGGAGGACTCCTTTATATATACTATTATATGTTATTAAGAGATGGTTTTTATAATAGTGTTATTTGATTATCAATTAGAATTTGTAGTTAAGTTCTGCACGATAGAAATCGGATAAGTCTTTACCGCTTTTGGTCTTTAGAGTTGAAACCATAACCAGCACTTAAGCCTACGTTATCTTGTACAGCATAATCAACTGTTGCTACATAACCTTTATAACCGTTATTTGTGTTAGTTAAATCATATGCTTGATCCCAAGTGGAGCTTACGATAGGTGCATTAGCTTTTTTGGTTGAAGTATTGACCTTTCACATCCCAAGTACCTTTCTTAGCGATGTCGTAGTTACCATAACCTACACCAGCTGTCCAAGCTTGAGAATTAGCTACGTCAGAAGCTTTCAACCATTCACCACCAACCCATACTTTATCTTTGCGGAAGTCTGCATTGAAGCCGTATACGTTTTGATGATCAGTAGCAACGCTAGCGCCATTATGTTCTAATTTACCGCTAGACAATCTGGAGTAGAAACCACCAACGGAGGATTCTTGACCGATTTTGCCTTTAACACCTACATAAGATACAGATGGGTTATCAGATTTAGCATTGCCTTCTGCAGCGCCTTCCATCATATAACCATAAGCACCTTGTACTTGGATTTTATCGTTACCAACGTTCAATTGAGCACCGTCGAATGTATCATCGTACATTAAACCGCCACCAATTGTTTGGTTGAAACGACCAGCCTTAGCGGATACGTTTTGACCAAATCTGTGATTTACATATGCACGGTCAATTTTAGCAGTTGTACCATTGGAAGCATCACCGAATTCATAACCACCTTTAACACGAACTACTGCATCAGTTTTATCATTTACTTTTGCATTGAATTGAACGCGAGCACGGCCGTCTGTTAAGGATTTGCTACCATCTTTGTAAACGCCTTTGTCTTCAGAGCCTTGATAACGGATACGAGCATCACCAGTAACTTTTTACATTACCCACACGGTCTTCCAATTTGGAAACGCGTACGCCCAAGTTGTTCAATTCATTGAGAATTCATCTGCCAAACGATTAATCATTGCTTGTTGTTCTGCATTAGCTTTATCTTGGTTAGCCATAGCTTTAGCTACCATTTGAGCCATTTCGTAACGAGTGATATCGTTTTGACCTTTGAAAGTACCATCTGGGTAACCATTAACGATGCCATTTCTTTGCTAATTGAGATACAGCTTGGTATGCCCAAGAATCAGGAGTTACATCGGAGAATGGTTTAGCTGCGAATGCGCTTGTTACACCTAAAAGAGCTGTTGTTGCTGCAAATACTGCTGCGAATTGTTTTTTCATAATAGATTCCTTCTTTCTGATATAGTCTTTTTGACTAACAAATTTAGAAAAAAAAATATATATTATCAGAAGACTGTACATCTAGTTATGATCTATATAAGAACATCCTGATGAGTATCCACGTTTCCTCTTCTTCTGTTCTTGTATATCACCACAACTGAGTGTGTTGTCTTTCTGTGATGTCAATATACATCCTGTCAACAAATTTGTAAAAAGCATTTTATGCAATTAAATATGATGAAATTTCTTTCATGAAATAATTTTATACAACAAAAGCAGTATTTATCTATATTTATCAAAATTAAATTTTATAAAATTTCATTTTTATTTAAGTATAAAATAATGTATTTTAATCTATCATACTATGCCAATTAATACGAAAAACTAATAAATATATTTTTAATTAATCAGTTGTAATAAAAAATAAGACCTATCATCTCTGATAGATCTTATTTCATAAGCATTAATTAGAATTTAAATAACAAGTCTGCACGATAGTAATCATTTACCTTATGGCCTTCTTGTGTTTTGGCATGGAAGCCATAATATGTTTAATGCCTACATTTTTTCTGGTGCATAGGACGCACTAAGCTGCCATGCTTTATAGCCTTCATGGCGAGTCTTACCATATAAGTCATTACCTTCATATTTTTGTGTTTTGAATACAGGAGCATTCTTTTTCTTGATTGTAATAATCAAGAGCTACACGCCAGGAGTTTTTCTTAGTGATTTTGTAGTCGCCCCATTTAACGCCTACGTTCCATACATCACTATTGTTAAGACCTGTTGCAGTCACCCACTCAGCATTAGTTGCGAATTTGCCACTATTGTATTGTGCATTAAAACCATATACATTGTTAAAATCATTAATAGTTTTGCCATTACCCATTTTAACGTTAGTAGTACCTACATGAGCAAACATACCACCTACATTTAAGTGTTTATTTACTGGTGCACTAAGGTTAATAAGCGCCATTTCAGTATTATTATCTTTAGAGGCCTTACTAAATCGACCTAGTGTTGGGTAACCATAAGCGGCATTTACTTTTACTTTTCCAACTTGTGTTGTATACCCAATACCATCAAAGTTACTAGAATAAATTAAACCATCACCAAAGCTTTGTGTATAGCGACCAATATCTACCATATGATTCTTGCCAAATTTGTGCTCCACATAAGCTGAATCAAAAGACATAGTATGATCTTTTTGCTGCATCACCAAGTTCAATAGATCCTGTCGTTAATCGCGCTTTCACAGATGTATTCTTAACTTTAGCATCCATATTCAAACAGTACACAGCTGCCAAATTTACCTTCCGAATCTAGATTATCAATGCCTTCCTTTTCAACATAGTTAATACGAGCATCCCCAGTAAACTTAACATTCCCTACACGGTCCTCTAAAGGCGGCTACGCGTACACCCAAATTAGACAATTCATTAGAGAATTCATCAGCTAAGCGATTAATCATCGCTTGTTGCTCTGCATTAGCACGATCTTGGTTTGCCATCGCTTTAGCAACCATTTGAGCCATTTCAAAACGGGTAATATCCTTTTGGCCCTTAAACGTACCATCTGGATATCCATTAATGATGCCAGCACTAGCTAATTGCGATACGGATTGATAGGCCCGGCTATCAGGTGTTACATCAGAAAAAGGATTGGCGGCAAAGGCTGTCGTTACGCCCACAACAGATAATGCGGCAACTGCTAAAAGATAGATTTTTCTTATTCATCATCTAAACCTCTCAATAAAAATTCACATAACATAAAAAAATAATATCAATTTTTCAATATCATTGTAAATGATATTGATTATACAAATCATTCATCGTTATATGTATAAAAGAGATAGATTGCAAGCAATATAGTATTTCATATAATATATAAAAAGAACGTACATTACAATTTAGTAATATACGTTCTCATATAAAAGTATTATAGTATTGAGCTTTAACACGTAAGACTATACATTTTTATATACTATTATCGACTATAGGGCATATTCTACAAAACCTAGTACATGATCTACAGGTACAGGTCCGATGAATCGACTATCACTCGAGTGATTTCGATTATCCCCCATTACAAAAATATGTCCTTCAGGTACTACAACAGGTGTAGAACGGCTATAGTTCATTGTTGGATCTTTTGTATAAGGTTCTTGTAACTCTTCTCCATTACGCCATACGTGACCATCTTTAAACTCCAATGTATCACCAGGTCTACCAATCACACGTTTTACCCACACATCATTTGTTTGAGCAGATTTATCGATAACACTAACATAGTTCATCAATGGTTCTTTCACATCATCCGTCCATGTACGTTCACGGTTCACTCGACTATCAATAATAACAATTTGACCATAATCAGGTACATCACGCATAATATGTTGCCACTTGGTAACGATTAAATATTGACCATTATGTAACGTATCCTCCATGGATTCACCGGATACCCGTGTTGGTTGTACGATAAAAATATGAATGACCATTGCAATAACTAGCGCCAATACAATGGCATATATCCAATCTAATGTTTCTTTTACAAATTTATTATTCATTAGAGCCCCTTAATGTCCACTCTTAGTAAAACGTCCACCAAATACATCGTGTACATCTTGAATAGTTATAAATGCTGATGGATCCACTTCATATACAGCATCCTTCAAACGCGTAATCTCTAAACGAGTTACAACTGAATACAATGCATGCTTAGGTGTTTTCAAATAACCACCTTCACCATATAATATGGTAACGCCTCGATTTAGTTTTGCATTTAATGTATCCGCAATTTTCTCTGAATTCTCTGCATCAGTAATAATCATAACACCCTTTGATTCCTCAAGGCCTGTAATTGTAATATCGATCATTTTATAGGCGATAAAATAGGCTACTAAGGAATACATAGCACTATCCCAACTATATACAAATCCGGCAGCCCCTAAGATGATTAAATTCATGGCCATTACAATCTCGCCTACAGAAAATGTAGTTCGTTTATCAAAAATAATAGCTACGATTTCCGACCCATCTAAGCAGCCCCCATTACGTATAATAAGGCCTACGCCAATCCCAAGTATAATACCACCAAAAATGGCACCTAAAAAGGGATTGGTTGTAATTGGAGTAAATTCATGGGCAAAGGATGAAAATATGGCCATCCAAACGATAGAAAACAAGGTAGATATGGTGAATACCTTGCCATTAATGCGATAGCCAATATACAAGAATGGAATATTAATTAATACTACAAATATACTAAACGATATTCCCGTAAGTTCAGCTGTCATCAAAGATATACCAACAACGCCACCATCGATGATATTATTTGGCACTAAAAATAGATCTAGGCCCACCGTATAAATCAGGGCCCCTATAATCATCCAAATACATCGCAGTAGCATACTGGACCAATGTATCTTTTTTATCACATTACTCATGTGCATCTCCTTCATTATATAATTTTTAATTGCCGCTAAACGTTTAGCTTCTAAATCATCTTCTACTTTACAGTCTTGAAGTTTATTATAATCCTCTTCCTTCAATTGTTTAGTATATCGCTTACCAATGACATAGGCTGTTAAGTCATCTACTGGTTCAGGTGGAAATTGCATGCCTTTTTGGTACGAATCTACGCCAACCGGTAGGTGGATTATATTGCCAATACAATTTTCGAGCCTCTTCAGTACTATGTGATTCATCGATCAAACTCGTCGTAATTTTATGATTGCGCCCAATTTGTTGTATAGATGGATACAAATGCTTATGATTGGTACCATTACCACATACGATATGATGTATACCAAGATAAGTACTTAATATACTTTCAAAAGAACTATTAAATGTCTTAGTTTCTACAATGGTTCGATATATTAACTCACCTGCTTGTGAAAGAATAGCTACGCCGGTCTTTTTTCATTCCCTGGATCAACAGCGGCTATATACGATATATTATTCATACTATTTGCCTCATTCCTCAATACAATAGTTATATTTTATCACAAAATAAAAAGACCTATGTATTAAATCTTAATACATAGGCCATTTATATAGAAACTAATTTGATTTTATAAGTTTACCCGTATCTGTCATCTGTGTAATACGCAATTTAATGTGTACAGGGCCAGATGAATATGTATCACCATCGGCATACGCCTCTACATATACCTTGCCATGTAGCATGCTAATGCGACGTATCGCAGAAAATAATTCATCTCCAGGTATTGTACCAATATCACCGGACAACGAATCTGGTATAACCCCTTTAGACTTAGCTCTTCATTGACTTGTTTCAAGAAACGAAGCATATTGACTTGAGCATTACTACCACCATCGATAACAGACGTAGCAATCACGTCACCTGATTTATAAATAAATTGTTGTGGATACACGTGAATCGTCGCAACTGCTGGTTCACCAGCAATGATATTACCAGCTGCCACTACTTGGATAACCATAGGCGTTTTAGATTCTTCAATTTTCGAGATGGCGACCTCAATATTTTGACGGTCCACGTACACGACGGATTCACCATGATCTTCAAAACCTAAGCGACGAAGAACGAGTTTATTTGTATCTTCCACAATACTATTAACTGCATCACGTGCTTCATTAGGGGATAACCCATTACGCACTACAGCCTGTGCTAATAATTGGTCAACTTGGAATAAAATCGTGCCTTCTCTAAGATGAATAATCCCAGTTTTTAACTCTTCTTGTGTTTTCTGTAAGTCGGCAATATGTTTTTCCATACTAGCCCGTGTAGCTTCCAAGGCAGCTAATTTTTTAGAGGCCTCATCATAGGAGGCTTGTAATGCAGATAATTCTGCCTCTGTAGCAACCTTTGCAGCCTCTGCATCAGCTAGTTCTTGACGGCTTTGTTCAACCTCTTTGCGAATTGTTTCAATCTCAGCCATACGGTCCGCTAATTCTTTTTATTAGCTTCCAATAGGGCTTGACCTTGTTCTAATTCAGCATTTTTAGCAGCTACCTCTGCTGTTAGCTGATTCATATCTGCGCGCAATTGATCCATCCCAAAAAGCGCAGTACGTACGCTTTGCGATGTAATTGTAAGAACACCAACCGTTGCAGCTGCAACGAGTAGACCTGTTACAATCGTTACAATAATCGATGTATGCTTAGGACGCAATCCAAAGAGGGACATTCTACGCTTACCGACCTTTGTCCCTAATTTATCACCCATATAGGCAATAAGCCCGCCCATGATAGCGATAATAACGAGAATCTTTAATCCTACAAGCATGGTGTCCCTCCTTTCAAAATAAATTGTAATCCAACATACTATCTATTAGCGTGAAACACGCCAATTTAAATATAATCCGGCAATGATACCTAATGTATCAGGAATCATTGCTGCCATCCACGTTGGTAATGCACCACCCTTACCAAGAGCTCCGGCAAAGGTCATCACACCATAGTAAATAAAGATAATTAAAATACTGATACCAAATCCGATAGACGAACTAGACCTTTGTTTTTGCAAGCCCAACGGTGCACCTACTAAGGCAAATACAAAGCTTGCCAACGGAATGGTAAAACGTTGATACATTTCCATTTCTAACTTATTAGAATTTGTATATGCAGCTTTATATGCTTTAATTTGATGACGCAATTCTTTAATCGTCAATTCTTCTGGTTTACGTTGATCTTGTTGTACTTCATTTGGTGAAGATTTAATTGGCAATACTTGTTCTTTAAACTTCATTGTCCGCTCTACACCTTCACCGGCCGATACGTCATAGATTATACCGCTATGCATGACCCATACTTGGCCATTCCATTCAGCATTTTCCGCATTTTCTACCTGTTGTAGTTCACCTTTGTCATTGAATTGTTGCACCGTAATCATGCTTAGTTTTTTTACTTTCACTATCATAGTGTTTAGCATACATCAATGTACTAAGATTGTCACCATTCATAGATTTTAGCACAATATGATTTTGCGTTTGTGGTGATGCATTCTTCATAATATCTTCGCGCACAATGGTTTGATACATATTGTTTGTACGTGGTACGACAAATTCATTAAATGCTACAGCACCAATAGAAATAAGCAACGCTAAAATATATACAGGCATTGCAAGTCGTAAGAAACTTAGGCCACCAGCCCTCATAACTACGATTTCACTGGTACTACTTAGTCTACTAAAAGCCATCAGCGAACCAAGCAATACAGACATAGGGAATGTCAATAAAATAATGCTTGGCATAGCTAAAAAGAAGGCTTTCATAACGAGTAGTAACGGAGCACCATATTCTGTTATATATTGAGCAATGCGGAATAATGTACCTGTACCAATGAAAATACTGGTAAAAGCAAATACCCCAAATAGGAATGGACCTACAAAGGCTTTTAAAATATATTTATCTAATAAGCGCATGGTCCCTCCTATAATTTAAAATTGTTACCTAAATAATGTTCACGAGCAATTGGGTTATTGGCAATTTCATCAGGTGTACCTTCCAATAAAAATCTTACCTGTGCTTAGAATATATGCCTTATCAACAATGCCTAATGTTTCTCGCACATTATGGTCTGTAATAAGAATGCCGATTCCTCTATTTTTTACTTGTAAAATAATTTGTTGAATATCGGCAACTGCAATTGGGTCTACGCCGGCAAATGGTTCATCCAATAAGATAAAATTCGGTTCTAAAGCCAAACAGCGAGCAATCTCTACACGCCGCCGTTCACCACCGGATAGTTGCATCCCCTTACGATCTCGCACATGACCAATATTAAATTCATCAATAAGAGAGTTTACAATTTGATCGATTTCATCACGATTTTTATTTGTTGTTTCCAACATGGCACGAATATTTTCCTCAACAGTCATAAATCTAAAAAAAAATCGATGCCTCTTGGGGTAAATAACCAATGCCTTCCGCTGCCCGCTTATACATCGGTAACATCGTGATATCCTTACCATCAACTGTAATAATACCTGTCGTCGGTTTTTCAATGCCTACAATCATGTAGAACGATGTAGTCTTACCAGCCCCATTAGGCCCCAATAGCCCCACGACTTGTCCTTTTTCAACATGAAGACTTACACCATCTACTACATTCCGACCATTAAATGTTTTGACTAGGTTCTTAGTTTCTATATACATACATTAATCCTTACTAGTTCGGTGTGATAACTAATGTACTACGTCCGCCTAATGTTTCCGCAGAGTTATCCTTCAAGTACAATTTTAACTCAGGCGCATTCAACACATTGCCATTTTGTACTGCATGTGCTGAGCCAGTAAGCAATACAACCCCATCATTTTGATTAGGCGTTTGCGTATATGTAGCACGATCTGCCGAACCAGATACATTTTTATCTGGATTATTAAATGTTACACCACCTTGTGCAACGGCGCGAATTTCTTTCAACCAACCTTCTACTTGGTTACCTGTTAATGTAGTGCCTTCTGCAATTAATTTAGCATTTCCCACTACCTTACCATATTCAGTATCAGAGTTGTACTCAACAGAGTCACCAAAGATTTGGCGATCATCCGTTGCAAATGAACATCCCCCTGTGCACTGAACTGGTTATCATTTACACTATGTACAGATTGTGCTGACATGGACATATTATCACCAATCATGGAAACGCCACCTTCTAGAGATGCTTCACGAGTTTTAGTATTGTACCAGCCATTCGCACCAGTCATCGTTTTATCTTGTTGTGTAATTACTACATTACCAGATGCCTCTGCACGACCTGTATTACCATCATAGGATAATGTATCCGCACTAATGGTCAACGTACCTTCATTGGCAGCCCAAGCGGTAACAGATAGCATCATCATTGCTGAGATTACAGCTAATCCCATATATTTTTTCTTATTCATCGCAATTCCTCAACTTTACTTTTTCGTCAATTTAGCATGACCAATCGCTTTGATTTGTTTCAACGACATATTACCTTCTAACTTATCACCAGTTAAGGTAATATCTTTTGAATCATAAGTGAAAGCCGTTTTTGATGTAAGCATTTTAGTTTTGTTATCAAAATGTAATGCATCGGTCTTAAAATTAGCCCCTTCCGTATTGGTAGCTGTTACACCACCATCAATATCAAGGGAACTATGATCGCCAGACAATACAGCATGAGGTGCCGTAATCGTTGTTGTCACATCATCTTGATAGAAAAAGACCCCTTTAAATTAGTGAGTACAATCGATTTTGAACGAGGGTCATACTCGATTTTCTCTGCAGATAGGGCCCATACCAACTTACCGTCCTTCTCTTCTTGAAGCTCAGCACCTTGGAAATTCACCAGTTGTCCATTATTAGCCCCTTTAGAAGAAGAGTCTCCAGAGTCGTGCAAAATGAACGCGATTAGACCAACTAGAGCAATGACGATAGCCACGACAATAGCGATTAATTTTTTATTGTTTTTCATGTGCTCTCTCCCGAATCTCTAGTTTCTTATAATAATCAACGATTTCGCTCATCTTAGTCATCCATCGATGTTGGAACCAAATCCACTCATCAGGATGTTCACGAATAAAGTCTTCTGTTACGCGTACACACTCTTCTGTCAACGTATACATATCTACATCATCATCGCCACTATTATTGTAATGTAATGGTGGCAAGATATGAACAATATGTCCGCCTTCAGGCTTTCTAGATGTAAAAATTGGTACTACAGGAGAACCGAATTTTTTAGCAAATGTAGCCGGTCCTACAACAGCGGAAGAAGGTTGCCCTAAAAATGGCACCGGTAACCCGTGAATATATCCATCTTGATCGGCCAAAAAGCCCAACAATTTCTTCTTTTTTCAATGCTTTTTGCAGCAGAAACTATTTCATTACCACCGCTGGCAAACACATCGAGGCCAACCATTTCACGATATTCATTCATAAAGCGTGTAAATTGTGCATTAGGTTGTTTTTTACAATAGTTGTAGATGGATAACCATGTGCAGCTAACGCAGCCCCCATCCATTCCCAATTGCCTACATGCCCAGTAAGAACAATGACGCCTTTATCTTCTTTAATAGCATTATCCAAATGCTCTACACCGCGCATTTCGATATGCTCATTAATAAATTTCTTAGTCAAATTCGGCATATACAGAATTTCCATAACGCTTCGACCTAGGTTTTTGAATAGCTTTTCAATTAAAGCCTCTGCCTGTTCGTCATTCATATTCATGCCAATTTTTATATTTTTAATGCCTCTTAGCTTTTTGCTTTTTTTTGCAATAACTCCATACAGGGGTCCTAAGCTAGCACCTATGAGCAAATGAGCTTATACGGCAGTCGACATACAAGCCAACTAATTCCCTTAACGACATGGTATTGCCATTCATTATTCATTCTGCTCACCTCCTTTATTGACCATGGTTATGAGCCTCCATAGCATAGTCTTTTACGACTGAATCCCACATGTTTTGAGCTTTTAAAATATATTCAACAGCATCTCGCACGGCACCAGATCCACCATTGTGATTTGATACAAATTGAGCCAATTCCTTAACCTCAGCCGCCGCATCTTGAGGAGCCATCGGCAAGCCTACGAGAGACAAAGCCCCTAGGTCATTTAAATCATCACCCATATAAGCTATATGCGCCAACTCAATATGATGGCTTTCACATAGAGAACGTAGAGCCTCCGTTTTATTAGCATGCCCCATCAATAAAGCATCAAATTTTAATTCCTTAGCACGCCGTTCTACCATAGGCGATGTGCGAGCCGTTATAATGCCTAGGAAATCCCTGCTTTATGAGCAGCGGCTGGACCTAATCCGTCTCTTGCAGAGAAGGCCTTTATTTCTTCACCACTCGATGTATAGATTAATTTTCCATCTGTTAATACACCATCAACATCGAGGATAATCCACTTAATATTCATTACACGATGCCTCGACGAAGTAAGTCTGTAATGTGAACAATCCCCATGGCATGGCCTTCTTCATCTACTACAGGTAGTACTGTAATAGGACGAGGTTGATTTTTTCCATTACATGAAGTGCTTCAGCAGCCAATTTATCCTTTGTAATAGTACGTGGCATATTCGTCATCATATCTTCAACTGGCCACTCTAAGAAGTTGCTACCAGAATCAAGACCACGACGCACATCACCATCAGTTACAAGGCCGATTAAATGACCATCTTCATCGATAACGCTAGTGGCACCAAGTCCTTTTTCCGTCATGACAAACAGAGCATCACGAACGGTTGCCCCTTTGTGTACAACTGGATTATCTTCACCACCATGCATAATATTTTCAACAGTCAACAATAAACGTCTTCCAAGTGAGCCACCTGGATGGAAAAACAGCGAAGTTTTCCGGCGTAAAATGATGACGCCTAGTAAACATACCGCCAAAGCATCGCCCAAGGCCAATGCTACTGTTGTACTTTGTAGTTGGTGCTAATCCTAACGGACATGCTTCACGTTCAACTTGCGCCAATAATACAACATCGGAATTTTTTAGCCAATGTAGATTCAGGTTTTCCTACAACGCAAATTAATTTAGCACCTATGCGGCGCAATGAAGGCAAAATACCAATGATTTCACCTGTTTCCCACTATTAGAAAAAAGGCAAGTACCACATCATCTTCAGTAATCATACCTAGATCGCCATGAACACCTTCCCTGGGTGCATAAATAATGCTGGTGTACCTGTACTCGCTAATGTAGCAGCAATCTTACGACCAATATGTCCAGATTTACCCATGCCAGTACATACAACACGACCTTTACATGCAAGAATCATGTTAACAGCATTTACAAAACTTTGATCTAATGTTGTTATTAACTGTTCTTATCGCTTGTGCTTCCTCATGAAGCACTTGAGCGGCCTGTTCTAAAATATCAATACTATCGCCCCTTATCGTTTAACGATTTTATCAATAACTACTAAGTCTTTTAATAAGTCTTCGAATTGATTTAAATATACCATGTTTGGACCATCGGAAAGCGCTTCCTCAGGATTATCATGTACTTCAAAGAATAAACCATCTACACCACTAGCAACAGCGGCACGTGCCAAATTTGGCACAAATTCTCGATTGCCACTGGATTTTGTACCAGCCCCACCTGGTAATTGCACACTATGAGTAGCATCAAAATTACTGGATAATCAAAGGAACGCATAATAGGAATGATCTCATATCTACAACGAGATTATTATAGCCAAAGCTAAAACCACGTTCTGTAAGCATAAGATTTTCATTGCCCGATTCTTTCATTTTATTAAGAACATTCTCCATATCTTTTGGAGCCATGAATTGACCTTTTTTTTACATTTACGCATTTGCCCGTTTTAGCAGCACCGTAAACTAGGTCAGTTTGACGACATAAGAATGCAGGAATTTGAAGAATATCCAATACTTCTGCTGCTGGTTCAATTTGTTCAATAGAATGGATGTCGCTAACAACTGGTACATTCAATTCTTTTTTGATGGACGCTAAAATTTTTAGACCTTCTTCTAGGCCTGGACCACGGAAAGAATTGAAGCTAGAGCGATTAGCTTTATCAAAAGAAGCCTTAAATACATAAGGAATGCCTAGGCGTTCACAAATTGCTTTAGCCTCTTTGCCAATTGCCAATGTGCGGTCGTAATCTTCGATTACGCATGGGCCTGCTAATACAAACAGCCCTTTACCGCCACCAATTGTCATATTACCAACATTTACTGTTTTCATTTATTTCTCCTCTTGCTCGAATATTTCATTTACACGAGATAAGTCTTCTGGTGTATCAACACCAACAAATCGTTTATCTGTAGTAATGACGCGAATGGAAAATCCATTTTCCAACGCTCTCAACTGCTCTAACGACTCTGTTTGCTCTGCTGCAGTAGGCTCCATCTTTGCATAGTCTAATAAAAAATTGACGACGATATGCATAAATACCAATATGCTTTAAAGGAGCATTAACAAAATCATGACGTGAATAGGGAATTAAGGAGCGAGAAAAATACATCGCATCATTTCGTTTATTAAGTATAACCTTCACCGCAGAAGGTTCATCATACTCTTCTTTTAATAAAGGAGTTGCTACTGTGGCCATTTGTAGATGTGCATCATCTTCAAAAAGTTCTCCTAACTGATCGATTAAATGCGCATCAATCATAGGTTCATCACCTTGTACATTGATGATAACATCTAGGTCGGTATATTGTTGTGCTACTTCAGCTAATCGGTCAGTTCCAGTCGGATGATTGGCATCAGTCATAACAACCGTACCACCAAAAGATTTAACCGCATTATATACGCGTTGATCATCAGTAGCCACAATAACTACTTGTGGTTTCTTCGCCTGTGTAACACGTTCATAAACACGTTGAATCATAGGTTTACCCGCGATATCTGCCAAAGGTTTTCCTGGCAATCTCGTGGAACCAAATCGAGCTGGAATCACACAACCAATATTCACAATAAAACCCCATTTCTTTTATTTGCGTATCTTATTATTATACACTAAATCTCTAAATTTTCTATGAATTCTTGTTTTCCAGAGATGAACTCAATACCTATGGATAGCACTAGAATCGGTATTTTTAAGTCTTCAATTGTATGCAACTGACTTAATTTAACAGCATCTTTTTCAGTAATCATAATCGCCTTGGCTTGATGAGCAAAAGCTTGCTTCCAGATTTCTACTACATCATCATCCGAAAAATCATGATGATCACCAAACCCCATTGTATGTACTACATCGTAGCCACAGCCTTCCAGCGTCTTCGTAAAGGATTTAGGATTACCGATACCACTTACGGCCATAATAGGTAAATCGCTATCAGTACCAATAGGATGTCCTTCATCACCATTAGCCCATGCCTCAAGTGTATAGACTGCACGTGGTTTATGAATGGTCTCATAAACAGGCTTTTGTGGCGCCATCCGAGCTAATCGTTTTTCTAAGTGCTGCAACCAATCCTGGATCAACTTGATCTACACTTTTTGTAAGCACAATAATATCAGCTCGTGCAAGGCCCTCCATAGGCTCACGTAATAATCCTCTTGGCAATACATGTTCATAGCCAAAGGATTCGATGCATCGATTAATACGATATCCTTATCTCGATGCAACGCTCGATGTTGAAAACCATCATCCATTACAAGATAATCAGCACCTAACTCTTCAATTGCTATACGTGCCGATTCTATACGATTACGACCAATAATCACACTAGATTTTGGTAGCACTTTCGCTAATAGCCAAGCCTCATCTCCACTCTCCTCAGGCTCTACTAAAATAGATCCATGCTTGGAAATAATTGTATTTTTGACTATTATCTTTAGCTCTATAACCACGACTCAATACAGTTGGATGAAATCCTTTCTGTCCTAAAATATCACAGATAAGTCTAACCATTGGAGTTTTACCAGTTCCACCAGCTGTTATATTACCAACACTAATTACAGGTACCGATACTTTTACAACACCTTTATTTGCATCAAACTTTGCATTACGCATAGTAACAGCTTTTTATACCCCTTACTAAGAAGTGATAACCCAGCCCTGGCTACATCGCCTAAGATAGATTGATTCGCCACTTACAATGCTCTTAAAAATATCTTCACCATTCATAGTAGGCACCGCCTTCCGTGTCGATTATGCTAACGATTTCTAAGGAATAATATGATGTGATTCAAATAATTGCCGTAATTCTTGTGTATTACGACGCGTTGCACCACGATTTTCACGGATAATATCTAAGCAATTCTGCCCCATTTCTTTTCTGCTAATTCAGGGTGTTTACAGAGATGTAAAATCATAGTAGTTAAATCTTTTTGATTTTTAACTTGCTCACATGCATGTCTAGAATGTAAGAGATTAAAAATTTCCTTAAAATTAAACATATGCGGGCCCACAATAATAGGTTTTCCATGAGCAGCTGGTTCTAGAATATTGTGCCCCCTGTTTTAACAAGAGAACCACCTACGAAAAATGATATCGCCTAAGCTGTACAAACGACCAAGTTCCCCTATCGTATCAAGTACTACTACAGGAATTTCCTTATGCACCGGTTCGGTCATATCACTACGACAAATGGCTTCAAGCCATAATGTTTTGCTAAGGTCTGTACATCATGGCCTCTATAAATCTCACGAGGTGCAATAAGTAATCTTGCATTAGGATACTCTACTAAAACCTGTTTAAAAGATTCAAATACGGCTTCATCTTCACCCTTGTGTGTACTGCCTGCAACGATAATAGGATGATTATGACCAAATCCAAATTCGTCTAACAAGGCTTGTTTTTCTTCTTCGGATACTGTTGCATAGGTTTGATCATACTTCATATTGCCAGTAACAGTAATTTCATCAGGGTTCGCCCCAAGCTGTGCAATATATTCTGCATCAAAATTTGATTGCATACAGAATCGTTCGATAGAGCTCAACATTTCACGAGTGAAAGCACTAATGTAGCGATAGCGTTTCATACTACGATCAGAAATCCGCCCATTAACCATCATAACAGGAATCTCTTCTGATTGCGCAATGCGCAAGAAATTTGGCCAAATTTCTGTTTCTACAAGCAAGATAGCAATAGGTTTAATAATATGCAAAATTTTACGTGTTAAGTACGGTAAATCTAAAGGAAAGAAAAATTATGCCTTCAGCTTCCGGTATGATTCGGTGTGCCATCGCATGACCTGTGGCCGTAACGACAGATACAACGACTACCGCTTCTGGAAACTCTCGTTTAATTTCTTTTTACGAGAGGACTCGTTGCAACAATCTCCCCAACTGATGCAGCATGAATCCATATCGCACGACGTCCTTCTATTTTTTTAATAGTGTAGCAGGCATATATCCTGCACTTTGTTTTATACGCTCATAAAAACCATCTTCAAAAGCGAGACGATATAGGATAACCGGAATTAGGCCAATCCAGTAAAATATGAGCAATACATTATATATCCAGTACATGTTTATCCTTTATTAGAGAACTGAACAGAATAAAGATGGTTATATAAACCATTTTCCAAGGCTAATAGTTCTTGGTGAGTTCCCTTCTCTACCAACTTACCTTGATTTAATACAACAATTTGATGTGCATTTTGTACAGTGCTCAAACGATGGGCAATAACAAAGGCTGTACGACCTTCCATCAAGCGGTCTAACGCTTCTTGTACCAGTTTTTCACTTTCTGTATCAAGAGCAGACGTAGCTTCATCCAAAAATTAAAATCTTAGGATTCTTCAAGATAGCACGTGCAATTGCAACGCGTTGACGTTGACCACCTGATAACGAACTACCTCGTTCACCTACAACAGTATCGAGACCATCAGGCATCTTATCCACAAACTCTAATACATTCGCCGCCTTAGCTGCTTCGTAAATTTCTTCATCACTCGCATCTAAGCGACCATATAAAATATTCTCTTTAATGGATGCATTAAATAATACTGTTTCTTGTGGTACTAACCCAATTTGATTACGCAAAGATTTAAAGGTTACGTCTTTAATATCTGTACCATCAATTGTTATAGACCCCTCGTAACATCATAGAAACGAGGTAATAGATTGGCTAATGTTGTCTTGCCTGCTCCAGACGGTCCTACTAAGGCTACGCTTTCACCAGCCTTAACAGACAAGTTAAAATCACATAATGCCATTTTTTCACCATCGTAGGAGAAACTAACATGATTAAAATCTACATCGCCTTTAATATCAGGCAATTCTATAGCATTTTCTTTTTCCACTACATCGGCTTTTTGTATCTAAAATATCAAATACACGATCAGCTGCAGCCAACGCTTTTTGGATATTACCATAGACTTGGCTCAAACGCTTAACAGGATTTGATAAATTAATAGCATAAATCAAGAACGCAATTAAAGAACCAGCTGTAATTGTTCCTGTAACTACGGAGTAGCCACCATACCATAGGATAACTGCCACCGCAATCGCTGCAGAGAACTCAACCATAGGACTTAATAAGCTAGTCAATTTAGTGGCTTTAATAACGGCATTAAAGTTATTTTGATTTTCTACTTCAAAGCGTTTAACTTCAAAACCTTCGCGGGCAAAAGATTTTACGACGCGAATAGCGGAAATCACCTCTTTGCAAAAGAGCTGTAATATCAGCGATACGACCTTGTACATCATGGCCAGCTAAACGCAACTTTTACCAAACACATTTATGATAATCAGCACCATTGGTACCGTAATAAATGTAACCAGTGTTAACTTCCAATCGATGAGCAACATGGAAACTAAAGAACCAATCAAGGTAACGGACTCTGTAATGAGAGATATTAGATTATCTACTACTGCTGATTGAAGAGCAGATACGTCATTTGTGAGATTACTCATGATGACGCCAGTTTTACGGCGATCAAAATAGGATAAGGACAAGCGTTGTAAATGCTTAAAAATTGCTTCCCGTACATCGATGATAACCCGTTGACCGATATAGGACATATTGTAAAAGTTTGCCCATATGTGGCAAAGCCACGAATTAAAAATATCAAAATGATGGCCCCAACGATGAGATTGAGCATAAACATATTTTTATCTTGTAATAATTTGGTCTACGACGTTTTGATTAGCCATGGTACTACGAGAGATATGCTGCAGCTGCTACAATCATGCAAAATACAGCAAATATCATTCGTTTATAATAGGGTCTCACAAAATACAATAAACGTGAGTAACTATTCATTAGTTTTCTCCTTACCTAGGTCATAAATCAATTGAGCCACGCGATTAACAGCACCTGACTCACCTAGTTTTTCTTTGACGCTGCGCAATTCGGAGCGCATATGTTGATTAACTTGCAAATCATCTAATAGAGGTAAGACGGTATTCACTATAGCATCTACGGAGACATCGTCTTGTAGCAATTCTGGAATGACTTCCTTGCCGGCTACAATATTAGGCAACCCTACATGCGTAAAGATTTACGACCATCTTACCGATGCCATATGTAATAGGCGATACCTTATATAATAATACAGTTGGCAACTCCATCATCGCTGTTTCTAGTGTAGCAGTGCCCGATGCAGCTAAACATACATCACAGATTTGCATCAAATCATAGGTGTGGTCTTCCGTAATCGTTACAGGGACATTTCGTTCACTGATGAAAGCTTCTAATTCACTGCGTTCAATCGTATGAGCACGCGGTAAAAAAAGAACTGTACATCTTCGTGAGACTGTAACAAACGTTCCCCACTTTCAAGCATTACATCCAAGAGGGATAACACCTCTTGTTTTCGGCTGCCCGGCATCAATAGAACGCGCTTGCTTTTTTCTGGCCTAGCCCCAAAGTAGTCCATCGCCTCCTCCTTAGTCATGGATGGATGCACGATATCTACTAATGGGTGCCCCACAAATTCTACATCACAATTGAACTTGCGATATGCTTCTGCTTCAAACGGAAAAATAGAGGCCACCTTTGTAACAAACTTCTTAATAGTCTTGCCGCGGCTTGCCAAGCCCAAATAGTAGGCGCTATATAGTACAATACAGGAATTCCTAACTGGTGAGCTACTTCAGCCAATTTCATATTGAATCCCGGATAATCGATACATACAAGTACGTCCGGTTTTTCTTTCAACATAACCCGTTTTAAATAGGTGCGTAATTTAAAGAACTTTGGCAATGATTTTATGATTTCTACGATGCCAATAACGCCGAGATTTTTGATATCATATACGATACGAATGCCAGCTTGTTCCATCAAGGTGCCACCCATACCGAACATTTCTATATTGGAATCTATTTGTGAAAGCGCTTTGGCTACGCTAGCGCCATGTGTGTCTCCAGACGCTTCGCCAGCAGAAAACATAATTTTCATCATAGTTCCTTTCTAGCATCTACAAATGCTTGATCTACAGCACAAATAATAATATTATGGCGATTAGCCATTTCTAGTACATCTTCTTGTTGTACAAATATCGTCTTTTCAGCCTCTACAGCCAAAAAACATTACAACCACTATCAATCATGGACATTAATGTCTTAATACCTACAGCAGGCACATCAAAGCGAACATCTTGATTTGGTTTTTTCAGTCTTAACGACTACGGCCTCACCTCTACCGAGTTCACCGCCGCGCAATATGCATTTATCAGTTCCTTTCCAATAGCCTCAATAGCCATTGCTGCTTTATGCTTTACTACTACAGTTTGACCAATATCAAGCTTACCCATCTGTTTAGCCAATTCAAAGCCGAAACAAATATCCTGCCATTGTTCTTCTGTCGGTTGTCGTTTTGGTCAATACCCCAACCTTAGGCATGAACGGTTTCAAATACACAGTTTGATCTAGGACAGAAAACCTTCTCGTTCAATTTCATCAACAATAGCGAGCATAATAGTATCATCTTTACGATTTTTCAATCGTTTAAGGACACCCCAAAGTTTTTAAATCAGGGAAGGATAAGCCTTTATATAAAATTTCCTTTGTTACCTTCCCGAGCATAGTAAGCTCAGTAACGCCCTCTTTTTCAAGGTTTTAAATATTTTACCTAACTTAGCCACACTAATGTTGTAAAAAGCATCCGCTTCTTTCTCTAATATAGGATCTGTATCAGGCACAACTCCGATAACTACAACTTGATGCCCCAACATATGAGCAGCCCGCATGAACTCAACAGGTAAAACGCCAATACCTGCAATTAAACCTACCTTGGCCACGACTATACCTCCTATGTGAAGCCTTATATGGTCCACAATTTTTCGTCAAATCATTTGTTTTGAGTATAATTTTAAGACATACTCATATACACTATATTGTACTATAAATCACGCCATTTTACTATAATTTCAACGCTTTTCTAGCTATAAACGCACTGTATTTTCCTACACTCTTACTCAAAAAAGGATGTACCTAAAAAGAGTATAAAATAAACAAAAAAACTCTACATTATATAAACATAATGTAGAGTTTCATATTAATCACGACGGGTACGCATAATGCCACGATCAGCATTGCGTAAAAAGCGTAATAAGTTTTCAATTTCAACGGAAGAATCAAGTTGCATTTCCATCTCTTCAATCGCTCTAGACAAGCTAAAGCCTGAACGATAAATGATGCGGAACGCTTGCTTCAAGCTACGGCGTACCTCTTCCGAAATACCTGCACGAGATAGGCCAACAGAGTTCAATCCGATAACACGAGCCGGTTGACCATCAGCAATAACATAAGGCGGAATATCTTGTACCACCTTAGCCATACCGCCAACCATAGCATTACGGCCAATTTTCACAAATTGATGAACACCAGCGAGGCCACCTATAACCACGCGATCTTCAACGATAGCATGACCAGCCAAGCCTGCACAGTTACTCATAATAACATTATTCCCCACAATGCAATTATGAGCTACATGCGTACACGCTTGTAATAAACAGTTATTGCCAACACGTGTTTCTTCGCCTTCTCCAGTAGCGCGGCTAATGGTAACGAATTCACGGATAACCGTTTCATCACCTACGTAACAATAACTTTTCTCGCCTTTAAATTTTAAATCTTGCGGTTCCAAACCAATGGATGCACCTGGATAGATTTCAACGTTTACCAATGGTTGTCCAACCACCAATAACTACATTGGCACCAATCTGAGTGCCATCCCCTATTTCTACATTTTCCCCCGATGACAGCACCAGGTCCAATGACAACATCTTTGCCCAGTTTAGCATTCTGATGCACTATGGCCGTTTTATGAATGTTGGATTCCGCATTTTCTATGCCTACAACTATCACTACAATCACTCCTTAAGTCTATTATACAAGGGCAAACATGTATTCACCGCTAGCACAAAGTTTATCGCCCACATAAGCGCGACCTTCAACCTTGCCCATACGGCCCTTAATTTTTACAATGTCTACTTCCATGCGTACAACATCACCAGGTTTTACCGGATGACGGAAACGTACTTTATCAATGCCTGTAAACATAGGTGTTAATCCACGATTTTCTTCAGGATATAATAAAGCAATGCCACCAACTTGGGCAATTGCTTCTGTTAATAGTACACCAGGCATAACTGGATTTCCAGGAAATGGCCTTGGAAGAACAATTCATTGAATGTAGCATTTTTAATGCCCACAGCACGCTTCATTGGTTCCAATTCAATAATACGATCTACCAATAGCATTGGGTAACGATGTGGTAAAATTTCTAAAATGTCTTCATGGTTAAGAATCATTGCTGTGTCTCCCTTATTTCTTCTATTATACTATGAGCCAAACGAGAATTGAGTTCATGGCTCGATTTTAACGCAATTACATGTCCCTCAATAGGTCCCAATAAATATAAATCACCCATCACATCAAAGGGCTTTGTGACGAACTAATTCGTCTTCAAATCGTGGAACAGATAAACAGGTTGTATCATCGTATACAAGAGCATTATCTGTACTGCCACCCTTTGCCAAGCCCATGGCTTGCAATTGTTCAATTCTTTTACAAATCCAATGGTTCTAGCTCGGGCAATATGTTCTTCAGAAAATACTCAGGTGTTACATCAAAAATCACATTGTTGCGTACCAAGTAACGGATGTGGATTAATCGATGTGAATGTAACGCGATACCCATCATAAGGTACGATAAGAATAAATCTATCGCCATCATAAATGGAATGACTACGTTTCACCTTATACACATGTCGTTCAGCTTGTTGTTCTTCAATTCCCGCCTGGAAGGATTAAGTCAACAAATACGGCACTACTTCCATCGCCAACAGGTGGCTCAGGAGAGTCCATTTCAACAAAGCAGTTATCAATATTCATAGCACTGAATGCAGCCATTACGTGTTCAACAGTGAAAACCTTTGCTTCACCATGTTCCAAAGTAGTAGCGCGCATAGTGTTCGTCACATTATCAATGTGTGCTCGAACGGAGGGGGTTCCCTCTATATCTGAGCGCACAAACACAATTCCTGTATTTTCAGGTGCTGGTCTTAAAAACCATGGTTACAGGTTCCCCGCTATGAAGGCCATTTCCCTTATATGAAATAGCCTGTTTAATTGTTTGTTGGGGCTTACTCATAAGAATGTCCTTTCATAATCTAATTCCATGTCTACTATACACCATACTGTATTATACCCTATTTGCATAGCTGTTACAAGAATATAGGACTATTTATCAACTGACTAGATGTAAAAAATCGGCATTGCAAAGCTTTATTTTAAGACATCTGCAACGCCGATTATACTTTTTATATTTTTTAATGAAACACATCTGGTGGAGTATCAATCTTGTCACCGTAGTAACGACGAGTCCATTTCCAACGATTATGTAGCCAGAACCAATCTTCTGGATAACGACGAATATAATCCTCAATAAATTCATTGAGCTTAATCGTAGTAATTGCTACATCCCGTTTCTTATCATCTGTTTTTTCTACATATAATGGTGGATGTACTTCAAGTTCATGTTTTCCCGTATAAGGGCTATAGTGCATGGTCACAAAGATGATAGGTACATCTTGCATACGCCCTAATACAGCAGGACCATCTGCTGTTAGTGTTTCATAACCAAAGAATGGTACCAATACACCATTTTCTCCAGGATCCTGATCCATAATCAACCCTAAAAAAGCACCGCTTTTTAAAGCTTTTACCATATCGCGCACACTCGTCTTATACATCACATGTTGATGCATAAGCTCACGATATTCATTGATAAATTTATCTGCATCGCCGTTTTGTTTTAGCGCTACAGAAATTAGAGGGTACCCTTCAGAAGCCAGTACACCTCCAAGCAATTCCCAGTTACCGCTATGAAGGGCAGCCAGAATAGCCCCCTTGCCATCAGCTAAGACTTCATCCAAAATATCCTTATTGGTAAAAGTTGACCATATCCTTATAGTCGCCGTCTTTAATTTCAGGGTATCTCAATACATCGATAATCATACGACCAAATCGAGTCGTACTCGCCTTAGCAATTCGTTTTGCTTCAACAGGATCATCAGTGATTTTACAAAACAAAATCTGCCCGATTGCCAACCGCTTCCGTTTAGGAGGCACAGCAAGCCAAGCAATTTCACCAAGCAATGTACCTATTGCATACTGCCAACTATGAGGCAACATGCAAATAAAGGCACTAAACAACTTCATAAACCTATACATAAACGTATTAGCTCTCCTTAAGCTGCGCTTTTAACGCATCGATTTCCTTCTGCAATTGTTTTACAGTTTTTACCATTTCTGGTAAGCGATGTTCATAAGCGGACAGTTTTAACCATTCCTTATGAGGACGCATTGGGTAACCAGCCATAACAGCATCTGCTGGTACATTACCAGTAATACCAGTTTTACCAGCAAATTTTGCATTGTCACCTATTGTAATATGCCCTGTACAACCGGTTTGTCCTGCAAAAATTACATTATTTCCACATTTCGTACTACCTGCAATTCCCACTTGTGCAATGAGGAAACAGTTTTCACCAATTTCAACATTATGTCCCAAGTGAACTAGGTTGTCAATTTTTGTCCCTTTTCGAACTAATGTAGATCCCATAGTTGCATTATCGATGGTTGTACAGGATCCAATTTCTACATCATCCTCTAAAATGACATTACCTACTTGAGGAATATGCGTATGTACGCCATTTTCAGTAGCAAAACCAAAGCCTTCACCACCGATTACCGCTTTGGCGCGTAATACGACACGATTTCCTAATATACAATTTTTTCATGAACAACGGCGCCAGTATATATATCACAATCATTACCAACACGAGTATTATGACCAATATAAACATATGGACGAATTGTAACATTATCACCAATCACTGCATTATCATTGATAACACAATAGGCACCAATAGCAACATTATCGCCTAGCTTAACATTCTCACCAATGATTGCAGTAGGATGGATTTCACGTGGTATTACAACAGGTGGATGAAATAATTGTAATACTTGTGCGAAAGCAACCTTTGCATTATCTACAATGATTTGTGTCATCGGTGCATTGGGCGCTTCTTGCTCTAAAATTACAGCACCAGCTTTACATAAGCCAATGTGTTCCACATATTCACCAATAGCAAATGTAATCGATTGAGGTGCCGCTTGTTCAAAGTCACGTGTTTCTGTGATTACTAACGATTCATTACCAACCACCTTACCACCAATAAGTTGAGCAAGCTCCAGTACGGTCTTTTCCACTATTAAGTCCCCCCAAGTGTTAACTAAACTATTGCGCAGCTTCAGCAGGTTGCGCTTGTTGGGCTTCACCTTGTTGAGCATCACCTTGTTGCGCTTGTTGAGCTTCTTGTTGGTTCGCTTCATTTTCTGCAGCTTTAATATCTTCATCAGATGCTTTGCCCATTTTATTGATTAAGTCATCAGTTACATCTACGCCGCCACCAACAACAGCACCTTTAAGTAATACTACATCTAGCTTTTTCTCTTTAGCTAATTCATTAACTTGTTGATCGATATATTGTTTCAACTCCTGATTTTTTGCAGTTGTGAAAGCATTAAAATCTTGTTTTGCATCAGTCGTAACTTGCGCTTTAGATGCTTCATCAGCAGCATCGATTTTGGCTTGAAGTTCTTTACCTTTTGCATTAATTTCTTTGTTAATCTCAATAGATTTCGCAGTTTGTGTCACAACTTTTTTGGGAATCTACATAACCAATAGTATTGCTACCACAGCCACCAATAATTGGCAATGCCATAATCATTGTTGCACCTAAAATTAAAGATTTCATTTTCTTATTCATCGTATACTCCTTACTGAACTCGATATGACGCTTTCACAGCATCTGTTATATCTAGCCCTTTGATATTTCCACCATGATCAATCAAAACAAGGTCTAAATGACGTTCTTGAGCAATAATAGCAACGCGCATCCGCACATCCTCTAAAATAGCCTCATGAAGTGCATTTACCTCTGCCTCTTTATCCGATAATTTCTTTGCCCAACTATCGTTCCACTCTTGAGGAACTGGCAAATTATTCGTCGATACAATCGCTTTAGCTTGATTTTGCATCATTGTATCGCGTTTCTTTGCTAGTTCAGCTTGTACAGACTCGGCATATTGTTTAAGTTCTTGTTCCCCTGCATCACGGATAGGTTTTAATTCTGCATCTACTTTAGCCCGTATAGAATCCATATCAAAATTGGATGGTTTACGTTTAGCCAGCAAGCTTTGAAGTCGGTTTTCCAATTCAGCTTTTTGTGCCTGAGCCGCTTCTTTCTGCGCATCATCGATATAAACACGGCTATCAAAAGCATATAGTTGTAATTGTAGATTTACAATCTCCAAGTCATATCCCTTGTTAGCAACTTTGAGCTCTTTCATGTATTTTTGTACCAGTTCAGCCCGTTTAGCATCTGGCTGTGCATTAAGTTGATTTTGTTTTGTAGCGATTCGCGTTTGTAATTCAATATTTAACGCATCCGACAATGTCGGGTCTAGAGACAAGGATTTAAGTTGTTCATTCTGCAGATCAGACTTGGTATTCAACGCCTCCTGTTCTATGGCATATTGAGCTTTAAGCTGTTCCAACTCTGCTTTTGCATTCTTATAATCTTCATAAGACGGATTAAACTCTAGTACATCATCAATTTGTACGACCCCAATAGATGGCCCTTCTGAAGATTGCCGATTAGTAATAAATCCATAGGCTCCATACATCGCAATCAGTGCAGCTGCTAAAAACAGAAATAATCCTATATACCGTTTATTTAGCTTCATACTGCTCACCCTTATCTGATTACCTTTGTATCATTATTATTTTGCATCAGATGCTAGTTTTTTAGTACTGATCAGTAATATCTACACCACCATAAAGAACTGCATCTTTAGGAAGAACTACAGATAAACCCTTCTGCATTACCAACAGCTTTAGCTGCTTCCATTGTTTGGTCAGCCATCTGTTTATTCATTTCTTCCATTTTCTTTTCTACATTAGCTTGTGCTTCTTGCTTAATTTTAGCTTTAGTAGCATCATCTTGAGCAGCATCTACCTTTGCTTGCATATCTGCTGCTACTTGACTACGATAATCAGTAAATTCCTTAGCAGCTTTTACATATACAGGGTTTTCAGGATTATCCAAACGGCTCATATCAATTACACCTACATTACTAGCAGCACTAGTACCAGGTGTAGCCATTTGAGTATAGGCTAACGCACCAATACCGATAATAAAATTGCGGCAATAACAATGGAGAATATTTTCACATTCTTCTTGTTATTCATCATTCTCATCATAATGAACATTCCTCATTTCTGTTAATCTACGCACTATGAGTGCCATAATAGAGATATTGGTGAAAGCCCCTCTATAGAAGGTGCTTTCACCATAATATGTCTCAATATTAGAATTGTGTACGTGAAGCTGAAGTGGAATTTCTTCTTATCCCTTGCCAATACCATAGTCGAGTTTAACAGGACCGATTGGTGTAGTGATTCGAACACCGGCACCAACGCCATAGTTAAAGCTCTTAGTATTTTTATACCAAGGAACATTAGGAGCATCCCAAGCATCACCGATATCTGTAAATAATACGCCACTTACCTTTTTCACGATAGGGGAAACGGAATTCCAATGTCGCATTATACATATTTTTACCGCGGAATTGATCATCTTCGTAACCACGTAATGTATCTGCGCCACCTAATGTGAACAATTGGCTATATGGTGCATCACCTTGGATGAAACCACCGCGTGCACGGAAGGCCAATACATTTTTGAACCTATTTTTTGTATGCACGCATTTCAGCTGTGAATTTATAGAAATCAAAATCACCGCCTAAGCCATGACCAGCCCATTGTGCAGTGTAGGAAATACGACGACCACGAGTTGGTTCATAAATGTTATCGCGGGAGTCATATACCTTTTGCCATGAAATGGAATTGATGCGACCAAAGTTTTTACCTACATAATCCATGCCGGCAAAATCATATGAGCCGTTATTCCATCTATTATTAGGGCCTCGCACCAGTACCCGCATCATAACGGAATCCAGAGCTATCGTCATTATCCCATTTGTATTTATCAGAGCGGGATTCAAGTGTTAGTAGTCGCGTGTATATTCGCCTGTTTGACGACCAAAGGAGATATTAAAGCCTTTGGATTTTTGTTATATTCTGCTACTTCGCTACCATCGCTATCATAGTCAGTGTATTCATCTTCACGGTTGAAGAAGGAGAATCCAAGAGAAGTACCCTCTGTGGTCAATCCAAGGTTTCAAGTAAGAAATTTGGTAGTTTTTATATTTCTTCTTACCACCGATTTCCCAGTGAACTTTAAATTTATCACCTGTACCGCGAAGGTTATCTTCACCAAATTCAACGATACCCATCAAGCCATCGGATTTAGAATAACCTGCACCTAATGTGATTGTACCTGTTTTATGTTCCAATACGTCAATTTCAATAATTACATTGTTGGATCTTTTTCACCTGGTAACATACGTACATTTACATCATCAAAGAAGCCTGTTGTACACGCGTTCTACGGAACGACGAACTAAGAACTTGTTGAATGGTTTACCAGTTTTTTGTACGAACTCACGAGTGATAACTTTGTTACGAGTTTTCTTATTACCAGCTGGTACAATATCTTCTACAATACCTTCCTTACGATATGGATATGAATCATACCATTGTCATCTACAGCAATACCGTCTACATGAGCTAACATATAAACCATCACGAGCATACGCTGCATTGATACCTTGTGCCTTTTGGCCTACATATACGGAGTTCATGATTTGGCCTTCAGGAATTGCCATATATTTAGTTAATACATCGGATGTGTATACAGAGTTACCTTCAAACACAACACCATGTACCACAGGGTTAGTCACAACAGCAAAGTCAATTTTCACGCCTTCCGGAACAGATGTAAAGACGGGGTTCACTTCTGAGAAATAGCCACTGTTACCCAAATTTTGGACATCTTTAAATACACCATCAACGGAAACAGCATCGCCTACCTTTTCAGATAACAATGTCATTAATTGCGCCGCTTGATCAGCAGGAATACCAGAGATAGATAAGCCTGTAATTGTTTTACCTACAAATGGGTTAACAGAATCAGCACTAACAGCAGTAACGTATTGAGCCTCAACAGATGTTACAGCTTGTGCCTGACCGTTTTCTGCAACCTTATCCAAGTCTGTACCTGCTGTAGTTTTGGAAACCATTTTAACTTGTTTATCGTCTGTTTTAAAGCCCCGTTATTAACGGTAACTGTGCCATCAGAACCTTGCACAACAGTACCATCAGTGGATAATGTAGTGTCACCACGAGCAGCTAAAATTGCCGCATCAGTATTATCTTGTGTATTAGCACCTTTTCTGTACCAGCATTGTATACAGCTGCTTTAGTCGTTGTATCATCAGTAGTTGCAGTATCTGCTGTAGCAGTTGCATTCATATCTGGTGTATAGCCTGTTTGTACTTCTGCAGCAAACACACTGCCAGTACCCATAACAGCAGTCAACACAGATGCTGCTAGCATACGTTTATAGGCTTTGCTTGTTAACATAAAATAGAACGGGTGGTTTGCTCTGACCCTATAAGGGTCTTTCTCTAGTAGTGGCCCTCTAAAGAGGGCTTTGAATGATCTGACAACCACTCTATTACCACTGGCTGCCCCCTACTCGGGGGCTTTTATTTTGCCTATTTTACCGGCTCACCCGTAAACGGGTCGGTATATTCTTTAAAGTTTAATGTATCTTGTGCTATATCTTTCTTGTAGTTGATTGCGAATATACTCTTTATCGCTCCTTCTGTATCTTCCCACTGTATCCACATAATATCCTCTACACCAGAAATGTCTATTTCCATACTTATATTTTAAATTTGCGTGTTTATCGAATATCATGAGGCTACTTTTTTTGCTTTTAAATATCCCATAAAACTTGATACACTTAAATGTGGTGGAATAGTTACTAACATATGAATATGATCTGGACAGCATTCTGCCTCTATAATCTCTACATTTTTTTTCTATTACATAAATCTCTTAAAATTTTACCTACATCAGCTTTTATCCGACCATAAATTATTTGCCTTCTAAACTTTGGTGCAAAAACTATATGATATTTACATCTCCATTTACTATGTGATAAGCTTTTTACGTCATTCATTGACATTGAACCTCCTATGTTGAAATGTTGTGGTTGCCAGACCAACTTCATTTTACCATTAGGAGGTTCTTTCCTTTCTAAGAATTTTACCGACCCCCAGTTTAACTGGGGGTTTAGTATTTTGTTAATTATTGATACCTTGCGTATAGGTGATCATCGTTCTCGGCAAGACATATTTGCCGATTTCGATATTATAATTTCCCGATGTTTCCCTTACTAGTAGGTTCATTCGGATCTATGGAGCCTGTCGTAATATTAAACACGATCTAAAACCTAATGCATTTTGCACTGCATCTTGTACATAACCAAAAGCAAACATTTGTGCACCAGCCTACAGCTAATGCATTGGCATCTTCATTGGTAATTGTACTACTATTCGATGGTTCACCACGACCAAAGGTCAACATAGAAATGATTTGCTTACGCGATAAGCTTGGTCTTTCGGATTTAAGCGTTAAATCCATATGGTCCACAGTACCTTTCACGCCGAGATAAATATTATAAGTACCTACATTTGTTTCCGCATCTAGTTGAAGCATAGGCAAATACGTTCCAGATGTAAAGTTGCAGTCCCTTTGTAATATCAAAGGTATGGCTTAGATATTTAAACGTACCACTCACCACGTTAAACTGTCCACTAGAGGTAGGATTAAATACAGAGCCCCCAAATGAACATCTCCACTAATACGCATATTATACAAGGTTCTATCGTAGAGTCGTACATTTTTACCAGCATGTACGTTAACATCAATCCCCAAATCACGCGTGCTTTCACTAGTTTCTAAGGAAAG